>Ga0209990_10004287_pt1 | contig 10106 bp, 12 predicted proteins | sample NOAtaG_6_FD_187304 | JGI IMG/M metagenome (GOLD analysis project Ga0209990, IMG submission 187304) | Freshwater lake microbial communities from Lake Erie, under a cyanobacterial bloom - NOAA_Erie_Diel5S_2200h metaG (SPAdes) (version 2) | ecosystem: Environmental > Aquatic > Freshwater > Lake ...
ACCCCCACCAACCCCTCCTCCTGCTCCGCCGCCAACCACGCCACCTTCCCCAGCACTTCCTTCCAACCGTGCATATGCCAGACCACGCGGTTGGGCCTCCAAGCCACCAGGTCAGCATCAGCCGGGTGCCATATCGCCAGTGCGCGCCCGCGCACGTTGGCCATCTCGGCGCGGTCAAAGCGGATGCGTTCCCCGTTGCCGGTCTCGCCGGGTTCCAGGAGTGTTACTTTGATCCCGATCGCCGCGGCGGCCCTGCCGAGTTCCCCCAGCGATTCCATCGCCGCTTCCAGGCGTCGGTGGTGGCGCTGCAACCAGTTATCCCCGAGCACGCGTTTGTGCGAGCTGCACGCCGGCCCGAGCGGGTCTTTGATCCGCCTCGGCCCCCGATCACCTCTGTAGTCATCACTCCACTTCATCCTCAATCCCCTTGCAGACAGAGCCTCGGCCACCCCGGCCTTGGGTACCCCGGACCTCCGGGCCGGGCCTCAGTGCCGGTGGGGCGGGCGTCCCCGCCCGCCTCTCCAACGTCTCACCAACAGGTGGGGCGGGCGTCCCCGCCCGCCTCTCCAACTCCAACCCTGACCCTCAGATCAACGCCCCAACCCGAAACACCTCATCCACCTGCGCATCGGTCAACCCCAGCAGCGCACCCGCCGGTACAAGTAGCGGGTTCTTACGTTCAATAACAACGGCATAGTCCCACATCAACCGCGAGTCGTTCCGCTCGTTGTCGTCTGGTATCGAGCCGATGATGGCGTCGGCAACCCCATCAATCTGCTCCGCAGCGATCCCATACAGCCGCCGCGCCGCAACGCGCAACTGTGCAGGAGTGATCGACTCAGGCACCGGCGCGGGCGGCGGCACATGCGCGTCGATCGCGGCCTGCACAGCGGCCTGCTCAGCAGTGGTCAGGTCCTCCCTGACGGCAAGGTACTCGGCGTAGACGATCGCCTGGCACCCAGGCACAGCCGCCCGCACCTGCGCCTCCAGCGTCTGCGGATCAAACGGTTTTGAGAGCGTAAAACTCATTATTCATACACCCCTTTGGCCATGTTCCAGCGAAGCACCAACCCCGAAGCACCGGCCGTTCCAGCCCCACCGTTGCCGCCACCACCATTGCCAAGCCCACCAGCACCACCAGCACCACCCGAAACGTCGGGTGCGGTTCCGGCATACGACCCGTATGCAAGCAGCACTACACCGCCGCTGCCTCCCCCTCCGCCACCACCGCCGCCCGCTCCCGATCCGAGACCGTTGGCACCGTTGCCACCAGCACCACCCCTGGAACGGATAGCACCATTGTTGAGTATCGTGTTGGCGGCAATAAACAGGAAGCGTCCACCACCGCCACCACCACCACCACCGCCGCCGGCCTGTGTGCCGTTGCCGCACCCACCACCACCGCCTCGGCCCCCGGTGCCAGTTCGCAGACTAACGGCCGAGGAGGTTATCTGGGCAAAGGGGTGAACCGCGCGGATGAACCTGAACGTGCTATTAGCCGGGGCACCGCCGGTGCCGGGAGTGCCGGTGGTACCAGTGCCACCGGCACCACCAGACCCGCCAAGCAATGCCACGCCGGTGACGGCGCCAACTGCACCAGCATTTCCGCCGTTGCCGGTTATAACACCAGCACCACCGGCACTACCACCGCTGGCCGTCTCGTACTCGCCCGCTGTTTCCCCTGATCCAGCCGATCCACCTGTCGCAGTAGTCGCGTTGCCACCGGCACGAAGCGTTGAGCCGCTCTCGATCACCCCGCCAGCATCGATCTCCAAGGCACCCCTGACGTGGATGCGGAACCCCGCGGCAAACAACGTTGCCCCGGCTTGGACAGTCAAGTTGTCGTAGTTCATCGATCGCGTAAGCGTGGTGTTCGTTGAGATCACCACAACGCCGTCGCTGCCGTCGCCGCACATAATCGCGTTCGGATTCCGCGCCCACGCAGCGGCTTCTTCATTGTTATATGCGGGGACCGCACCAGGGACTTTGTTCCCTCCCATCAGCACCCAGTTTGTACCATCGTGCGTGAGCATTGAGCCAGTGTCAAGCACAGGCACCAGAGGATCGGTTGCAGGAGCAAGGGCGTTGAAGGCAGCGGTCTTGTCCGTCTGCCCGGTGCCGCCGAGGTTGATGGGGACGGTGGTGATCGGGCCAGCAGGCCCCGTCGCGCCCGTCGGGCCAGCGGGGCCATCTGGACCTTGTGGACCAGCCGGGCCAGTTGCCCCAGCAGGCCCTGTCGCGCCCGTCGGGCCAGCGGGGCCATCTGGACCTTGTGGACCAGCCGGGCCAGTTGCCCCAGCAGGCCCCGTCGCGCCCGTCGGGCCAGCAGGACCATCTGGACCTTGTGGACCTTGTGGACCAGCCGGGCCAGTTGCCCCAGCAGGACCAGTTGCCCCGGTTGGACCAGTTGCACCCGTAGCACCAGCCGCGCCGGCGGGGCCAGTTGCACCGGGTGTTCCCGCAGGCCCGTCGGGCCCTTCGGGTCCTTGAGGACCAGCGGGGCCAGCAGGCCCAGCAGGACCAGCGGGGCCAGCAGGCCCGCCCGCAGGCCCCGGCGCACCATCCTCTCCCCTGATATTCTTGTCGATCACGGCCACCACCCGCGTCGCGCTAACAACATTGATAACGAAGTTCGTCGGCGCACTACTCATACCGCACCCCCTACAGCGCTCGGCTGGAGCACAAACGGCCCGCGCAGCAGCGGCAACGGCCCGTCCGGCCCATCGGCGAAGATATCAAAGACGTAGTTCCCCGCCGGGTACGTCGGCGTCAGCGACTCGCTCATGGCAAAGACAACACCCGTTGTGTCCACCGTCCCGGCGATCGAGAGCACCTGCGTCCCGTTCCACCCCGTCGCCACCTTGAGCACGGCGGTGTACCCGACATAACTCTGCTTGGCCCCCGTCGCCGGGTCCAGACTCTCAACGCGCAGGTAGAACCGCTCCCCCTGCGTCATCGTCAGGTTGTAATATTCACCCCGCGCCATCGGCACCCCCATACCCACCACGTGTACCACCACTGGTGGGCCGGGCCTCAGTGGGGCGGGCGTCCCCGCCCGCCACGCCTGGGTACCCCGGACCTCCGGGCCGGGCCTCAGTGGGGCGGGCGTCCCCGCCCGCCATCCCCAGCACCAACCCATGCCGGGCCAACCTCTCCGCATGCGCCGAGGCCTCCTCGGCGTGCCGGCGAAGATCAATAAGCACCTGCTGCTGCTGGTTCGTCACCTCGGCCGAGAGCCGAGCCGTGCGCTCCAGCGTTTCAGCCGAAGCCTGCATCGCCCGCGTCTGCTCGGTGCGGAGAGCCTCGTTGTGCCCGCGCTGCTGTTCGAGTTTCAACTCGCGCTCAGCAGCCTCAGACTCCAACTTCGCCCGCGCCTCGTTGGACTTGTTGACCACGTCGGCGAGCGAAGATCGCCAATCATTGATCGCCGGCACGACCATCGACTTGAGCACCCACGCCGCCCCAGCGAAGATGACGGAGACGACCAGCAGGATCACCAGGATGGTCAGCAGCGCCTTGTCGGTCTTGGCAGCGTCGACAACGCCGCCAACATTGTCGGCAATCCCCCCAGCCCCATTGCCATCAATATACATCGGGAGCATTGCCAAACCTCCAAAGCACGATCCACACCCAAAGCCTGGTAGTGCAGGCACACTGGTGGGGCGGGCGTCCCCGCCCGCCTCCCACCAAACCCTCAGTTCAACGCCGCAGCACCCACGCCCTGCCCAGCAGCAGCAACAGCCGCCACCGTCGGCGGCGGAACCATCAATGCGAGTAGTTGGGCCTGGAGCGCATCAGCTCGTGCCCTCTGAGCATCCGCATCGGCCTTCTGCTTAGCGGTAGCCTCATCCCAAGAGGCGTCCGCGTGCTTCTTCGACCGGCTCGCCTGCCAGGCCATCCCACCTGCACCGATCAGCAGCCCCGCCAGCGCCTGCGTATCAACCCCCGCCGCACCAGCATACTGGCTCACAACGGGGATGCTGCCAGCAAACTTGGCGATCGCCGACCGCTGGGCCATCTGGGCTTCGAGGTTGGCAAACGCATCATCGCTCTGGGCTTTGAGTGCTTCCAGAGCCGACTGGCGGGTAACACGCGCAGCGGCAAACTCCGCCATGACCTGCTCGGTGTTGACCGCCGCGGCGGCCACGGTGTCTGCGAGCTGCACCTCGCGGTTGGCCTGATCGACCTTCGTCTGGGCGGCAATCCTGCGCACCTCCGCCTCGGCCTTGGCCTTTGCGGTCCTCACGGCCGCCTCAGCCTTGGCCTTGTCGGCGGCATCATCCTTAGCGGCCTGCGCCTCGGCCTTGGCAACCTGGGCAAGCAACTGATCCCCGGTAACGGGCTTGCCGTCAAACGGGCTATCGACCGTCGGCGGCGAGCACCCAGCCAGCGCACCGGCAAAACCAAGAACCAACCCCACCAACACCGCCGTGCACGCGCGAGCAGAGATCATCTTCATGCCCTCCCCCATCGACCGAATCCACTATCGCTGCGCGCGGCCCGCACCACTTCACCTTGGGTACCCCGGCCCTGGGTACCCCGGACCTCCGGGCCGGGCATCGGTGGGGCGGGCGTCCCCGCCCGCCTCTCGGGCGTCGGTGGGGCGGGCGTCCCCGCCCGCCTCTCGGGCACCCCGGACCTCCGGGCCAGTCCTCGACAGCGCGGGCGCGCTAAACGCACCCTTGCCCACCCACACCCCCACACAGGGGATCAAAACACCCCCTTTGAGCAAAAAAAGACACCCTTCGCAAAGGGTACAACTTTTTTCCAAAAACCCGCGCCACGCCCTAAAAACGCCACTTTTACAAAAAATAGTCAACTTGAGGACATCACTTTGCAAGGGTCCAAAAAACCCCAAAAGTCCTCCTGGCTGACCCTTCATTGAGCAAATCAGCGCGCCCAGCGCGCCCAGCGCGCCCAAACTTTCGACCCTAACAGCCAAAACCCCAAACCAGCCCCCATACACACCCCTACCACCACAAAACCACTACCACAAACTTCCCACATCATGCAACGATCTTACGCAATCAGGAACCCAAAAACCGCCAAACCCAACCCCACCCACAAACGTCGCCTCGCGTCCTCATTGCGTGGCCACCCCTCCCGGTAGTACCTAACAATCCTGCTAAGTTAGTGCCGTTTGGGCGCGCTGGGCGCGCTGGGCGCGCTAAAGTCAATACTGACACAGTGGTCAAATCAAAGGGTAGTGTACCCCACCCTTCATTCCCGACCCTCTGTTTCCCCCATCAGCCGTAATGCAAACAGCGCGCCCAGCGCGCCCAAACGTCGATATAGATTGAGAATGGGGGAGCGGGGGAAAGACGTGCCAACGCCCCACCGCAATGGGTTGAGCACCAGCAACGGCATCAATCGGCAGCAGGCTCAGAACGGTGGCGGATCGTCGTCGTCCTGCTCGGGCTTCAGCCACTGTTGCTGTGCCTTCTCCGACACCGACTCCCCTGTCCACTCGGGCCTGCGAACACCTGGCGGTAGATCAACCAGTTTCATCCGCCTAAAGACCCTGACGTTGCGGCTGAGTCGAACCCCATCAGCGTTCGCCCTTATCAACCGCACGCGCCCAGTCTGCGAGCCATCGCCAGAACCCTTTGGCACACGGCACTGCGGGAACATCCCATAGATCGCTGCTGCAAACCGCTCCAACGACCCAGGCGCGTTCCCCCCGTTCTCACACCACCGCTGCCAGGCGGCAAAGGCGTCCGGCTGCCACACCACGTCGGCATCGCTCTCGGTTACCTGCACATGGTCCTCAACAAACGCCCGCACAGGTGAACTAAGCCGCTTGAATCCCTCCCGCTGGTCCTCACTCACAGCAGGCTCAGTAACCCCAGCCTTCACCCGCACACGGCCCAGCAGCCGTTTATATCCAGCCAGCGCCCACAGCGTGATACCTTCGAGTTCCTCGGACAAACGCTCAATCAACCCCATGTCCTCCCGGCCCAGGTACGTCTTTGTCAGCGGCAAGAAGACGAACCGGTGTGCCAGTGCCGTGCTCTCATCGCGCAAGTTGGGCGTGTCGTTGGAATAGATCACCAGCGTCGCCGGCAGCCGCATCGACCGGATCACCTTGTCGTTCTTCCACTCGACCTCGACGGCGTCGTCCCCGCTGACCATCTTGATCTTGTCGACGGCCTCGGTCGAGTCGATCATGTGGCTCACCTTGGCATCGCTCATCACCGCCAGGTTCTTGCCCACCCACGCCGACCAGTGGAACTGCCTGGTCATGGCGCGAAAACTCGTCGCCACCACGTTGCGTTCACCCACGACCATCTGCCAGACCTTGTCGATCGTCCCCTTGCCCGCGCGTTGCGGCCCGATGATGAGCGGCACCTTATGCACCAGCCGCCGGCCCGACAGGCTCTGGCCAAAGAACTCCCCGAGCGAGTCGATCCACGCATCGTCCTCGTCGGTGATCTCGCGCAGGAAGGCAAGCCACTTCGGGCACTTGGCCTCGATGATCTCGCCGATCAGCGTCGAGTCCCCATCGTGGTGCGCCGCCCACGCCGCAGCGATCTCATCGCCCGCCGGAACGGCAAAGTCGCGCACGCTGGCGCTGAACCACTGCGGGCAGTGGGGGTGCACGGTGTACCTCCCCTCGGCCAGCTCGCGGAGATCGACGAGGCCATTGGCATAGGCCACCAGTTGCCGCTTCTGATCCATCCCGGCCGAGCCACGCCGCCGCACGGCGGAGGCCAGGTCAACGCTACCCCCTTCGCGCACGCCCAGGTCCATCCACGCCGGCATCTGCTCGCAGTCGTTGAATACCAGCCCAGCGAGCGACTTAGTTACGTGCCCCACGTCCTCGGGCAGGGTCGATGCGGGCACCACTTCGCCCCGGTGCCTCGTCCAGCACCCGCGCAGCCACCGCTGGACGCGCCCAAAGAGTTTCGACGGGGACATCTCAACCCAATGCCGCCCGGTGTATTCATACCAGCGGTCCTGCCAATACGTAACCTGGGGGAAGGCGCTCGCCCCTTCGCCCATCTCGACCATGCTCAGGTACCGCTCAGCCTGGTCAAGCCGGTCCTCGGGGATCACCGGCCGCTTGGCCCTGGGTCTGTCCCCATCCCCCCCAGCAGCGCTTTCAGCGCCACCCTTGGGCGGCTCTCCCGGCGGCCCACTGCCACTTCCACCCCCACCAGCCTCGGTGGGGCGGGCGTCCCCGGTGGGGCGGGCGTCCCCGCCCGCCTCCCACCCATCCTGCCCACTTTCCCCCTCTGTGACCCCCACCTCCACCACAGGCGGCTCAGAAGCGATCCTCGCCGCCCTGGCGGCGTTCGCGTCCAGGTTCACCCCGCGCCACAACGCCGCCTCGACCTCTTCGGGCGTGGCGATCTTGTACGGATCGTTCCAGTCGCTGCTCTTGGCGTCGCCTGCGGGCCAGACATCCCCATCGGCGTCCTTCTCCGCAAGGGTGGGCCAATCCTCGGGCCTGATCTTTGCCAGCACGACGCTCACGTGCGGTGCCCTCTTGCGGATGCGGTCCTCAAGCACCATGCACGCCTTCTGGCCGTCCCGCGAGCGGTCCAGGTCCTCGAGTATCACAACGGTGTGGATCGACCTTTCGCCCCCCCAGGTGAAGAGTTCATCGCGCAGGGGCATGTTCATCAGGTGCCCCCGGTCGCGCATCGCCCACGCCGCGGCATGGTCCGCCCGCGTCAGCCACCCACCCATCGTCGTCTCGATCCCCTCGCCAACGATCAGCACCCCCGAGCGATAGTTATCGCTGAGCACGATCGGGGATGAAAAGTCGGGTATCAACTCCCGGCCCAGCGTCATGCGGGCATCGCCCCCCGGCCCCTCCTCCTTGCCGATCTTGTCGGCCGTCGCCCGGCTCAGGAACGTGCGGTGGATCGCCACATACCGCTGCTTAGTCTCGTTCTGCAGGTTTTTCAGTTCCGGTATGCCGTGCTCATAGGCGGCCACCATCGCCGGCCACTCGACGCGCGTCCCCTTGGCCCTGCTGCCCGAGTGCAGGCACCTCGGGGCGAAGCGCAGGCACTTGGGTAACTGCCCCAGCGGCAACCGCTCCAGGGGCAGGCACCGCGCCTCGCCGAGATACTTTTTCAGCCTCGGGTGATTGGCCCCTTTCCCTTCGCGGTCCCCCTGGCCAGCCCGGTGCCAGTTCCGCGTCGCCTCTTCGACGGTCCAGACGGCGTACTGCTGGTCCTCTTTCTCCGCCTCGGCTTTCTGGAAGGGTGTAACCTCGCGCACGCCCCCCGGCGGCACCCACTTGAAGGCGACGGAGCCGTCGAGTCCCGCCTTGGTGATGGCCCGCTCATACTCCCACCCCGGCACGACGGCGATCGCCCCCGGCCCGGCGCGCATGCACTTGACCCACCCCTCGGCGTGCTGCGAGCACGCGGAGTCCTTGCCGCAGATCGGGCAGGGCAGGCCTTTCTTATACCGCTTCCAAAGGGAGGACATGGGGGTGGTGCTTTAGCCAGGGCGTGTGGTTACGGGCAGAATAAACGGCGAGTGCGCAGCAACGTGGGGGGGTGGGGCGGGCGTCCCCGCCCGCCTCATCGCCATCATCGAGAAAAGTTCCATCCAACCAATCAGTCTCAGGACCAGTTCCGCTGATCGCGCCCGGGCCGCTTTCGCGGCGGCGCTGCGGGCGGTGCCGGCGGCCACGGCATTCCCTTGTAGATATCCCAATAGGCCCGGTCGGCGATGGAGATGGCTAACACCGCATCCGGGTCTTGCTGGACGGCGTGCCTGATCCTCTGCCAAGCATCCCCGGCAATCCCCACACACCGATCCCGCTCCTGCTTGACCGCCGCGGCAATGCGGTTGCCGATCCAGTCGCCACTCTCCTCCCCGGTGGGGCGGGCGTTGGTGGGGCGGGCGTCCCCGCCCGCCTTGCCACCAACCCGCCCGCGCACGCCCTTTTTTCCACCGCTCTTGCTCACCGCACGCTTTGCCATTGCTGTTCTCCCAATGCTTGTTTTTCCGCCCTTCACGCCCCACCCCCCTCATTGACAATCAAAACCTCCGGCGCAACGGTCGTCCCACCCTTGGCCCGCATCCCGGCGCTGACGAGGCTCTTGGTCATCGTGCAGTCGATGAACCTCCACCCGGCGTACAGCTCGCGCACCTTCGGGTGGTCGTAGTAACTGACGATCACCTGCGCCTTGCCGAACCGCTCGACGCTCTCGCGCAGCCGCCGGTGGTCATCGGGGGCAAAGTCATGGACGTACTTCGCCCCCTTCTCGACGTACGGCGGGTCCAGGTAGATGACGGTCTTCGGCTCATCCTCGATCCGGTCGAGCAACTCAAACCCATCACGGTTGAGGATTGTTACGTTCCGCAGCCGCTCATGCCAATCAAAGATCGACTCGACGGCGGATCGGAACCTCTTGGCCGCGTGCCCACCGTTGGCCGTGTACCGCACGCAGAACCCATTATTGTAACTGGACGTACCGGCCACCCCGTTGCGCCCCAGCCACGCGCACAGGAAGTAGTCATACGCCCGCTCCAGGTCGGGCACGTCCGGCGCGGGCGTGATCCCCCTGTCCTTCCACCGCTGCGCCGCCTCGGCGTGCAACTGCTCACTCATCACCGTCCGCTGGAGCCTGCCGTAGAGGTCCGCACACGCCGGCGACGCCAGCACACGGGCCAGGTTGGTTATCTCCCCGTTGAGGTCGTTGATCGTCTCCATCGGTGCCGGCGGCTTGACGAGCACGACGCTGATCCCACCGACAAACGGCTCCCAGTAGCAGCGGTGCGGCCGCATGAGCGAGACGATCCTGGGCGCAAGGGTCCGCTTACCCCCAAACCACGGCGCGATCGCCGTAATCGCAGGCAGGCTGACATCCGCCACGGCGGGCTGTGCAAAGAGGTCGTTCACGCCACACCCCCAGCACCCCCGCCGGGGCGGTCATCCAGGTGGGGCGGGCCTCCCGGCCCGCCTTCCTTGCTCTCTGACACCCTCGACAACCCACACGCCTCCCACAACCCAACCCAATCACCCGAACTCAGCACCCCCCGGCTGGCCCCAAAGAGCGCATCAAACACGGCCATGAACCCGCGCCGAGCCTCCCTCGGCCCCATCGCCGTGATCTCCACCCCATCCAGCACCGCCTCGG
>Ga0209990_10004288_pt1 | contig 10105 bp, 15 predicted proteins | sample NOAtaG_6_FD_187304 | JGI IMG/M metagenome (GOLD analysis project Ga0209990, IMG submission 187304) | Freshwater lake microbial communities from Lake Erie, under a cyanobacterial bloom - NOAA_Erie_Diel5S_2200h metaG (SPAdes) (version 2) | ecosystem: Environmental > Aquatic > Freshwater > Lake ...
CGATTGCTTCGTCGATTTAGTCAACCCTGCCCTAGCGCATTTTTTCTGGGCTTACTGTTGCGACTCTAGCTAGAGGACTTGATATTTATCTACTTTCATTGTAGCGAGACTATCTCGATCGATTGAGTAGATCAATAATTTTTTTTAAGTTTCTTCGGGATTAATATTTAACTCCCGCAGTTTTGCCGCCAATCGTTCGGCCCTTTGTCGTTCCGTTTCGGCCCGTTGACTTTCCGCTTCGGCCCGTTGTCGTTCCGCTTCGGCCCGTTGTCGTTCTTGGTTGTAACTGGTGAAAGGTTGACCATCGGGATAATACAAGAGTAACTCTGGTTCGGCTAATTGAAAACGAATGCCCAAGCGAGGACTTACCCAATTATCGAGATTTTCTAGACTTTCGAGCCGATTTTCCCGACGAATACAGCCGCCCAAATCATTTTTATCGGGATTATAAATGTAGTATTCTTCCACACCATAACGGTCATAAAACAGTAGTTTTCTGGTCATTTCCGTTTGGGTATTACCTGGAGAGAGAATTTCAAAAACCACTTGCGGGGGGATATTGTTCTCTTTCCACTGTTGATAGGATCCCCTTTCCCCTTTCGGTCTGCCGAAAGCGACCATCACATCGGGCGCTTGTCGAGTCTTATTATCTCCTTCCACGGGATACCAGAGTAAATCGCCAGCGACAAAAACATCGGCATTATTGGCAAATAACCAGTCTAAATTCGCTTTAATCGTCGTAATCCAGCGAAATTGTCTTGTATTATCGGCCATCGGTTTACCATCGCTATCGGGATAGACGATTGCGGTTTTCGGGCTGTCGTCGAGTTGTCCAACCATTGCTTAACCCTAGAATTTCGTCTTTGCTTGCTTAATAGTATAACTTTACTATAAAAAACCGGGGCAAATATTTAGGGTTTGCGGCAAAAAGTTTTTCCTGGGGACAGGGTGTGACCAACTGTCTGCATCATAACCGATAGTGTCTGCCGCCGTTCCCTGTACACGCGCTTGTTAGGCATCGGATTGGCTAGAGTGTATAAACTGGTGAAAGTCTGGTGATTTAATGAATGATTGAAGGTCTTTTAGTCCCTCTATACATGAGGTTAACATCCACCCAAGCTCTTCAAGATGAGCTAATAATCGAGGGTTTTGTTCATCTAAAAAACTGATTAACTTATAATAGTCTTCTATAGAGCTAGTATCGAGTAGCGCTAAATCTTCATGAATCAACTTGTTTCGTTCCGCCACAATGTCTGAGAGAGCCTGTTTCTGAGCAGTTAAGAAATCTGGGTCACTATAGGTAGCCTTAAATGACCAAGACATACCTAACTCAGAAGAGTCTAGTTGAGGTTCAGACTGACTATCATCCACTAGCACAGTGTTATGTAATTTCCCAACTAGGCGACCTAATGTGTGCTTACGAAATCTCTCATAATTGTCAACCAACTGGTTAAGGGTTGATGTTGATAATCCCTCGCTCTGAGTCACTGAAAGTAGATACTTTAAAGTACCTTCAATCTTTGAAAAATTAACTATATTTCTACCCAGCTTTCTTAGTGCTTCAGTTCTAACTACTTCAATATCTATCGGTTCATCCATGATTAATGGTAAGCTGTTGACTATCTAAATTATCTATTTTAACAAGTAATGGCAGCGATGGTTAATTGCCCTCACTCCTAACCGCTCTCCCAGAACAAACAGGAGAGGTCTTTCGATAGACTAGAGTTATGGACCGACAGTGGGGAGCTAGGGGCTGGAAAAGCTTAATATTTGAGATGAACCGATCGAGCCAGAATATCGTCTAGAATTAATTAGCTCAAAAAATCCTGACTGAATCTACCTTTAAGCGAACTTTTCTAAAAATGATGGCTGAATTACTGAGTCTAGTTCCTGCCAAGTCCCTCGAAACCGATGTAGTGGTAGGGGAAGCGTCGGCAGTATGTCCCCTTCCTCCAGTCACGGTTAGTAATGATACCCTACTTATTTCCCTGATCGATCGCCTGCGACGTACTTTGGAAAATCATCGTGGCGAAAATCAAATTGTGGTGATGCAGGATTTCCCGGATCCCGATGCTCTTTCTAGTGCCTGGGCCTATCAAATTATCGCCGAACAGTACGATATTCACTGTGATATAGTCTATGCGGGTACTCTCTCCCATCAGGAAAATGTCGCTTTGGTAAAACTAACGGGTTTACCGGCTAAACGTTGGGGAGTCCATACCCTCAAGGATAGAGATCTTTCGGTTTATCAGGGTTGTGTTTTTGTCGATGGTCAGGGAACCAATAGTCAGTTAACCACTCTGGTTAAACAGGCAAAAATTCCCATTATTGCCGTGATTGATCATCATACTCGCCAAGGGGAGCTAGAGGCGGAATTTGTCGATATTCGTCCCCAAATCCGGGCAACAGCGACGATATTAACCCAATATATCCAAAAAGGGTTACTGAATTTTAATAGTAGCGATACCGTCCATGTTAAGTGTGCCACAGCTTTGATGCACGGATTGCGATCGGATACGAATAATTTAATGCAAGCGCAAGAGTGTGAATTTATTGCTGCTGGTTATCTCAGTCGTTTCTACGATGCCCAATTATTAAACGCTGTCCTGCAATCGGCCAGATCCCGACGGGTGATGGATGTGATTGAACGGGCCTTAAAAAACCGTATTATTAAAAATAATTATTCGATCGCTGGGGTCGGTTATTTGCGTTATGATGACCGGGATGCGATTCCCCAAGCTGCCGATTTTTTGGTGACAGAAGAAAATGTTCACACGGCTTTAGTTTATGGTATCGTTCACGATGAAGATGAGGAGATCGAGTTAGTCATTGGTTCTATGCGTACCAGTAAAATTACCCTAGATCCCGATGAATTTCTCAAGGAAGCTTTCGGACAGGATAACCAAGGTCGCTTTTTTGGTGGTGGTCGTTATATGGCCGGAGGTTTTGAAATTCCTATCGGTTTCCTCGGTGGTTTTAATAATAATGCCGAATACGCAAAACTTAAGTGGGAACTGTATGACACCCAAATTAAACAGAAACTTTCCCATCTAGTTAACCCAGATGAAAAGGTAATTCGCACCTAGCTATTAGACCTCAGCTATCTGTTAACATTGCCAAGACCGACCTAACACTGATATGAAACTTTATTTTGTGCGTCATGGATTAGCAGGACAATCGGGGGATTATCTCAACGACAGGGAACGTCCTTTAACCGAGGAAGGTAGGGCCAAAACTGCTAAAGTTGCCCAAAGATTAGGACAGTTGGGGGTGAAATTTGACCTGATTTTGACTTCTCCCCTGGTGCGTGCCGTGCAAACCGCCGAAATTTTGCAAAAAGCGGGTTTAAGCCGTAAAATTGAGCAATTTAATCCCCTATCACCCAACGGCAATATTCAAGATTGGGTGCAATGGTGGCAAAAGTCGGACTATCAGCGAGAGGAAAACGCGATCGCAATGGTAGGCCACGAACCGGATTTAGGCTATTGGACGGAAATGCTAGTTTGGGGCAAGTTTCAAGGAAAATTATCGGTCAAAAAAGCGGGAATAATTGGTCTAGAGGTTCCCAATCAGGAAAATCCCCTAGGCAAGTGTCAGTTATTCTGGTTGACAGCCCCGAAATTACTCCTCTAGGAATTAACCTGGGTGTATCTATCCTTTTTGGGGACTACAATCGATGTTTAGTTAATAGTTAAAAAATCATGAACGATGTAGAATTACGCCAGTTATTAACTGAGAAGTTAGCAATTTTGTCCGCAGACAATCTTAATTTAGTTGGGCAATTTATTGATAAGTTAACTCATCAAGAGGCAGCAAACAAATCCGACAATTACCTAACAGAAAAAGCATTACAAAAATGGCAATTTTTAGTTAAAAATAACCAAGAAATGGACAATACAAATCCTTTAAGTGAAAATGAAATTAAGATAATTTGGCAATTTTTAAGTCAATCTCATCGATCTCGTCCGGTAGGATTAGCTAGAGGAGAATTTACCATCTCTGATGATTTCAACGAACCTTTACCAGAGGAAGTTTTAGACTTGTTTTATCCACAATGAGATTGTTACTAGATACACACATTTTTCTTTGGTTAATTAGTGTTTGCTCAATAAATCTAAAAACCTTGTTGGGTAAGACTTTTAGACTTTTTTCCCATCAAAAAGTGCCAGACATTGGGGTGATCGGGGGGGGAAATTTTAGGCACTTTTTCCCTGAAAATTAGGTAATTGACCCCCTGAAAATGGGTAAAACCCTACACCCTACACCCTACACCCCACACCCTGTCCCCAGGAAAAATTTTTTCAGCAAACCCTAATTAGTGATCATCCGCGCTTGTCTGAAAAAATATGCCGTCAGATAAAAAATAGCAATAACGAAGTTTTTTTGAGTGTAGTCTCTGTTTGGGAGTGCGTTATTAAGTATCAGTTAGGCAAATTAAATTTTCCTGAGCGTCCTGACCTATATCTTCCCAAAAAAAGAAAACAGCATTTAATTAACAGTTTGGTTATTGATGAAAAAAGCCTAGTACATTTAAAAGATTTACCACTCCTTCATAAAGATCCTTTTGACCGTCTTTTAATCTGTCAAGCTTTACAGCATAATTTAGTAGTGGCTACTGAAGATAATGCAATTTTAGCCTATCCTAACTTACAGTTTTTTTGAGTATCAATCAGGGACGTAAACATCATCACTCACGTCCCCGAAAAACATCAATTAACTATGATTACTACTGTCTTGATTGCGCTTTTTAGACAGCAATACACCTAACCCTAATATTACCATTGCCAAAATTGTAGAAGGTTCGGGAATAGCTGTCGATGAACCCACTTGAACTATTTTTATAAACTGACTTTGATTACCAGAATAACTGGCAACACTGCCATCGCTAAAACCAGTTTGAGATAAATCAATATTAAGTACCAGACTAGAATTACCATTGCCGATTACTTGAAAATACAATAAACTAAAAGTATCCAATTGATTAATTCCTAGAGGTGAACCAATGCCCAAAAATGGCAAAGAACCGCCGCCTAAGTTAGTAATTGAACCATTGGTATTGTCTAAGATTCCCGTGCGTCCAAAGGGGAAACTAGAGGTAACAAGAGGACTATTGATATCTGAGGGATTGAAAGGATTGTCGATGTTTTGAATTGAGCGAGGATCGAAGTATAAATTAATGGCACTGCTAGTGTATTTTCCATTAAAATTTCTACAAAAAATCTATCCCCTAAACGAAGAGGACTATTAATAATAGTTCCAGGTAGGCCACTATTATCAGTTTTGAGGTTAAATTGAGTAGTCAGACTAGACATAATGTAGTTCTCCTGAGTTAAAAAAGTTAGCGAGTTAAAACAAATGCTACGCAAAGCAGCATTTATTCAAAAACCTGGCAAGGGAAGTCACACTAACTGGGTACATCATCTGTACTCTGGTAAAGTTACTGTTTCTGGAAAAGACAGTGCCGATGCAAAGCTGTATCAAGAAAAAGAAGTTAAGAGGAATCAAGAAAATGGCACAAATTAAATATCGCATGGTAATCCAATGGTCTAATGAAGATAATTGTTTTTTGGTTGCATTGCCTGATTTTCCAGGGCAATATTGGCGTACTCATGGAGATACTTATGAGGAAGCTGTCGCTAATGGAAAAGAAGCTATAGAATCGCTAATGATTGCTTATCAAGCAGATAATGAACCCTTACCTGAACCTTTATTTTGTAGGATGGGTTAGGAAGTGCGCTAACCCATCAAACCTAATCAAAAGCCATCATAATTAATCTGAATTGTTGGGTTTCCTTGGGTCAACCCAACCTACAGAGTTAATCTAAACAACTAACCCAAATTCGGAATTGAAGGGAACTAATTCCGCCAGATTAATTCTTCCATCTCCGGTAATATCAGCAGTAGGGTCATAGTTAGTTTGTCCACTAATACTACCAAATAACCCCGGACGTTGCAAGGTAGTTAAGTCGGTTAAATTCACCCGTCCATCGTAGGAAATATCACTGTTAAAGGTTGATTTCCCTGTTAGTTGAATGTTCAAAGCGGAATTGTTTTGAGCATTACTGTTGATGACTAAGCCGTTAGCTAAATTGAAGTTTTCTCGCGCTGCTTTGGGTGTATATGCTAAAGCAATACGTCGAGTTTGTCCGGGATTTAGTAAAATATCTCCATTGGCAAAATTGGCATCTGTGGTGACATTTTGTGCATTGATAGTAATACCAGCAATAGCGAGTATATCATTAGTTCCCACTGCGGTATTAGTAATGTCAATGAATTGGGTTTTATCCGCAAAGTTAGGACGGACAAACAGGCTATCGGTTGCACCTTGTCGGTATTGGGAGAGTTTTGTCCCGAAGGTAACAGCAGTTTTATCTACTACTATTGTACCTTCATTAACGTTAGTAATATTAACGTTAAATGTCTTTTCTGTAGAGAGTTTATAACCGTCGGTTGCTTTGACTCCCAATTGATAGGATATTACTCCACTTTCAAAGTCGATGGTGTTAGCACCTGCTTGAGTGAGGGTAATTTCTCCGGTGGTTGCATTGATGGCAAAAAGGTTATTTCCTGAGCCATCTTTAGGAGAGGTACTGAGGCTAAAGGTGGGAGTTTGTCCGTAATTATCATCGGTTGCTTCAACTAAGTTATCGGCTACTACTACTGTACCTGCTGCGCTTCTTTCGGCGAGGTTGACGTTATTAATAGTACCGACGATGGGAGCATCATTGATAATGATGTTACGGGTTAAGCTTAAAGTAGCATTAGGATCAGCAAATGTGCCATCAGCAAAACCAATTTGAGAGGGATCAAAGGTGAGGTTTAAGTTGGAGTTGTCCCGTGTCCCGACTACATTAAAGCGTAGCAGACTAAAGCGGTCTAATTGATTAACCCCAATAGCTGTACCTTGACTTGCTTCGGGGACTGCACCCCCACTTAAGTTATCAATTAGTCCGTTAGTATTATCTAATGTACCGCCTCGGAATAGGGGGAAATTAGAAGTTACTAAGGGACTGTTGACATTGCCAATATCGGCGAAGTTATTGATATTTTGAGCAACATCGGCGGCGAAGCCAAAATCAAGGGAGTTAGTGATTAAACCGACTGCATTGGTACGAATATCACCGACGAGAATTTCCGCAAAGAAGCTATTACCGAGAATAGGATTGTTCCCTGTGATTTCATTACCAAATGCTAAACACAGCATCATTAACCACTGGGGGACGGTTAACTGGACTGGTTAAATTAACAACAATTGCACCGTTTCCCGTAGCGTTACCATCATTCGCGGTGACGGTTAAATTAAAGCTGTTATTTGTGCCAAAATCACCGGGGTCGGTAACGGTAATTACCCCTGAGTTATTGATGGCAAAAGGACGAGTTCCGTCGTTATCTGTGTCGGTATTACCATTAGTAATGCTAAATGTCAAGGGATTGTTTTCAGGGTCGCTGGCGGTGACAGTACCAACGGTAGCACCCACCGCACTATTGTTAACAATAGAAAAGGTGGCGTTATTAACAGTAGGCGGACTATTTAAGTTAATAACTGCATTACCTGTTCCTGTCGCACTACCATCATTAGCCGCAATGGTCAGATTAAAGCTTGTATTTGTGTCAAAATCACCAGGGTCAGTAACAGTAATTACTCCTGCGTTACTGATGGCAAAAGGACGAGTGCCGTCGTTATCTGTGTCAGTATTACCATTAGTGATAGTGACGGTAAAAGGGTTATTTTCGGGGTCACTAATGGGGACTGTACCAACGGTAGCACCCACCGCACTACTTTTAGCAATGGTAAAGGTTTTATTGGTGACAACAGGAGGTTGATTGACGGGGGGTGTAAATTCAAAGGCACCTATATCAACTGTAGTACCCTTAATGCAAGGGTTGCGGGCAATATCAAAGGGTATTGCTTTATCAATTAGGAATAATATTTTGCCATAAATCAGCTTGGATAAATCGGGATAAATGACCTACATTCGTAGTTGCAATTATCACATCTGGAATAGATAGAGTTATCGCTTGTGCAACTAAAATCATATCACCGTCAATTGTCTTATCTCCTGCTGTGGGTTGTCCTTGTTGACGCGCTTGCGCCCAAAATAAGGCAGCTTGTCGCATTGTGTCCGTTGTAATGGGTAGGTATTCTATTAATTCAGCTAACTCATCTAGTCGTTTAATTCCCTTGATCTTGTTAGCGCGTAATAACTCTCGGCGAACTTCATAATCAGCTATTTCGGGAAGAATAACCCTAATAAGTACCTAAGCAAAATTAATTACACATATCTAACCCCCCCCTTGCCTTTTGCCTTTTGCCTTTTGCCTTTCTTCACTAGGAAATTTATTTTGCACGACTACTTACCTTCTTGAATTAAAGTTTGCAGCCAACGAGTACAAGCTAGACTTTCAGGCGATCGCTTAGGATTGGTAATTAAACCGATAATTCCAGTGTCTAATAAAACAACTTGACTCACCAAGTTATCCCCTTTAATTGTGACGGAAATAAAGGACGATCAGATAAACGATCTTGATCGAGTATCTCAATTAAATATTCACCTGTTTCTTGTTGTTCTTCCTCATCTTCTTCATCGATCCAAGACTGAAGAAGATTAACCAGTTTGATTTTTTTTTCTTGGGATAAAATGGTATCTGTGAGCAGTTTTAGGGTGTAAGATTCTAGGGAAAGTCCCTGCTCTTTTGCTCTTTGGGTAAGATATTGCTCTATTTCTGGTTTTAGGTTAAGGGTTAGTGCCATAGTCGGTATTTTTAGAGTTATATTATCCTATTTTATCTTAACTAATCAGTTTTGTATTGAACAAAATTTACACACAGGGACGTAAATCCCATCGCTTACGTCCCTAATCGGTCTTCAATCAAAGTTTACCGCTTGGATAACTGAGAAGTCAAGCGTTTTAGGCCATATCATCCTGTAAAGAAAACTAGCACGACTTCCGCGCTTTTTTAACCGCATTGCCCAGCATTAAACCACCAAGAGTTATAAAACAAATAAGGTTACTAGGTTCGGGAACAGAAATCGGTGGTCCGGGAGGGGAGACTTTAACAGCATTAAAAGCTACTCGCGTTGCCTGATAATATGGGTTTCCGTTGTCGAATGTATATTGTTCATTAAGGGTACCTGCATTGGGATCCCAGAATACCTCGTGTGTACAATAACATCCAATTTGAGTAAAGAAGCGAAAACCTGAAGTTTGAGGATGTGAGGACTGAAGTTTATATTGTCCTGAGTAGTCAAGAGAAGTTATATTGCGTGCAAATCCTCCATCATAAACACTTCCAGTTATGCCAGTGATGAGGTATACGCCATTAGAGTCACCATCATCCGTCGTAAAAGTTCCAGAGCCGCCCGCGTAAATGTTTCCCTGAATCCTTCCATAAAAATACCAATTCCATAACTGGGAAGCCGAAGCGGGATTAGAATTAACAAGAAGCATTCCAGCAGTTGCAAGGGTAAATCCAGAAATCAAGCCCAAAACGTTATTAATTTTCTTACACAGTTTTGCAGTCATCGCACTTGCTAAACTGCCATAAGCATTATTCCAAGCGGAGCCATTACCTGTCGAACCGGATTTAACGTAGATGATAGCCATGATATACCTCGTGTGAAAAAGATAGTACAGAGTCAATAGGGAATCCACCCGAACCTTAGTTCGAGTTAGATAAAGTTGATAAGTAAGCGAATAGTGGAGAAAACTGTCTCTAGAAACAGCAAAACCATTAATCAAGCTTGGATGTCAGAAAATTTAGCACTGGTTAGGGATAATGCTTAGATTGTAGAGGCGAATAGTTATAAGCCTAGTTTATTTTTTTTTTTTCATTCATCAGCAGAGCTTATTACATAAACCATGCAGAGAGAAAATATCTGGTATAATGGCACTCCTGCAAGGATTTACCTAGGGATAAGCCGATTTATGTTGCTAAGGCTATATTTTGATAAACTTTTGTCAAGTTAGCCAGCAAATTAAGTTATTTTGTGATCAGTTAGGGTAGGGAGATGACTACAGCCTTGTCATCGGAGTCAGCCATGGCAATTTGGCCGCTATTGTTGATGGTAAAGGCGGAGATACCGTCGCCATCGAGGTTAGGATTA
>Ga0209990_10004290_pt1 | contig 10100 bp, 7 predicted proteins | sample NOAtaG_6_FD_187304 | JGI IMG/M metagenome (GOLD analysis project Ga0209990, IMG submission 187304) | Freshwater lake microbial communities from Lake Erie, under a cyanobacterial bloom - NOAA_Erie_Diel5S_2200h metaG (SPAdes) (version 2) | ecosystem: Environmental > Aquatic > Freshwater > Lake ...
TCGAAGCGGGAGCTAATCAGTTACCAGAACGGGATATTATTGAGGCGATCGATTTTGGTTATGAAGCGGTCCGCGACCTGATCACCGCTCAACGGGAATTGATCGATCAGTTGGGTATTCCCCTCGTCACCCGAGAAGCGCCGGTAGTAAACGAAACCGTGCATAATTTCCTGAAAGAACAAGCTAAAGAGGAAATTAAACAGATTCTCTCTCAGTTTACCCTCAGCAAAACCGAACGGGATGAGAAATTAGCGGCGATCGAAAATCGGATCAAGGAAACTATAACCGCTCTCCCCGATGAAGATCCCTTAAAAGCTCCAACGCTGGAAGAACCCAAGTTAATCGGTAATCTCTTCAAGGATCTGACCAAAAAACTGATGCGCGCCCAAATTATTGAGGATGGGGTGCGGGTTGATGGTCGCCAACTGGACGAAGTACGCCCGATTTCTTGCCGGGTGGGAGTTTTACCCCGCCGGGTTCACGGTAGCGGCCTGTTTAATCGCGGTTTAACCCAGGTGCTTTCGATCGCCACCCTGGGCACCCCCGGTGATGCTCAGGATTTGGGCGACGATCTCCATCCCGAAGATGAAAAACGCTATCTTCATCACTACAATTTTCCACCCTTTTCCGTCGGTGAAACCCGTCCCATGCGTTCTCCCGGCCGTCGAGAAATTGGTCACGGTGCTTTAGCGGAAAGAGCGATCGTACCTGTCCTTCCCCCCCAGGAGGAATTTCCCTATGTGCTGCGGGTAGTGTCGGAAGTCCTCTCTTCTAATGGTTCCACCTCCATGGGTTCCGTGTGCGGTTCCACCCTGGCGCTGATGGATGCCGGTGTTCCCCTGAAAAAACCCGTTAGCGGTGCGGCCATGGGTTTAATTAAAGAAGGGGAAGAAGTGCGGATTTTGACCGATATCCAGGGTATCGAGGATTTTCTGGGAGATATGGACTTTAAGGTGGCTGGCACTGATTCCGGCATCACCGCTCTCCAGATGGATATGAAAATCCCCGGTTTAAGCATGGAAGTGGTGGCCAACGCGATCAAACAAGCTTTACCGGCCCGCAAACATATCCTCGAGAAGATGTTAGCGACCCTAGAAAAACCGCGCACGGAATTATCTCCCCACGCACCCCGGTTATTGACGATCAAGATCGATCCAGATCTGATCGGGTTAGTAATCGGGCCGGGTGGTAAGACGGTTAAAGGGATTACTGAACAGACTGGCACGAAAATCGATATCGATGACGATGGTACTGTCACCATTTCCTCCACCGATGGGGAACAGGCCGAAAAAGCTAAACGACTGATCTACAATATGACCCGCAAACTCAATGAGGGTGAGGTTTATCTCGGTCGCGTGACTCGCATTATCCAAATCGGCGCTTTTGTGGAAGTTTTGCCAGGAAAAGAGGGAATGATCCATATTTCCCAATTGGCCGAGGGACGTGTCGGCAAGGTCGAGGATGAAGTGGCCGTGGGGGATGAGGTGTTAGTCAAGGTACGGGAGATCGATAGTAAAGGTCGTCTCAATCTCACCCGTCTCGGTATTCATCCCGATGAGGCCGCCGCTGCCCGTAAGGCTGCTACTGTAGTCTAGGTGAATTTTTTGTTCATGGTTAACTCTCGATCGCTCGATCGAGGGTTTTTTTATCGCTAAAATTGCCTAAAAACGGCAATAGAGACGCAAAAACCACGCCTCTATCACGGTATTTTCCCTAGATATTGTTTCTGACTACCAGCTAGACTTGACCACACCGGGTAAAAGACCTTGGTGGGCCCATTCCCGTAAAACGTTGCGGGATAAACCAAAATCGCGATAGTATCCTCTCGGTCTGCCGGTCGTTAAACAACGGTTGCGGTGACGACTGGGAGCGCTATTGCGGGGTAATTCCTGTAATTTTTGGTGAATTGCCAGTTTTTCTTCAAAATCCTCGGCGGTGCGGAATTGTTCTTTTAGTTCCGCTCTTTTAGCTTCGTATTTTTGTCTGAGACGAGCGCGTTTTTTCTCGCGTTCTACCATCGATTTTTTTGCCATGGGGTTTCTCGAAAAAGATTTAACCTGTAAAGACAGCATTTCCCATTATAACCTGAAACACCGGTGACAAAAGCAACATTTCTTGATATTAATTCTTAAAGTCCTAGTTGAAAATTTTCTATGTCTGAACCGCCTCAATTTCTCCAACAACGTCTTTTTTATCAAGGTCGCGTCTTTCAATTTGAAGTCTCGAAACTGCGTTTACCTAACGGTGTCGAGGGAGAATGGGAATGTGTCCGTCATCCGGGGGGTGCTTTAGCAGTTCCAATCACCAAGGAAGGTCAATTGGTTTTAGTACGTCAGTATCGATTTAGTTTGCAAGCTCGAATTCTGGAATTTCCCGCCGGAACGATTGATGAAGGAGAAGACCCTGCTACGACGGTAAAACGAGAATTAGAGGAAGAAGCGGGCTATCGGGCGCACAATTGGCAATCTTTGGGTAAATTTGCCCTGGCACCCGGTTATTCCGATGAATACATCTATGCTTTTCTAGCCCAGGATCTGGAAAAATTAAGCTTGCCCCCCGCTCAAGATGTCGATGAAGATCTAGAAGTGGTTTTGATGAGTTTTGAGGAAATGGAATCGGCGATCGCACGGGGAGAATCGATCGATGCTAAAACTATTACTAGCTTCTATCTGGCCCGTTTAGCCCTTAATTAATCTTTTCAATCACCGCTTGTCCTAGTTGAATCAACTCAAAACCGATAAAAAGGCTTAAAATCACGGTGACAGCCTGATTAAGCAGGGGTATATTGCCTTTGCCTAGAGCAGAAGCGACGAATTTGACCACAACTAAAACGAGAGCGCTAACAACGGCGATTTTGACGGCTATCATAGATTAATTTTTCCTCACGGTTAACCGAAGTATACTATTTCTACACTTTTTCTTGCCAGTTTCATCTTCGGCTTGATACAAAATGTAGCATTTTGGTGGAGAGCGCTCCTGTCATTGCCAAAAATGCACAGGTTTTTGTTAAGAATTGTAAAATGTAGTTAGATTTATTTACTCAGAAGGGGATTTATGTCTAACCAAGAATCGATTTTTCCGTTCCCTCAAAAACCAGCATATTACTCCGTATTCAAGTCGATTTTAGCGATAATATCAGTTATTTTAATTATGTTAGCAGTGATCGGCGGGCTAATGATGGTCAGTTTATCATTATGTTGGCCAGAACACAATATTGATCGATTAATACTTGGCTTAGTAGAAGATTTTTTTAATCCATTTGCTTGGATTAAAGTTCCCACGGTTGCTCATAGCTATCAATTATTATTACCCACGGTTATCCTGCTAATTTTTACGCAGTTAATCATTTTCTTGTCTCCGCGTCCGCAAGTTTGGTCAAGATTAGTCATTATTTCTATCACTCTCGCTATCACCCTGCGCTATCTACTCTGGAGGATTCTGGAAACCTTAAATCTTTCCACCCCTCTCAATGGCTTTTTTAGTTTACTGCTTTTAGGCATTGAGATGATAGTTTTAAGTGGTAGCATAATTCAGTTAGTTTTAGTCTTAACCACGAAAGATAGAAGCCAAGAAGCTGATTTTTATAGCCAAGCAGTGATCAATAAACAGTATTTGCCCACGGTAGATATTCTGATTCCCACCTATAATGAGCCAGCCTTTATCTTAAAAAGAACTATTATCGGTTGTCAAGCCCTTAATTATCCTCATAAAAATATTTATATTCTCGATGATACCCAGAGGTCAGAAATTTATGAATTAGCAGAAAAATTAAATTGTAATTATCTGACTCGTGAGGATAAAAAAAATGCTAAAGCAGGCAATTTAAACCATGCTCTCAGACAAACTCAAGGGGAATTAGTGGTAGTTTTTGACGCAGATTTTATCCCTTGTCGGAATTTTCTAGAAAGAACTGTTGGCTGGTTTCAAAACCAAAAAATTGCCTTAGTGCAAACGCCTCAAAGCTTTTATAATGCCGATCCTATCGCCTATAACTTAGGTTTAGAAAATATCGTTACTCCCGACGAAGAATTATTTTATCGTCATATCGAACCAGCTAAAGATGGGGTGGGTAGTCCTGTCTGTGCTGGTACTTCTTTTATTGTCAGAAGAAAGGCCTTAGAAGAAGTGGGCTACTTTAATATAGAATCTATTAGTGAAGACTATTTCACTGGGATTGCTATCTCTGCCAAAGGTTATGAAGTTATTTACTTAAATGAAAAACTCAGCGCTGGTTTATCTGCCGAAAGTTTATCAGCTTATTTACGGCAAAGATTGCGCTGGGCAAGGGGAACTTTACAGGCCTTTTTTATCAAAGCTAATCCCCTAAAAATTGCGGGACTAACTCTACCACAAAGATTGGCACACTTAGAAGGAATATTATCTTGGTTTTCTCCCTTAGCTCGTTTATTTTCTCTCCTTATTCCTCTCCTTTATACCTTTGGTTATATCGTACCTTTGAACATTACCATCCATGAGACAATCTATATATTTTTACCCTACATGATGCTGCAGTTAGCCACTTATCACTGGTTAAATTCTCGCTCGCGCTCCATTATTTTTTCTGAGGTACTATCGATGATTATTTGTGTACCTACATCCCTAACAGTTCTCCATGTTCTTTGGAAACCCTTTGACAAAGGATTTCAGGTGACACCGAAGGGAATTGCTCGTAAAAATTATCAATATAATTGGCGTTTATCCTACCCATTACTGTTTTTTCTCACCATTACCTTAATTAGTATTTTCTTTAATTTACGCCATCACAATTATCAAGCAAGTCCCCTAAATTTTGGCTTGATTTTGGCTATATATAACGTGGTTATTATCATGACTGCTTTAGTGGCTTTATTGGAAGCTCCCCTCACCCTAGAAACTCAATACCAATTGCTAGAATATCCTGTTAACTTGATAACAGAATCGGATATAATTATGCAGGGCAATCTGAAAAAACTTTCAGAAATAGGAGCAGAAATTCACCTGAGGGAACCCATCTACTCAGAAAAATTACTCCTAGATATTTTAGGCGAAGATTTGCGCCTATCGTCTCATCTAGTCAATCTAGAAAAACGAGGAAAAATCTGGCAAGCAACCCTTAAATTCCAGCCACTTACCCTATCAGACCAGAGAAAACTAATTACTTTTTTATTCTGTCGTCCCCAGCGCTGGCCAGTGAAAAATACGGCAGGAGAATTACAATCCCTTTGGTTGTTAATTATCAGCTTTTTTCGGGGTATAGGCTTAATTTGTCGGGCATTTTTGCATCGAAAAACAGCCCTTTAGTTACGTCAAAAATCGAAAATACTTAAGTAGCTGGTTATAGTTAAATTTAAAATGGATTTTAGGTTCGATCCCCCCTTAGTCCCCCCTTGATAAGGGTGGTGCCGATCCCCCCTGCCCCGCTTGATAAGGGGGGTGCCGATCCCCCCTTAGTCCCCCCTTGATAAGGGGGGTGTCTGATAATTTTTAACGCCTACCTACTTATCGAAAAATTACTGGCTGATTATCCTATCAACTGGCTTTTGTCTGTGATTTTACTCACATGGCTATTCCTGTATTATCACAGTTGTCACTTGAGCAAAACTTGATCAGTAGTTAGGTGTTAAAAACTGTCAGATACCCCGCTTAATAAGGGGGGAGCTGCACCCCCTTATCAAGGGGGGCAGGGGGGATCGAACCCAAAATCCATCTTCAATTTAATTATAACCAGCTATTTATTATTATAATAGAAGTAACCATTCTTAGATGAACTGGCTTATGAACAATCGTTTATGTCTTCACCTGATGGCTAATAAGGAAAAAGGGTTTGCCTTGCCTCTTGCCGTGTTAATTGGACTTATCCTGATGGTGACAGGAATGACTATGATCATGCGCGCCCAAGGGGACCAATCGAAAGTAATTGCCCAAAAAGCCCGGGCTGATAGTTTAACAAGTTCCGAAGTGGGGCTGGCTCGCGTGCAGGATCTACTCAATAGTGTTCGAGTTATGGCGACGGTTGATAGGAATTGTACTTCCGGCGATTGTTGGCAGAACGCCAGATATGATGTGGATACTGATCCCACCGATTTACAAAAACATTTAAAAAAATTAGTCGACGCCGCCCCCTCCTGTAGTAATCCCAACGATGCTGTTACCTTGAAGAAAAAAATCAATGAATTAAGAGATTTGAGCGCAGATAAATGGGTTGATCTCGGTAATAATAGTTATTATCGCGTGGTTGAATACAATTATCGTATTGATACTGGCATGGGAGTTCTCACCCTCGAAGGACTTTCCCGCAAAAGTGCCGCAACAGACATAACTAACATTACTATCGATAGAGATAGTGACGATAATGCCGCCTCCCGTAACCGCGTGGTGGTAACTATCCCTATTCTTGATGCCCCTCACCACGCATTTAACCGCACCACGGTCCCAGCTTTATGGATAAGTGAGGGAACGGTGGAAGGTGATGCTATATTTCAAGGGGATGTGGTGGAGAAGGTGGAAAGCCCAGAATGTAATATTAACCAAACTAAGATTCAACAGCCCACACCCGCACTCAATCCCCCCTACACGGCACAATTTGTCGGTGTGTTTTTCCCCAATTTACCGGAGACTCCCACCGGTATTCCAAGCCTAGGAGACCTTACCAGTTCTGAAACTTTTCCCAGAACGGGAGACACAGCATCTCCCAGCGGAGTGTACGAGTATATCTTTGATGATATCGACTTGGATGATGGCGAGAAGATTACCATTACTGCGGGGGACCGGGTAGTTTTCTATGTTAAAGGTAACATTAACGGTGCGATCGAACACGATTGTGGTAGTGTGACTGGCTGTAAACCGGGCAATCTACAGATTTATGCCGATAATGGATTAGGTTCCGCCAATCCGCAAATTTGTCTGAAAGGAAACCAAACACTACAAGCGTTTATCTTTGCTCCTGACTATTCCCTCGGTAAAACCGATAATGGTACTTTTATCGGTGCTGCCTGGGGTAAAAATTGGGGCCAAATTTCAGGCTGTCTCTCAAGTAGCGGTGCTGTAGCTGTTACCCAAGGGGTAGAATGGACTGAATTAATCTATGACCTGAAACCCCAATTTCCCCGACTTGGTCAGATTGCCAATTGGTGTGAGGAACCCATCGATACCCTTCCGGGTGAATCTATGTGTGATTATTTCCCGACTGCTTCACCCTCTCCCAGTCCCTAAAAAAGTTTAACTTATCGGGTTGGTGGGGGGGGTTGAGGATTTCGGTTCAGGACAGGTTTTATTGGCGAAATCACAGCGATAAATTGCCGGTTTTTGCCAACTGAGGGGAATTTCCAGCAAATCCCTGGAACCGGTCATGGCTTGTCCCAGAAAGAGAGCCAGAGCAATACAATTGAGAATTGTATGGGCGATGCGCCAACGATGGGAACGGTCTTTATAGATATCTTCGACAATGGCCAGAGAGAAAATCATCAGTAATGATGCCGCCATGCCGATATAGTAGTGGGACCAGTACCATTGGGCCGAGAGTCGCCAGACCCCATCCTGAGCACCGATAATAATTAAACCCATGCCAGTCAAGGTGGCAAAAATTCCGCGCCAGAGGCCTTGTCTAGCGCGGTAGAGACAGACCAAAGAGGCAATGGTGACAAAAAACATCAAAATCACAAAAAAGACCTGAAAGGAGTCTAATTTTCCCTCTTTTTGTTGATCGACAAAACCATTAAACCCGTAAACGACCGAGTAAGCTAGTGCTAACAGGTTAACCCCTACCACTGTACCCGTTAACCAGCGGCCTAAGCGTAGATGTTCTGGCCCGACCACTGGGGGAATTTTACTTTTATTTCCCGCATTGGTTTCTAAGCGACGTTGACGGGTTTGCCAAGCAAAGTTAACTACGAGGCCGATAATAGGGAAAACGACCACTATCCCTAGGACAGGATGAATGAGAGCCAGAAAATCGACGAATTGCATATAAATATCCCGAAAATAGTCAGCAGAAAATCGTCAATAGTTGACAAGCTATAGCCTTGTTTTTTTTAGCTTATCGCAGATATCAGGAGCCGGTCGGCAAAAGGCAAAAGGCAGGAGATAGGGTGATAGGGTGATAGGGTGATGAGACAGCTTCCCCACTACCCCACTACCCCACTACCCCACTACCCCACTACCCCACTTCCCCACTTCCCCACTACCCCACTACCCCACTTCCCCACACCCCACTTCCCCACACCCCCACTTCCCATTTCGGACTAGGAACCTCTTCGATGATCGGCTAATCTAAAAGCAGCAATCCTTAGATTCAATCCTGACTATGAAACTACAAGAACTTTTAACAACTATCCCTCTGGTTTCCCCGATTTCTTCTCCTATCGCTTCTATTACCGAGATTACAGGAATTTCTACTAATTCCCATGCTTGTCAACCGGGAGATTTATTTATCGGTTTACCCGGTACTCGCGTCGATGGGGGCGAATTTTGGCGTTCCGCTTTGGAAACCGGGGCCGTAGCGGCGATTATCTCCCCGGCAGCCGCAGCTAAATTTCCCCCCCCGGAGGATGCTTCGGTAATGGTTGTGGCAGATTTAGTTACTGCCGCTGCTGCGATCGCTGCTAAATTCTATCATTATCCGGCCCTTACCCTAAAATTAATCGGTGTGACGGGAACCAACGGCAAAACCACCACCACCCATTTAATTGAATATTTTCTCAGCCAAGCAGAGATTCCCACCGCTTTATTCGGGACTCTTTACACCCGTTGGCAAGGATTCCAAGAAACCGCTAATCATACCACCCCTTTCGCTAACGAGTTACAAGCCAGTTTAGCCAAAGCGGTGAGCGCCGGCAATGAAATCGCCGTCATGGAAGTTAGTTCCCATGCACTGGCCCAGGGACGGGTACAGGGTTGTACTTTTCCCGTGACGGTGTTTACCAATCTCACCAGGGACCATCTCGATTATCACCTCGACATGGAGGATTATTTCGCCGCTAAAGCTAAATTATTTAGTCCCGATTATCTGCAAGGTAAGGCGATTATTAACCTTGATGATGAATATGGTCAACGTTTAGCGGCCTCCCTGTCTCCCCAACAGGTTTTAACCTATAGTGTGTCCGATGCTCGTGCCGATTTTTATACTAAAGATTTACACTATCAACCCACGGGAGTTCAAGGGGTGATGGTGACTCCCCAAGGAGAAATAGCCTTTGCTTCTCCTCTGGTGGGTCAATATAATCTAGCTAACCTCTTAGCGGCGGTGGCGGCAGTGTTAGAATGTGGTGTAGATTTAGGGACAGTAATCGCTCAAATTCCCCAGTTTTCAGGAGTACCGGGGCGGATGGAACGGGTTAGCACCGCTCACGACCAAGATATCAGCGTCATTGTTGATTATGCCCATACTCCCGACAGTTTAGAGAATGTTTTAAAAGCAACACGTCCCTTTATTTCTGGTCGGATGATTTGTGTTTTTGGTTGTGGCGGCGATCGAGATCGGACAAAACGACCGTTAATGGGTAAAATAGCCGCAGAATTAGCAGATTTAGCCATAGTTACCTCCGATAATCCCCGCACAGAGTCTCCCGAACGAATCCTTCAGGATATCGTCGCTGGCATTCCCCCAGAAATTACCGTGCAGGTAATTAGCGATCGCGCTTTGGCCATTGACACCGCTATTCAAGCAGCGCAACCGGGAGACGGAGTAATTATTGCCGGTAAAGGTCACGAAGATTATCAAATTTTGGGGACGGAAAAAATCCCTTTCGATGACCGCGAACAGGCCCGGGCCGCTTTGATAAAAGTGAAAAAGTGATGAGGGATGATTAATTGTCAAGAAAAGCTAACATTAGTTGACCGAAAATTTGGGTACAAGCCCCGCCCTCCGCTTAAATATGTATTGTCAACTTAAGGAATTTTGTGTTAAGATGTTGATACTCGATCGAGCAATGTCAAAATGTTTGTACTAGAATACAAGGTTAAGCCAAAACCTAATCAGATAGAAGCCATTAATGAGGCAATACGGACAACCCAATTTGTTCGGAATAAAGTCCTGCGTTATTGGATGGATAATCAGGGTGTTGGCAAAACAGAGTTATTTCGATACAACACAGCATTAAGGAAAGAGTTTAAATTTGTTGATG
>Ga0209990_10004295_pt1 | contig 10096 bp, 8 predicted proteins | sample NOAtaG_6_FD_187304 | JGI IMG/M metagenome (GOLD analysis project Ga0209990, IMG submission 187304) | Freshwater lake microbial communities from Lake Erie, under a cyanobacterial bloom - NOAA_Erie_Diel5S_2200h metaG (SPAdes) (version 2) | ecosystem: Environmental > Aquatic > Freshwater > Lake ...
CCGTCTTGGCGTAGGACTTGAGGGCGTAGGAATTTCTGAGCGGGCCTATCAGCAGGCCGCAGGCTATGCCATGCAGCGTGTGCAGGGAAAAATTGCTGGAAAGTCCGGCAATCTTCCGATTGCCCATCACCCCGATGTCTCGCGCATGCTGATGACGATGCGGGCGCAGATTCAGGCTATGCGAGCATTGGCATTTTTTGCTGCTGCCGAGTCGGACAAAGCAATGCGACACGCCGATGCCGCGGCACGCGGGGCCGCACAGGCCCGACTTGATTTCTTAATTCCAATTGTCAAAGGCTGGTGCACCGAGCAGGCGGTGGAGATCTCCTCTCTAGGCATTCAGGTCCATGGCGGCATGGGCTTTGTCGAAGAAACGGGCGCTGCGCAGCATTTTCGGGATGCGCGCATTACACCGATCTATGAGGGCACTACCGGCATTCAAGCCAATGATCTTTTGGGCAGGAAAATCGTGCGTGATGGCGGCAAAGAAGCAAAACGCCTGCTGGAAGAAATGAAGGCAACGGCAGCTAGCCTTCAGTCTTCTGCTGATATGGAGATGAAAGCAATGGGGGCTGCGCTGGGCTCAGCCATACTGGCGCTTGATCGTGCGGTTGAGTGGATGGTGGAGACATTTCCCAAAAAAACGCCCGCAGCTCTTGCGGGTGCTTATCCGTTAATGAAGTGTTTTGGTGTCGTGACCGGAGGATGGCTGCTCGGCAAATCAGCAGCGATTGCAAAAACAAAAATAAGCCAGGGCACCAGCGATTATTTCTACACACAGAAGATTGGCGTTGCGACTTTCTACACCCACCATATCTTGAGTGCTGCGGCAGGGCTTGCCCAATCGGTGCGGGCCGGCGAGGAGGTAGTAATCGCGATGAATCAAGGCTTAAACGACCTGATCACGGTTTGATTTTGTCGGTCGCCCCATCTCGTGAAAAGCGTAAATTTAAATAAACGCGAACGAAAAGATAAAGAACAGGAGCGTAGATCAAAATAAAGGCATAAAACTGAGTTGCGGTAGAAGAGCCGAGGAAGATAAACCCCAAAATAAGGCTTAGTTCAAGACTTAAAATTGATAGAGTCACCCGACTTTTTTGTATGGCCTGCATTGCAGTTGCGAGAAACTGAACATACATCCGGAAAAGTCCGTAGCTTAGCGCCGCCATCGCCGGAAATAGATATTGCTGGCGATGGTCATTCGAGCTTGACTGAAAAATAAAAAAAGAAATCAATAGTAAAAGCAAGATATAAATAATCGAAACTCTCTCGATTGACTCCCATGTCTTGGCAATCGGACGCCACATGCTGGCTTCATCATCTTTTTCACTAAGGCCTTTAGCCATGCTCACTTGTAGCGCGGAACAAAGGTAGAACATCGGCAAAAATAAAATCCGATAGCAGTTAATCCATATTCCTGCTTCTATAGCCCCATAAAGCTCGGTGATAAGAACGACAGAAATATTAGATAAAAAGATGACAACGAATGTTGCGAGAGTCGGGGGTAACAAACCAATGACATGATCAAAATACTGGCTAAATCGAATCTTTTCACGCCAACGTATCGTTACCAGTGAAATGAGTGGCGAGGCTCCCGAAATAATCAGAGTGAGCATCAGTGCGCTCAACCAAAGCTCAACTACCGTATGTGCACTCTTTAACATTAATGCAGCAAGAAAAGCCGGATACGGCAAAGACTTGATAGCAACGAACCTCCACATCTTGTTTTCTTTGAGATAAGTTGCCGCGATAAGTTCATTTAAGGCAACAAGACTCCCGCATGCAATTACCCCGGGACTAAAGGCTACATATGGAAGATTAATTAAAGAAAAAATTAGTATTAGGAGGAGACTAATTGTTACCGTGAAGACAGCGCCGTAGAGAAAAGCGTCATTGAGCTGACGACCTGGTGTCAAAAGAAGAAAAATGTCACCTCGAAGGCAAATCAGCACAGCCCAGACTGACGATAAAGCCATGACATGTGCATGCTCTCCGGAGGTTCCAAGGCCGAAAAGAATGACTGTTAAGAAATGAAAGCCTAGCGCAATACCATTTGGCGCGAGAAATCTGGGATCAATTTTAATTTGGCCTAACACCTTGATTTAGTGCCGGGGGTTCAATGATGCAAGAAGAAACGCTGCGGACTTGATCACATCAGCTGTCGTAGCGGTAAGAAAGATAAGCAAGATTCGATAGCTCAGAATTTGCCGCAGCGTAGACCCTCGGCGGATGGGTAGGTAGATCGTTCGATACGAGAAATATCCGAGGAATAAAGTTGCAAAAGTAATTTTCGAAATATGCGGGAGATACAGCGGATGGCTGAGTTCCCACTCTGCGAAAAAAGCGTTCCAGTTAAAGGCGAGTCCGATGGCTATAGCAAACCATACTAAAAGATTGAACTGGGAGATGAGTTTGTATTGTGGAAGAGTTGCAGCACTCCAGTAGTTCCGAATCCATTTTTTGCAGAATTCTAAAAAAGTAATGTTCTGAAATCCAAGATAGTTACAAACAGCCTCTTTGTTCACCCATGAAAAATTTACGTCCATTAGTTTCGCTCTTTGCAGCCATTCGTTATCTTCTCCGGCTCTTGTCTTATCGAGCATGGGACCTACCTTTCGAAATCCATCGGCTGTGAGTAGGCTTCCTGGAAATGAAGCGATAACCCCGCGCCCAAATAGCCCATCAATCAGGATCCAGGAAAAAAAGTGTTCGCCAATGAACCTACAGCCTCCAATAAGTCCATCGCAATTATCTTGACTAATAAGTTCCCAAGATTTTTCCAACCAAGTCGGACTCGGAATCGTCATGAGATCCAAAAATGCGAGAAACGGCTGATCAGCTTTCGCTACCCCGAGGTTACGAGCTTTTCCTGGATAAGCATTTGGGGCGATAAGAGTCTCTATTTTTACGGAGCTATCAAATCTGTCGCCAACGTTAACGTCAACTGAGCTGCTATCTTCGCTATCAGCGTTGACTAGAATAATTTCAGCTGGCCATGCTGTTTGGTCGTAAATTGCCTGAGCTAATCGGTTTAGTGCCCCCTCTGGAGCTTCTCTAATCGGAATGATGATGGCGACAGGGAGTTTTCGTTTCATACCTTGATTCTACTTGTTCTGGGGTGCAGAGTGCTTACGCATCAAACTTCACGCCCTGGGCCAGCGGCAGGTCCCGGCCATAATTAATTGTGTTGGTGGCGCGGCGCATGTAGGACTTCCATGCATCCGACCCCGACTCGCGGCCGCCGCCTGTCTGCTTTTCTCCGCCAAAGGCGCCACCAATTTCTGCGCCCGAGGTCCCCAGGTTCACATTGGCAATTCCACAATCAGATCCCGCAGCGGATAGGAATCGCTCAGCCTCTGTTAGGTCATTGGTGAAAATGGCAGACGATAGCCCCTGGGGCACATCGTTATTCATGGCGATTGCTTCTTCCAGCCGGTCATAGGGAATGACATAAAGAATCGGCGCAAAGGTTTCTTCTTTTACGATCGCGGTCTGCGATGGCATGACGACAAGGGCCGGGCGGGCATACCAGGCGTTTGCGAACTGTTCTTCAAGCGCCCGCTCTCCGCCAAAGATTTTTCCGCCTTCGGCCCGCGCCTGGGTGAGTGCGGCCTGCATCGCGGCGAAAGCACGTTCATCAATAAGCGGCCCAACCAAGATACCAGCCTCAGTTGGATTGCCGATAGGAAGGCTCGCCCGTGCGGCATCAAGCCTTTTGATGACAGCATCCAAGATGGATCGATGCACGATGAGCCTACGGGTGGTGGTGCAGCGCTGGCCTGCCGTTCCCCAGGCACCAAAAACAGTGCCGCGAATCGCGAGATCAAGATTTGCGGTCGGCGAAACAATCACGGCGTTATTGCCACCCAACTCTAATAAGCATTTACCAAACCGCGCTGCGACACGTGGCGCAAGGTCTGCACCCATGCGGCAGCTGCCCGTTGCCGAGACAAGGGCGACTCTCGCGTCTTCAGCAAGGCACTTGCCTAAATCCGCCTGGCCGATGACAAGTCCTAAAAGCCCCTCGGTTGGGGTGCCTTCATTTGCCAAGGCAGCGCAGGCTTTTTCGAATAAGGCTTGCGTTGCAATTGCTGTGAGTGGCGTCTTCTCTGAAGGTTTCCAGATCAGACTATTGCCGCAGACCAGCCCCAAGGCCGCATTCCATGCCCATACCGCCACGGGAAAATTAAACGCAGTAATGACCGCAGTGGGGCCAAGCGGCAGCCACTGTTCCATCATGCGATGGTTCGGCCGCTCCGAAGCGATGGTCAGGCCATGCAGCTGCCGCGAAAGTCCGACAGCAAAATCGCAGATATCAATCATCTCTTGAACTTCACCCAAGGCCTCGCTGGTGATTTTTCCCGCCTCTATCGAGACTAAGGTTGCAAGATCAGATTTGTGCTGACGCAGTAACTCGCCCAACCGGCGGACCAACTCGCCACGCCTTGGCGCAGGGATGACACGCCAGGCCTGAAAGGCCGCCTGTGCCTTTGCTATCTTTGTATCCGTAGAGCTGGGGCTATCTTTTTCGATGGATCCAATAATGCTTCCATCGATGGGGCTTTTTACAACTAAAGCCTGCGATCCAGATGCTGAGGCTGAAAAAGTATTTGGGCTCACGCCAAGCCGCAGAAGGGCCTGATGGGTCGAGTTAGTCATTGACATGGTGGATAGTTATTTTCTAAGCGATGCATGAAGGATGAGCTGGGCGGCGACTGCATCTTCTACCGCCTGGCCCAGAGATTTAAAAATAATCGTGCTGCCTGCTTTTGGCATCGCTACAGTGCCTGCGAGCAACTCACCAATCTCGGCGGTAATTGTGGCCTTTGAAAGAATCACATCGCCCGATTCCTGCTCAGCCGCCTGCCGCTGATCGGCAATCACAATGTTGCGCATTGCATCATCGTCAAGTTCCCGCCAGCTGGGCCTTGGGGCGCCTACTGCAGCGACAAAGGCCCCGGGCTTAAGCCAAGCGCCCCTCAGAATCGGCGTGGCGGCGTTGCTCACCGTGCAGACGATGTCGGCCCCGCGGACGGCCTCCTCTGCAGACCCGCAGGCACCGCCATTAATGTCTCGGGCGCAGGCCTGAGCATTGCTTTTACTACGACTCCAGACACGGATTTCATCAACGGGCCGAACCAGACGCAGCATCTTGGCGTGGCTTCTTGCTAAAACCCCGCTGCCCAGCATGGCAACGATTTTTGGCCCGGCGGGCGTAAGCGCATCGGCGGCGACAGCCGAGACTGCAGCGGTGCGCATCGCGGTAAGGGTCGCGCCTTCAAGAATTGCAGTGGCAGCACCCGTTTCGGGATCCATCAGCACGATGGTGGCCAAAAGGGTGGGCAGGTCTTTTTCGGCGTTACTCGGCACCAGGGTAATCAGCTTGGTGGCAAGGGCGCTGCCCAGCTGGGCGGGTTTTAAAAACAGAAGACCATGTTCGGATGGGCCGCCGGCAGCCCGATTTTCGCCTGCAGCGGATGGTCGCATGGCCGCATCAAACGGCATGACCATGCGAAGTGGCTGGTTGGCTTTTCCAGCCGATAGGTCGATCAGCGCCTGCCGCATTGCATCGATAAGGGCGGCCGGGTCAAGGCACTCGTTAACCCGTGCTTCACTGAGGTAGGGAACCGCGGTCGGCATCTGCGAAAAAGCCTTGTTTTATTTGCGTTTTCCCCTAATTAGGGGCGGACCAATTCGACTTTATACTCGGCCGTCTCTGGCAACGCACTTAGTGTAAGCACCCAATGAGCAACGACATCATTTTAGAGACCAAGGACCTTGTGAAGGAGTTCAAGGGCTTCGTGGCGGTGTCGAACGTTAATCTGAAGGTTAAGCGTGGCCATATCCATGCCTTGATTGGCCCCAATGGTGCGGGCAAGACTACGGTTTTTAATTTGTTAACCAAGTTTTTGATTCCGACCTCTGGCCAGATTTTGTATAACGGCGAAGACATTACCCGCCAGAAGTCGGCCCAGATCGCCCGCAAAGGCGTGATTCGGTCATTTCAGATTTCGGCGACATTTCCCCACCTATCGGTTTTAGAAAATGTCCGTATCGGGCTGCAGCGTGAGCTGGGCACCTCGTTTCATTTCTGGAAATCCGAGGCCTCGCTTGAGAGTTTGACGCCAAAGGCGATGGAGCTCTTAGAGACCGTTGGGCTTACCGAGTTTGCAAATCACACAACGGTCGAGCTTCCGTATGGCCGTAAGCGGGCGCTAGAAATTGCCACGACTTTAGCGATGGATCCGCAGCTGATGCTGCTCGATGAGCCCACGCAGGGCATGGGCCATGAAGATGTCGATCGTGTCACCCAGCTGATTAAAAAAGTATCCGCGAATCGCACGGTCTTGATGGTGGAGCACAACATGAATGTGGTGGCCCGCATCGCTGACACCATTTCAGTATTGCAGCGCGGCCAGATCATTGCCGAAGGCCCCTACGAAGTGGTCTCTAAAGACCCGCAGGTCCTCGAGGCCTATATGGGCAGCAGTGAAGTCGAATTACAGGGCGCCCATTAAGATGAGTGAGCTGCTGCGCCTAGAAAATGTCCACGCCTTTTATGGCGAGTCGCATATTCTGCACGGCATCAATCTGCATGTGCAGCAAGGCGAAGTGGTCACGCTCTTGGGCCGCAATGGTGCCGGCCGCACCACCACACTGAAAGCGATTCTTGGTCTTGTTGGCAGGCGCTCCGGTTCGATTCAAATGAAGGGCCAGGAGACAGTGAGTCTGCCGCCACATAAGATCGCGCAGATGGGCATTGGCTTTTGCCCGGAAGAGCGGGGCATTTTTGCAAGCCTGACCTGCGAAGAAAATTTATTACTGCCGCCAAAGGTCGCTGAAGGCGGTATGACGGTTGAAGAGATTTATTCGCTTTTTCCGAATTTAAAAGAGCGGCGGGCAAGCCCCGGCACTCGGCTATCGGGCGGCGAGCAGCAGATGTTGTCGGTTGCGCGTATCTTGCGAACAGGCGCAGGCTTATTGCTGCTAGATGAAATCTCTGAGGGCTTAGCCCCCGTGATTGTTCAGGCCCTTGGCCGGGCGATTCGGATGCTGCGCGAGCGGGGCTTTACGATCGTGATGGTGGAACAGAATTTCCGGTTTGCTGCACCACTGGCAGATCGGTTTTATGTCATTGAGCATGGTGCGGTGGTGGAGGCGTTTTCCGCTTCAGAGCTTAATGCAAAATCGGATCTCCTCAAGGAGTATCTTGGAGTCTGATAAGTTTTTTTTAAAAATGTTTTAAAAAAGAGGAGATCAAACGATGAAAATTAAACAGAAACTGCGCGCCACCTTATTGGCCGCAAGCATTGCTGCTATTGGTGCTACATCGGCCCAGGCCCAGATCTCGGATAACGTGATCAGGATTGGCGTGCTAACCGATATGTCGAGCCTGTATACCGACCTCTCGGGCAAGGGTTCTGAGCTTGCCGCGCGAATGGCAGTTGAGGATTTCGGCGCTGCGAAAAAAGGCATGAAGGTCGAGATCATCTCGGCAGACCACCTCAATAAGCCTGATGTTGGCTCTAACCTTGCGCGCCAGTGGTACGACGTCGATAAGGTCGATGTGATTGTGGATACGCCGAACTCGGGCGTGGCCTTGGCGGTCAATCAGGTCACCCGCGAAAAAGGTAAAGCGTTTCTGGTGTCGGGCGCTGCAACCGCAGCTCTGACTGGTAAGGACTGCTCACCCAATACGATTCACTGGACTTATGACACCTGGATGCTGGCCAACGGCACGGGCCAGGCGATTGTGAAGACTGGTGGGGACTCTTGGTTTTTCTTAACCGCTGACTATGCATTCGGCCATGCCTTGGAGGGCGATACCGAGGCTGTAGTGCGAAAGAATGGTGGCAAGGTGGTCGGCAAAGTACGTCATCCTTTGAACACCCAGGACTTCTCCTCATTCCTGCTGCAGGCCCAGGCATCTAAGGCCAAGATTATTGGTCTTGCCAACGCCGGTGGAGATACCACCAACTCCATTAAACAAGCAGCTGAGTTTGGAATCGTGAAGGGCGGCCAGAACCTGGCGGGCCTGCTGGTCTTCTTAACCGATGTGCATTCATTGGGCCTACAAACCGCCCAGGGTCTGATTCTGACTGAGACCTTCTACTGGGATGCCAATCCCCAGACCCGTGCATTTGCCAAGCGATTCGCTGCTGGTAATCGTGGCATTCACCCGACCATGATTCATGCGGGCGTTTACTCGGCCGTTCTGCATTATTTAAAAGCGGTTGAGGCTGGCAAGACCGATGACGGCACCAAGGTCATTAATCAGATGAAGGCTATGCCGACTGATGATCCGCTGTTTGGTAAGGGTTCGGTTCGTCAGGATGGCCGTAAGATTCACCCCGCTTACCTTGTGGAAGTGAAAAAGCCTTCGGAGTCCAAAGGACCCTGGGACTATCACAAGATTCGCGCCACCATCCCGGCTGATCAGGCATTCCGTCCGTTAAGCGAGGGCGGCTGCCCGCTGGTGAAGTAATTCAGCCGCAAGGAAAGTTGTGATGGATCAACTCACGGCAAAGGAACGCTAAAAGATGGAAATCTTTGGCGTTCCTTCACAGGCCCTGTTTGGGCAGCTCCTGATTGGGCTTATTAATGGCTCGTTTTATGCGCTGCTCTCGCTCGGTCTGGCCGTGATTTTTGGCCTACTGAATATCATTAACTTCACGCACGGCGCCCAGTACATGCTGGGTGCCTTTTGCGCTTATTTGTTACTCAATAAATTGGGCATTGGATATTGGTGGTCGCTTGCCCTTGCGCCCATCATTGTTGGAATCACCGGTGTGATCATCGAGCGGACCATGCTCTCCAAGCTCTACAAGCTCGATCACCTGTATGGGCTGCTGCTGACATTTGGCCTGGCATTGATTATTCAGGGCTTATTTCGAAATGAATTCGGCTCCTCGGGCCTGCCGTATCGCATCCCGCAGGAGCTACAGGGCGCACAAAACCTGGGCTTTATGTTCCTGCCGAACTACCGTGCCTGGGTGATTGTGGTCTCTTTGGTGGTGTGTCTTGCGACCTGGTATGTCATTGAGCGCACAAAACTCGGCGCCTATCTGCGCGCCGCTACTGAAAATCCGCAGCTGGTGCAGGCCTTCGGCATCAATGTGCCCCGCATGATTACGCTTACCTATGGCTTTGGTGTAGCGCTTGCAGCGTTTGCTGGCGTGATGGCCGCACCGATTTATCAGGTCAACCCCTTGATGGGTGCTGACTTAATTATCGTGGTGTTTGCAGTGGTGGTGATCGGCGGCATGGGTTCGATCATGGGCGCGATCGTCACCGGCTTTGGTCTGGGTATTATCGAAGGCCTCACCAAGGTTTTCTACCCCGAGGCGTCAAACACTGTGATCTTTGTCATTATGGCCATTGTCTTGATGTTTAAACCCGCTGGACTCTTTGGCACACAGAAATGAGCGGACCGACTCCCACCACCTCCCACCCATCTGCCCCGGCTGGGGATGAATTGCGGGCTCAGAAAATTGCCTTTTTGGTGATGGTGGCAATCATTGCGATCGCGCCGGCGGTGGTCTATCCGATCTTCATGATGAAGGTCATGTGCTTTGCGCTTTTTGCCTGCGCATTTAATTTATTAATTGGTTTTGGCGGCCTGCTTTCGTTTGGACATGCCATGTTTTTAGGCTCCGCAGGCTATGTATCGGCGCATGCCGCAAAGGCCTGGGGGCTTACTCCAGAGCTGGCGATCCTGTGTGGCATGCTGGCCGCATGTGGCATCGCCTTTGTGTCGGGACTGCTGGCAATCCGTAGGCAGGGGATTTATTTCGCGATGATCACCCTGGCCTTGGCGCAGATGATTTTCTTTTTCTGCCTGCAGGCGCCCTTTACCGGTGGCGAGGATGGTATTCAGGCAGTCCCGCGGGGCAAGCTTTTTGGTTTGATTGACCTCTCGAATATTGTCGCTATGTACATCGTGGTGGCGGTGATTTTCCTAGGTGGATTTTTGTTGATCTTCAGAATCGTTCATTCGCCCTTTGGCCATGTTTTAAAAGCGATTCGTGAAAACGAGGCCCGTGCAACATCGCTTGGCTATGACACCGACCGCTATAAGCTGGCCGCCTACATTCTG
>Ga0209990_10004298_pt1 | contig 10092 bp, 6 predicted proteins | sample NOAtaG_6_FD_187304 | JGI IMG/M metagenome (GOLD analysis project Ga0209990, IMG submission 187304) | Freshwater lake microbial communities from Lake Erie, under a cyanobacterial bloom - NOAA_Erie_Diel5S_2200h metaG (SPAdes) (version 2) | ecosystem: Environmental > Aquatic > Freshwater > Lake ...
TTGCAAAGCCAATTGAAGCAAAAGGGTGGACTTGCCGATTCCCGGTTCACCACCAAAAAGAAGGAGACTGCCAGGAACAAGTCCATTTCCCAGCACGCGATTGAGCTCTTGATCTACAATGGTGTGGCGCGGATGACTTTGACTTTCTAAATCACTTACTTTTCGAGCAGAGTGTGCGGTTTTGATAGTTTTTCCTGATATCCCGCTCTTAGATTCTCTTTGAATCACCTCTTCCTCAAAGGTATTCCATTCATTGCAGCTGGGGCACTTTCCCGTCCATTGGGCCGATTGTTGACCGCAGTTTTTGCAAAAAAAAGCCGATTTCGTTTTTGCCATGCGGTAAAGATAGCTTCGTTCATTCTAGACTGCTTTAACTATCTTTGAACCATGCCGACATTGTGGATAAAATATTGGATAAAGCGAATTTATTTTTTCGGATTTTTTCATCGATGCAATGCTTGCGGAAGTTTTTTGAGAAAGTGGCAATGGCATGGTCAGAATACCCAATTGCATTTTCAGTATGACATGTTGGGTTCAGGAAAAAGGCGATGCTTGTGTCCTATTTGCCACTCCATTGATCGGGAGCGATTGATGTTACTGTATTTGGCGGAATTAAATAAAACGGATGTTATTCGGAAGGCAAGAATCTTACACATTGCCCCAGAGAAGTCAGTAATGAATTGGTTCTCTCGTCATTCCGCGAGAGAATATATCAAAGGTGATTTTTTTACTGATGGATATGCATATGATCACGATACGATGCATTTGAATTTGGAGGAATTGCCTTTTGAAAATGGCTCGTTTGACCTAGTGTTGTGCAGTCATGTTTTAGAGCATGTGATCAATATTGAAAAGGCGATGACAGAGCTGTCTCGCGTTTCAGACCGATCAGTTAAAATATTATTGATGGTGCCTCTCGCGTTGAATTTAGAAGAAACAATAGAGGGTGGCGCAGGAGATACCGAGGAGTTCAGAACGGAGCATTTCGGCCAATTCGATCACGTCCGATTGTTTGGAGCTGATTTTCCACAATGGTTGGAAGCTCACGGATGGTTTGTAGAATGTTGGTCGCCTTCTTCAAAGGTGTCTTGCAAATGGGGAACATCCCGTGAAGTCATTTGGACGGCCAGTAAAAGTAAAATTAACGCTGTAGACGGATAGTGCCAAATCGATCGAAAAATTCGTTGTTTTCATTTTTAATTTGTAGATGATATTGGTATTCCCCCACAGGTAAGGCAAAACCACCTGCATCTTGTCCGTTCCAGATTGAATGGTCCTGAAATGTCTGAATCACCTTTCCATTTTGAAGCAAATTCCATTGAATAATGGAGTAGTTATGAGGCAACGCGTTTTGAGGTGCAAATTCATCGTTCCAACCATCTCCATTGGGTGTAAAAACATTGGGGAGTTCAATCTCCTCGATGATGGAGGGGTAGGATTGCCCTTCTTGCACTGATAATGCGGAATCTTCGGTGACGGAAATGGCTTCAGTCATAGGAGTGATGGGTGACAAATCAGAGGGGAATTCAAGGGGTGTTAGAGGTGTATTTTCCATAGACGATTCGGTTTGTTTCGATACCACTCTCCCGTTATATGGAAATTCAGCAGAGGCAACACTCTGTTCCGCCAAGTTGAATGTAGGATTATCCAAATTCTTTTTCTCTGACTGGAGTATTTCTGTGTTCTCTTTTTGTTTGGAGGAAAGTGAGGGAGGATTGCTCAAAGCCGGTGTTTGCACAGAATAGTTTTCAGTCTGTGATTGCGAAGTGGTAACTTTTGGCTGTAGGAAAAGTGACCAATAGGCGGAATAAACAACTAGGCCAGTCAACAAAGTAAATGAGCTCCACCTTGTCCAGCGATTCCATTTCCTTTTTCTTTCTATTTGTAGCCAAGCATCTGCGGGAGGCTCTATTGCTAGCTTACTTAATTGGTCTTTCCAGTCACTCATGCGGTGGTCAATTTTAATGGAGTTTCAATCAAACTTTTCAATTTGGCTTTGGCCTTTAAAAATTGGGTTTTGGAGGTGCTTTCGCTTACCTCTATGAGTGTCGCAATTTCGGCGTGACTGTATCCCTCTATGGCAAATAAATTGAAAACTGTCCGATATCCTGTGGGTAATTTTTGGATGAGATCCAAGATGGCTTCAGTGTGCAATTCACTGAGTATGCTAACATCTAAATTTTCTGTTGGCGGAATAGATTCAATATTCACACTCCAATGCTTTTGATTGGTTTTGATTTGATTCAGCGCGCAATGGATAAAAATCTGTCGCATCCAACCGCCCAGAGGACCTACCCCTTTCCATGTATGGAGCTTATTGTACACTTTGATCATACCTTCTTGAAATACATCTTGCGCCTCCTGAGCATCTTTCATGTAACGAAAACAAATGGCGTACATCTGACCTGAAAATTGATCGTACAGTGCTTTTTCAGCACGACGGTCTTTTTGCAAGCATCTTCTTACCAATTCGGCATCTTCCATGAAACGATAACTCATTGAGAGGTAAAGGTCACAAAAAGTTGCCTTCTAATGAAAAATTCTCCATTCATTAACATTTAGAAAATGTTTGAGGAGTCTTTTTTAATTGTACATTTGCTCGCTTAATCAAAAAAACATGAAGAAAATTTTATCCTTAATTTCCTTAGCGGTGGCCTCCATAAGCGCTTCTGCTCAATGTACTGATGTTATGATTTCTGAGGTGGTAGAAGGCTGGAGTAACAACAAGGCCATTGAAATCTACAATGCCTCTCCCAACGCCATTGACCTCACGGGTTATGGTATTGTTCGTTTCCAAAATGGAAGCACTACATATGGGAATATTTCCTATTTAGACGGCTATACAGTGGCCTCACATGATGTATTGGTGGTAGTATTGGATAAAAGAGATTCTTTGGGCACAGGCCTAGAAGCTCCGGTTTGGGATGAATTGCAAGACGCCGGTGACGCTTTTATCAATCCTACCTACGACAATGGAGTGTGGGCGATGTATTTCAATGGAAACGATGCCATCGCTATCGTGAAGAATGGTGGTCAAACATTGGTGGATTTGTTCGGTAGAATCGGTGAGGGCAGTGGTTTCGGAGGTTGGAGCGCTTATGCTACGGATTCATTGGGTGACCCTGTGTATGCTTCAGAAGATCATACCATGATCAGAAAAGCGAGCGTACAATCAGGAGTGTCTCAAAACCCTTCGTCTTTTGATGTATTTGCGCAGTATGATACTTTGCCAGCGAATACTTTTGATCAGTTAGGATTTCACAACTGTGCTTGCGGGAATACAGGAATTGAAGTGGCAAATGAAGAAGTGTTGGGTGTCTATCCTAATCCCGGTACTGGCGAATTGATCAACATCATTGCTCCTAGCGCAATTCAATCCATCACAGTGTATGATGCAATGGGGCGCAGAGTAAAATTGGCTAGCAATGTGCAAGATAGAATGATGATATTGCCATCATCCGATTTGGCTAAAGGTAACTACATCGTCGAGGTAGAGTTGGTCAATGGGAATCGACTCAGACAACAATTTGTAAAATAATCCAAAGGGGCTCAGGCCCCTTTTTTTTCCGAGATAAATGTTATGAAGAAGATTTTATTGTGGCTTATCATTTTATCGTCTAGCTCCCTTTTTGCACAAGAGGGCAAAGTGTCCGGTGTAGTAAAGGACGCCTTGACGGGAGAAACCATTCCGAGTGCGGTAGTGGTTTGGGGCGAGAAAAAAGACAAGGGAGTCATTTGTGATATCAATGGAAATTTTGTGGCCAATGTACCCAAAGGCAGGCAAGTGTTGTATTTCTCGGCTGTGGGGTATATCGACCAGAACCAAGAGGTTACTGTGGGTTTAGGAGACGTAAGTTTGGAAATCAATTTGGTTTTACAGAATCAGAAGGAACTCATCATCGTCACCGATTTGGCGGTTGGGCGCAAGGTGCCAGTGGCTTATTCTAACATTGACATGAAGCGCATTGATGAGGAGCTAGCCGGTAGGGAGATGGCCACTTTGGCCAACACTACTCCAGGGGCATACGCCACCAGAACGGGAGGCGGCGATGGTGATGCGCGGGTCACGATACGCGGATTTTCTGGTAACAATGTGGCGGTGATGTTGGACGGTGTTCCTGTCAATGATATGGAGAATGGGACGGTGTATTGGAGCAACTGGTTTGGATTGGATTTGGTAACACAAACTACCCAAATTCAACGCGGTCTAGGAGCTTCCAAGCTGGTGATACCTGCGGTAGGGGGTACCATGAATATCATTACCCGAGGTATTGATCAAAAGAGAAGAATTCAGGTAAAACAGGAATATGCATTTGGTGCCTTTGGTCGTACCTCGTTTGGTATGAATACGGGAAAACTTAAAAACGGTTGGGCATTCTCAACAGCGCTTTCTTTGAAAGATGGCAAGGGCTGGGTAGATGGAACTTCTACTCGAGGTTTCTTTGGATTTTTCAAAGTAGAAAAGGTGATAAAAAATCACATTCTAAGTTTCTACGCGCTAGGGGCACCTCAAACCCATGGTCAACGATCAAGAGCGGAAGCCATTGCCCTGTATGATCGAGAGACCGCGGTGGAGCTGGGTGCCAATACCACCTATTACTTGGATTCTAACAATCCCAATGTGCCTATTTTTGATGGGGGTATCAACTACAATCCTGATGTCGGTTACCTCACTCGATATCAATTTCGCAATGGTGTTGTGAGTGAGCAGGAGCCAAGGGAAATGTACAATGGAAGAAGGAATTTTTATTTCAAGCCACAACTTTCATTGAAAGATATTTGGAATATCAATGAGCACTCTTTCTTGTCTACAGTGGGTTATTTGTCGCTGGGTTCTGGAGGCGGTACTCGTTGGAATGCTACCATCACCTCCAAGGATTATTTACCGGATGGATCTTTGAATGTTCAATCATTTTACGACACCAATATCGGAGCCAATCCTCCCTTATTTACAGGACCTGATTATAACATCAATCCCGATGTGAGTTCCACAGAAAGATATGCGGTGAGCAATTATTTGAAGGCCAGTATGAATGACCATTTTTGGGTGGGAGCTTTGAGCACCTATAATAATCAAGTCAACGAGAATTGGTCGCTCTCTGGTGGGTTGGATGTTCGTTACTACAAAGGAAGTCATTACCGCAAAATCATCGATTTGTTGGGAGCTGATTATGTGTGGATGAGAGCGAATTATGATGCGAATGATCCCAATTTGATCAAGCGTGAAGGGGATGTGATAGACTACAACAATGATGCTTTTATTCGTTGGGGTGGTTTGTTTGGTCAAGCGGAGTACCAGGACAAGCGTTGGTCGGCATTTTTAAGTGCATCTGCTGCGATGACCGGTTACAACCGAGTGGATTATTTTTTGCCTAAAGTAGTTGATCACTACGGAGCAAAAATACCTGTTGGATATGTCTTCGAGAATAATTCAACTACTCTGATTTCTGATACCACAAATTTCGTTTCTATGGTCATTAACCAGGGTGATACGAATTATGTCAATTCGGCTACTTTCTATTCCGGCATGCCCGGTTCCGAATACCAAAGTACAGGTTGGTATTATCGTCCAACTTTCACCATCAAGTCAGGCGTGAAATATGCTATTTCAGATCCATTGTCCGTTTTTTTGAATGTCGGATATTTGGACAAAGCGCCGCTGTTCAATCAGATTTATAACAACTCCAATGAGCGATTCAATCAGATCATCAACGAAAAAATCTTCAGTGTGGAAAATGGATGGAGTTGGAAGAACAAAGAATTGGCTTGGAATGTCAATGCCTATTATACCACATGGAAGAACAAGCCGTTTCCGTATGGCCTATCTGTTCCCAATCCCATGGATCCTACCAGTTTTATTTCTGTGAATGTGCAAGGAATGAATGCAAGGCACATGGGAGTGGAATGGGATGCTGCTTTGAAAGTCACCGATCGCATTACTGTTGAGATATTAACTTCTGTGGCCGATTGGATTTGGACTTCTTCTGATACCATCTTCGTATTTGATGATGCCAATCGTCCCGTTCCTGCGGTGGCAGATGACCCCAGTGCCGGTCAGTACAAGGTGATCTATGATGCCAATGGTGTGCATGTGAGTGACGCCGCCCAGACTCAATTTGGGGCCATGGTGAGATATGAGTGGAAAAACGGGGCTTATGTGAAGGGGCGTTATACTTGGTTTGAGCGATATTACGGTGATTTCAATCCGTTCACATTGAATGGTGCCAATGCTGGTCGAGATTCTTGGTTGTTGCCAGGCTATGGTACCGCAGAGCTGCACGCGGGTTATAGTTTGTACGATGGTTGGAAAACCAAGTGGGACATCCGTGGCAGTGTTTTCAATTTATTCAATGACGCCTATATCACGGATGCTACCAACAATTCTCAAAATGCTTTGTACAATGACAAGAATTTTAATTTTGGTGCCTCTTCAGCAGGAGTTTTCTTTGGTCAGGGCAGATGGTATAGCTTATCTTTGACGGCTACTTTTTAAAAAAATGTAAATAAAAAACAGAATGAAAAAACTATGGTTTCTTTTGGTTTGTGCGTTGACCTTGAATGCAGCGGCACAACAAGTGGTGATCAATGAGGTGGATGCCGATCAAGCCGGATCTGACGCGGCGGAATTTATCGAATTGTACGGGACTCCCAATATGTCATTGAATGGCTATGTGGTGGTTTTGTTCAACGGAGCCAATGATCAGTCTTACAATGCCTTTGATCTAGATGGTTATTCATTGGACGCCAATGGATTTTTTGTGATGGGAAATCCCGGTGTTCCCGGTGTGGCGCTCACCATTGCTCCAGGTGCCAGTGGTGCCATCCAAAATGGTGCAGATGCGGTGGCTTTGTATCAGGCCAATGCAACAGATTGGCCAAACGGGACAGCAGTAGGCAATGCCAATTTGATAGATGCATTGGTGTATGGCACAGCCGACGCGGCGGATGCAGAGTTGATAGCGGCTTTGCTTCCTGGTCAAGGTATTTTAGATGAGGGAGTAGCGAGCTCAACAGTAGCCAACATGTCTTCATCGCGTGTGCCAGATGGCGGAGCGGCATTGGATGTTTCCTCTTATGTTGCACAAGCGCCTACACCAGGCGCCTCTAATGGTGGGGACATCATGGGTTGCATGGATGTAAATGGATGTAACTACAATGCCAGCGCTACGATCGATAATGGTTCATGTACCTATCCAGGTGATCCTTGTGATGATGCCAATGCCAATACTACCAATGATGCCTATAATGGTGATTGTGTTTGTTCAGGAGACTTGCTAGGTTGTACCGATGTAGCCGCTTGTAATTACAATGCTGCCGCCATGATGGATGATAATTCATGCGCCTATCCGGGAGATGGTTGTGATGATGGAGATATCAATACTGCCGATGATATGTTTGATGCTTCATGTGTTTGTATGGGATTGCCCGCGGGTTGCACCGATGCAGCCGCTTGTAACTTTGATCCAACAGCACAATTGGACAATGGCAATTGCTGGTTCATTGGCGGTGCTTGCGATGATCAGAATCCCAATACCATCAATGATGCCGTAGATGCGGATTGTAATTGTTTGGGAGAGGCCAATCCAACTTCCACGGTACTGATCGCTCAGGGTTCTGCCGTAGGTTCTACTGTTACCGTAACGGGAGTGATAACCAATGGTATTGAAATGGGAAGTACAGTCCGCTATCTCCAAGACAATGGCGGTGGTATCGCCATATATCCTGGTACGGCGTGGACGACTTTCACAGCTCCGAATCGTGGCGATTTGGTCACGATAACTGGAGTGCTTACCTCCTACAGTGGCTTGTTGGAAGTGGGGCCCACCATCAATAGCATTACCACCTTGTCCACCAATCAAGCTTTACCGACACCTCAGCTCATAACCCCAGCTCAGTTGGGAGAATCTTTGGAAGGTGAATTGGTGATGGTGGAGAATGTGGTTTTTGATTTGGCAGGTTCTGCGATAACTGGAAATTCAACCTATTCCTTCACGGCCAATGGCGAAACTGGAGCCATTTATATTCGCAATGGTAGTGTTTTGGTAGGAACTAATCTTCCTTCAAGTGCCATTACGATGGTGGGAATTACATCACAGTATGACCCCACCGCTCCTTATGATGCAGGATACCAAATCCTTCCTCGTGATGCGGATGATTTTATCTTGCCTCCTGGTGTCGCTATTTTGGGAACAGTAGTGCAAGAAAATATTCAAACTACCTCTTTTGATTTGACTTGGCAAACCAACAACCCTGGAAATAGTCAGGTGAACTATGGATTGACTCCAGCGTTGGGTGAGGTCATCACGGTATCTGAAAGTGTAACGGATCATACGGTGAATATTCCTGGCTTGTTGCCCGGTACTATTTACTACGCATCGGTAACCAGTACCAATGCCGATGGTTCGAGCACCAGCACAGTGCGTCCATATGCCACGAAGAGCGAAAGTTCAGGAGAGATTCGCGTTTATTTTAATCGCTCTGTGGATACCACTTGGGCTACAACAGAAAATGCCATCACCATTGGCGCGGGTTCCAATGACTCTATTGCGGCGTACATCAGTCGTGCCCAACAATCAGTGGATATTGCCATATATAACTTTACAGATGATGCTGTGATAGCCAATGCCATCAATGCGCGTTATGATGCAGGAGTGCAAGTAAGAATCATTTCAGATGGATCGACGGCTCTGTTGGGATTGAGTTTATTGAACCCAAATATTCCTATTGTGGAGAGGTTCAATACTTCTGGAACAGGAATCATGCACAATAAGTTTATCATCATCGATCCAGATGATGTGGACAATGCGTGGGTTTGGACTGGATCTATGAACTGGACAGATAACAACATGTACAATGATTTTAACAATATCATCATTTTCCAAGATCAAAGCTTGGCCAGAGGTTATCGTTTGGAGTTTGAAGAAATTTGGGGTGGAAGCGGAGCGCAGCCCGGTGTTCCCAGTGGTGTTTTTGGCGCAGCAAAATCCAATAACACTCCTTTGCAATATGTCATTGGCCCCAATAATATCATGGTAGAGAGCTATTTCTCACCAACTGACAATGCCAATGGAGCCATCATCAAAACCATGCAAACTACAGATGCCAATTTGGATTATGCGGTATTGGCCTTTACGCGTCAGGATATTGCCGATGCCATCATCGCTGAGGATGATTTGTTCTTGGTGTTGGTTCGTGGTATTATAGAACAAACTTCTGATCCAGCTTCTGAATATACCTATTTACAAACAGCAGGTCAGGATGTGCAGAGCCATGAAGGCATCTCCTATGATATGCACCACAAGTATTTGATTGTGGATCACAGCACGTTGGATTCAGACCCTACTGTATTGACTGGTAGTCATAACTGGAGCTCTGCTGCCCAAACGACCAATGATGAAAACACAGTGGTTGTACATGATGCGAGAGTGGCCAATTTATTCTTGCAAGAATTCATGGCGCGTTGGGGACAAACCAACAGCGTGGCTGAATTGCAAAACGCAGACATGAGCGTCTATCCTAACCCAGCTCCCTATCAAGTAATGATTGGCTTGCCAAAAGGAGAGGTGAATGCGAAGTTGGAGATCTACGACATGAATGGTCAGTTAGTCTTGACCAGCAATGTGAATGAAGGTGTAAACTATGTTACGTTGAATCATGTAGCAGCCGGTACTTATATCTGCAAAGTGCAAGGAAAGCATCGCACATGGAATAAGACCTTGGTGGTAAGATAATACAACCGAATGGAAGTGAAAAGGGAGGCGATGGCCTCCCTTTTTTTATGGAAGAAAATACTCCTTTGGGAGTATTAAGCTCAAGTGTATTTAAGCCTAGATTAGGCCAATGGAAAAAATAATCAAATCTAGCCATACCCAAAAGCACATGTTAATGTTAGATGATGTTGTGTTCGCTTCAACTAAACAACAGAAATGGTGGAAGAGCAATTTAGTATTGTTCAAAGGAGACGAGGAGTTTGCAGTGCTCCAAAAGGATTCTTTTTGGAAATGGAATTTTTCTCTGATGAAGGGTGCAGAAAGGCTTTTTACTATTCGGTCCAAATGGAATGGGGATATCCTCATAGAAACGGAGAAGGGT
>Ga0209990_10004322_pt1 | contig 10067 bp, 7 predicted proteins | sample NOAtaG_6_FD_187304 | JGI IMG/M metagenome (GOLD analysis project Ga0209990, IMG submission 187304) | Freshwater lake microbial communities from Lake Erie, under a cyanobacterial bloom - NOAA_Erie_Diel5S_2200h metaG (SPAdes) (version 2) | ecosystem: Environmental > Aquatic > Freshwater > Lake ...
CAAGATCGTGTGGCATCACCTCTGGTGATGGCGGCATCGAACGCACTGGGCGCGTCACGACTGCAGTCTGAAGGCCTTGCCTGCGTTCGCAGCCGCCACTACCCCTGCTGCGCAGGGGTAGTGCCACACGGTACATCCGCGACCTTCCACGCCATTCGCTCAGGCTTCGCTGCGCTCCGCCTTCGGCGACGGCGCTCCGTGTTCTCCGTGTCTCCGTGAGAGAACCGGACCGACCGACATCGCCCGTTCCGTGGACATCACCCGTTCTTTGGACTTTGTCCGCCGGCCGCCGCATCTCGCCGCGTCTCCGTCTGCAGCACCACCATCGTCGCGTAGCGGCCGCTCGAACGCATCAGTTCCTCGTGCGTGCCGCGCTCGACCACGCGGCCGTCCTCCATCACGAGGATGAGGTCCGCGCCCTGGATCGTGCTCAGGCGGTGCGCGATCACGAAGCTCGTGCGGCCCTTCAGGATCTCGCCGAGCGCGCCCTGGATGTACCGCTCGCTCTCGGTGTCGAGGTTGCTGGTCGCCTCGTCGAGGATCAGGATCCGCGGGTCCGCAAGCACCGCGCGCGCAAGCGCGAGGCGCTGGCGCTCGCCGCCCGACAGCTTGACGCCGCGTTCACCGATGCGCGTGTCGTACTTCGCGTCGAGTTTCTCGATGAAGACATCGGCGCGCGCAACGGCGGCCGCGCGCGCGATGTCGGCGTCGCTCGCGCCCGGCCGCGCGTAGGCGATGTTCTCGCGGATCGTGCCGTCGAAGAGGAATACATCCTGCTCGACGATGCCGAGCAGCCGCCGGTACGACGCAAGCTCGATGTCGCGCAGGTCGTGCCCGTCGAGCGTGACGCGCCCTTCGGTCGGATCGTGGAACCGTGCCACGAGGTTCGACAGCGTCGTCTTGCCCGCGCCCGAATGCCCGACGAGCGCGACCATCGTGCCCGCAGGCGCGTCGAACGACACATCGGCAAGCACGGGACGGTCGGACGCCGGGTAGCGGAACGACACGCCTTCGAAGCGCACATCGCCGCGAACGGCCGCGGGATCAAGCCGCACCGTGGCGCGCGCCGCGGTGTCGGCGAACTCGTCCTTCTCCTCGAGGAGGTCGAGCGTGCGGTCGAGGCTCGCAAGCCCCGTCTGCAGGCTGGTCGCCGTGTTCGCCAGCACCTCGAGCGGCCCGAGCAGGAGCGTGAGATAGGTGAGGAACATCACGAGGTCGCCCGCGGTGAGGCGGCCCTCGACGACCTGGTTGCCGCCGTACCAGAGGAGCGCCGCGGCGGCGGTGGGGATGAAGAGTTCCCACGCGATCTCGACGCCGCGCGACCACCACCAGACGAGGATCTCGGTGCGCGCCTGCAGGTTGGTGCCGCGCGCGAATCGGCCCGTCTCCGCTTCTTCGCGGGCAAATCCGCGCACCACGCGGATGCCGCTGAAACTCTCGGCGGCGTGGCCGTCGATCTCGTCGCGCAGCTTCTTGAGGTCGCGGAACACGGGCCGGATCCGGCCGATCCACACCTTGTGGCTGAACCACACCATCGGGAGGAGCACGATCGCGCCGACGAGCAGCCGCCAGTCGGTGAGCGCGAGGATGATCAGGCTGCCGACGAGTTGGATCACCGCGCGGAAGGGGTTGTAGAGCAGCCCGAAGAGGAGTTCGCCCGCTGCGCCCGCATCCTCGCGCAGCAGGCTCGAGACGCCGCCTGCCTTGAGATCCTGCACGCGGGAGAGCGGCAGGTGGATCGCCTTCGCGAACGCACGGCGCCGCAGCGCGACTTGCAGGCGCTTCGCCACGATCGTGGCGCGATGGCGGCCGACGACACCCACCGACACCTTCACGGCGATCGTCGCGAGCGTGAGGATCGCGATCCACGCAAGGAGCGAGGTGCGCGAGCCGAGGTCCACCCACGACGGCGCTGCATCCGAAAGCCAGGCTGGAAGCGGCACGCTGCCGAACACGCTGTCGATCGCCAGCTTGATGCCGAACGGCGGCACGAGCGCAAGCGCCGTGGTGAGCGCGAGCGTGCTGAACGCAACCGCGAGCGGCGCGCGATACGGCCCGAGCAGGCCGAGATACGCGCGGAAGAGCGCGCCGAACGAGCGCGTGCGCTGGCCCTTCGGCTTGACGGGCTTGCCGCGGGCGTCCTCCGACTTCGACTTCGCCCGCTTCGCGAGCTCCGCGCGGTAGTCGCGGAACCGCTGCCTGCTGCTCCCCGCGCGCGGCGAGGCGTCGTGACGGATCTCGTTCAAGGTCGCTGCTCCGTGGGCGCGCCGGTGGCAGGCTTCACGGCTGGAATCCCGAGCGACACCGGTTTCGCGGAGCCATCGTCCGCGATGTACTTGCGCGCGCGGATCTTCTCGTTGCCAAGCTGCCCGCACGCGGCCATGACATTGCGGCCCTTCGTGCCGCGGCGCTTGGTGAACTGCCCGTTCGCGACGGCGCGCGCGATGAAGCGCGCAACCGACTCTTCGTCGGGCGCAGGCCACGGCGAATTGCGGCGCGGGTTGTAGGGGATCACATTGAGCGAGCAGCGGATCTCGCGCAGGAACGTGCAGACCTCGTCGCAGTGTTCGTCGGAATCGTTCACGCCGGGAATCAGCACATACTCGACGCAGAACGCGGCCTGCGAATAGCGGGGGAACTCGAGGAGCGCGTCCTTGAGGCGCGCCATCGGCCACGCGCGGTTGACGGGCATGATCTCGGTGCGGACGCGATCGTTCGGCGCATTGAGCGACAGCGCGAGGTTCAGGCGGTGAAAACCCTCCTCGCGCACGAGCTCGCCGATCTTGCGGATGCCGTCCGGGTTGCCGACGGTCGAGATCGAGATGTTCGACGCGGGGACGCCCGCGCCGTCGTGGTCGACGAGCACGCGGATCGCCTGGATCACCTCGTCGATGTTGTCGGTGGGCTCGCCCATGCCCATGAAGACGATGTTTTTCACGGCGCTTTGCGCCTCTCCACGCGGCACCCGGTGCGTCGCGCTCCACCACTGGTGCACGATCTGATCTGCGCGCAGGTTCTTGATGAGCCCCATCTGCGCCGTCTCGCAGAAGCGGCAGCCCATCGCGCAGCCGATCTGGCTCGAGACGCACAGGGTCGTGGTCGTGCCGCTCGCGCGCGGCATCGGAATCAAGACGCTCTCGGTCTCGAGCCCCTCCATGCCTGCGTCGGTGAGGCGCAGCACGAACTTGCTCGTCGCGCCCTCGACCAGCGTCGCGGTCACGGGGTAGTCGGGCACCTCGCACCAGTCGGGCACGACGCCGTCGCGGAAGAGCGCGCGGTAGGCTTCGAGCGCCGCATGCGCGGTGCGGCCACGCTCGCGCGCCGCCGCCACGAACTGCGCGCGGGTCATGCCGAGCGGACGAAGCGGGAGTGCGGATTCAGCGGCCATCTGGAAAGCCTAGCAGCAAGGGGCCGAGCGGCGCGCCGCTCACTCGGCGGGAACGCAGCGGCTGCTCGCCCAATCGCGCAGTTCGGCGATCCGGTCGGCCATGATGACCGATATCGGCGGGCTGCGGCGGTACGCCTCGACGAGATCCTTCGTCTCAAGCGACCGCTGGCCCTCGCCGAACGCGTCGCGCAGCGCGCTCTCGATGCCGGCCTCGATCTCGGCGCCGCTGAAGCCCTCGGTCGCGGCGACGAGCGCGGGGAGGTCGAAGGTCTTCGGGTCGCGCCTGCGCTTCGAAAGGTGGATGCCGAGGATCGCGCGGCGCGCGTCCTCGCCGGGCAGGTCGATGAAGAAGATCTCGTCGAAGCGACCCTTGCGCAGGAGTTCGGGCGGCAGGGCCGACACATCGTTCGCGGTCGCCACGAGGAAGGTCGACGAACTCCGCTCCTGCATCCAGGTGAGGAGCGTGCCGAACATGCGCCGCGAAAGCCCGCCGTCCGACGAGGTCGAGCTCGCGCTGGCGAAACCCTTCTCGATCTCGTCGATCCACAGGACCGCGGGCGCCATGCGGTCGGCCTGCGCCAGCGAATCGCGCAGCTTGCGCTCGCTTTCGCCGACGAACTTGTCGTACAGCGCTCCGGCGTCGAGCCGCAGCAGCGGCACCTTCCATGCGGTCGCCACCGCCTTCGCGGCGAGGCTCTTGCCTGCACCCTGGACGCCGAGGAGCAGCATGCCGCGCGGGCTCGACAGTCCGAAGCTCTCGGCGTCGACCGTCGAGGACATGTGGCGGTCGGAAAGCCACTTCTTCAGCTTGCCGAGGCCGCCGATCGCATCCATCGACACGGGCGCCTGCACGAATTCGAGCACGCCCTCGAGGTCGGCGCAGGCGTTGCGCTTGTGGATCATCACGCGCTCGAGGTCGTCGTCGCTGAAGCGGTCGTCCTCGGTCGCTGCCGCGATGATCACGCGCTCGGCCTGGCGCTTCGTGAGCCCGCGCATCGTGCGGGAGATGGCCTCGAGCGTCGAGCGGCGCACCGACGCCTCGAGCTTACGGGTCTGCGAGACCTCGCGCACCGTCGCGCGCACGATCGCCTCGAGTTCTTCCTGGTTCGGGATCGGCACCGTCACGCGATGCGCCTCGCCCGCGAGCCCCGGCGGGAGCTTCAGTCCGCGCTCGACGAGGATGATCGCGCCGAACAACCCGCGCGCCCAGTCGACCGCCTCCTTGAGCGCGCGCGCGGTGCGGGCGTCGCCGAGGTGCGGTCCGATGTCGTAGAAGAAGTTGACCGAGCGCTGCTTGGGCGCCTGCTGGATGAGCCAGGCGAACGCAGCGGCGGGGGGCTCGGTCTCCTTCGCGAACTCGTCGAGGAAGCGGCCCTTGGAGATGCCGCGCAACGCCGACCAGTGCCGCGCCTCGATCGATGCGTCGATCGCGTTCGGCGCCGTCTCGCGCACCTCCGTCTCGTCATCGGTGTCGATCACGATAAGGGGGTGGGTTCCGTCGAGTTCGCGGCGGAGGATGTCGGCAAGCGACGCGGCAAGGGAGGTCGACATGGCGCGGCCGCACGATAGCCGAACTCGCCTGTTTTCGCGGAATTGCTGGCAGGCATCCTGCGCACGCGGAGGGGCTATCATCGCGACCCCGCCTCGCGGCGGTCTGGAGCACAGCCATGCACCTCAAGCGCGACGACAGCCACCATCACGGCCCGCCGGTCATCCCGATCACCTTTCATCTCGAGGACCCGGAGGGGCTCACGGGAACCTCGCAGAAGGTCTGGGAGGTCCTCGGCGGCGAGCACGAGTCGATCCTCGAGGTCGCGATGGACAACGGCATCAACATCGAGCACGCCTGCGGCGGCGTCTGCGCGTGCTCGACCTGCCACATCTATCTCGAGCAGGGCGCGCAGCAGGTGAGCGAAGCGACCGAGGACGAGGAAGACCGCGTCGAAGAGGCGCCCGGCATCCGCCGCACCTCGCGTCTCGCATGCCAGTGCGAGTTGAAGGATCTCGGCGAAGGGAAGCGCGTGCCGATCGTGGTGCGCGTGCCGGCGTGGAACCGCAACGCCGTGAAGGAGATCCCGCACTGAGCGGGGAGGTTGCGCATGCACTGGCTTGATGTCGCGCGCATCGCGGAAGAACTGTTCGATCGCCACGGCGACATCGATCCCGTGACGATCTCGTTTCCGCGTCTGAAGTCCTTGGTCGAGGCGCTGCCGGGATTCAAGGAGCAGCCGGGCCACCCGTGCAACGAGCGCATTCTCGAGGCGATCCAGCAGGCGTGGATCGACGAGCGCGAATAGCGCGGCTCATCCCGACTTACTGCACCGGACCCCAGTTCGTCAGCACCTGCGCGAGGTCGCTTCCGCCGACGAATCCATCGCCGTCGAGATCTTCCGGGCCATCGCCCTCGCCCCAGTTCGCGAGGATCGCGGTGAGGTCCGCGCCGTCGACGAGGCCGTTGCAGTCGATGTCGGCCGCGAGGCGGCAGGGGATCGCGAGCGCGGCGTTGTAGAAGTCCCAGTTCGCCTGGCCAAGGTTGTTCAGCACCGCACCAGCGTTGTGACCGATTCCCGGGAGCACCGTGTAGCCGTGCGGGATGCCGAGCTTCGTCAGCAGCGCCGAGAACTCCTCGTTCATCGGCACCAGCGTGTCGAGCGAGCCGATTCCCTGGCGCACACGCGTCTGCGCTGCGATCACCGCTTCGGCGCGGTCCGCCACGATCGTGCGGGGATTCTGCGAGAGGTAGTAGAGCGGGTCGCTGCCCCACACCGTCGCAAAGATCTGGAGACGAAGCTGTTCCGAAGTGGAGCCGCCGAGCGGCTCTTCGAGGAAGTCGACCTGCAACGGACCCGCGCCGAGCATCGAGATGCCCGCGAAGAGATCAGGCCTGCGGAAGCCGAACCTGCCGCTGCCCGCGCCGCCCATGCTGAAGCCGTCGACGATGCGGCCGCTCCGCTGCGCGATTGTGCGGAAGGTGGCGTCGACATGGGGGACAAGATCGTTGAGGACGACATCCTCCATGGGAACAACCCCGTTTTTCGAGTTGCACCACATGCTGTAGTTCATGCCGTTCGGAATCACCACGATCATCGGCGGGATCAATCCCTGAGCCATGCCCGAGGAGAGGTAGCCCGTCACCTGCGTGATGCCGGCGAGCGGGTCTCCCGATCCATGCAGCCAATAGAGAACGGGGAACCTGCGGTTCGGCTCGTTGGCGTAGGCGGGGGGCAGGTAGATGTGAAAGCTCACCGTCGTGCCGGCGGCCGCGCTTGAGAAGGTGCGGTACTGGACACCTGGCGCCGTGACGGGCGCCGTCGTCCACTGGGCCGACGCCGGGCAGGCGACCGCGGCGCACAGCGTGGCCGCCACGATGCGAAGCCCAAGGGAGAGGGATCCGAGTACGCCGCGTGCGTGTGACATAGGGTTCATGATGGCACGGGAAACGCCCTGTGCGACCACTGCATTGCGCGATCGGGCCCGAATTGCGGCGAATCTGTGTGCCGTGGCAGAACTTGTCGGACCTCCGTAGTCTGCCCGCATGCCGAAGTCCACCGTCGAGCGCTACCACGCCGCAGCGATCCAGACCGCGTTTGCGAACCCAAAGACGCGCGACGAGATCCCGTCGCGCGTGGCGCGCATGATCGCGATGGCCGAGCAGACGGTCGCGGGCTACGCGCCGTTCTTCGATGTGCGCCTCGTCGCGTTCCCCGAGTTCGCGCACGCGGCGCCCGTCTACTTCACGGTCGACGAACTGCTCGCGCACCTCGCGGTCGAGATCCCGAACGACCACACCGACGCCTACACGCGCTTCGCGAAGAAGACCGGTTGCTTCGTGCAGACGGGAACCTTCATCGAGCGCGACGCGCGCTACCCGGGCGTGGTGTTCAACACGACCTGCCTCATCGGCCCGGACGGCATCGCGGCGAAGTACCGCAAGGTGAACCCGTGGATTCCGTGGGAGGTGCACGCGAGCCCGCACGACATCGCGGGCTACGCCGAAAATCCGTTCCCCGTCGCCGACACCGAGATCGGGAAGATCGGCTGCGCGATCTGCTACGACTGGCTGTTCCCCGAGTCGATCCGGCAGCTTGCGTTCAACGGTGCGGAAGTGCTCGTGCGCGTGAGCGCCTACATGGATCCGTGGGGCGCGACGGCGCCGATGGACTGGTGGACGACCATCAACCGCGCGCGCGCGATCGAGAACACGGCGTTCGTCCTCGCGTGCAACCAGGGCGCGAGCTTCGAGGGCTATCCGCCGTTCTCGTGGCCCGGCGGCTCGATGGCGGTCGACTTCGACGGCCGCATCCTCGCGCAGGCGGATCCGGGCGCGGGGGAGAAGGTCGTGGTCGCGCCGATCGACCTCGCTGCGCTCCGCGACGCGCGCGAACGCCGCCGCGGCCACGACATGCGCGCGCACTACCGCGCGGAAGTCCACCCCTATGCGGCCCGCGCGCAATTCATGCGCGCCGGGCCGGGCACGATCTCGATCGAGTCGAACGAGTCGCGCATCGCGGCCGCCAAGCGCGCCCTCGGCTGAGTGGCGTATCCTGCGCGCATGACGCGTCGGATCGCAGTTCGCCTCTCCGTCCAGCTCTCGGTCGCCTGCCTCGCGGTCGGCGCGCTTGTTTCGTGCACGAAGGACGAGGGCGTCGCGCCCGCGCCCGCCCGCACGGCCGCGTACGACGACGCCACCGTGGCGCTCCTCAACGAAGCGGCCGGACTCATGGGGAAGTTCGAGTTCGAGGCCGCCGCCACGAAGTACGCGGAGGCGGGGGCGCTTCCGTCGAAGCCGCCGGAAGCCGCGCTCGGCCGCGCGATCGCCACGCTCAACCAGTCGCGCGAAGGCGCGCAGGAAGAGGCGCTCGCGATGCTCGGCGAGTTCCTCGCCACCAAGCCGCCGCGCGAGCTCGAGCTCCGCGCGCGCTACTGCCAGGGACTCTGCTTCCTCTACCTCGGCCGCGCGGGCGAGGCCGCCGCTGCGTTCACGCCGGTCGCGGAGGCGCGCTCGACCGACGCATACGCGCTCTACTTTGCGGCGCAGGCGCTCGAGCAGACGGGCGAGCATGCGAAGGCGCTCGCGTGGTACGCGTCGGCCGCGGAGCGCGACCCGTATCTCAAGAGCGCGGAGCTCGGCATCCAGCGCTGCGCGCGACGGCTCGGCGACGAGGCGCGCGCCGAGAAGGCGCTCGCGGCCTTCGAGCGGCTCGCGGCCAATCCGCGCGCGCGCAACGCGGAGTTCAAGTACACGCGCATGGGGTCGCTCGGCCGCGTGGTGGTGCCCGAGCGCGCAGGTGGTGCGCCGTACACGCCGCCGGCGGGCGGAATCTTCGAGGATGCCAAGGAACTCGCGATCGCGTGGCCCGAGGGCTTCACCCCGCGTTGGTCGAACGACGCCGAGCAGCATGCCGTGACCGTCGATCTCGATCGCGACGGAAGGCTCGACCTGCTGATCCCGCGGGCGCTGCTCCTTCCGAGCGGGCCGGGCACGGCCGAGGCGCGCATGCTCGTCCTCATGGCCGCGGCCGATGGAACCTTCGTGGCGAAGCCCGACCATCCGCTCGTCGAGCTCGCGGGCGGCGGCATCTACTCGCTGCTGTGCGGCGACATCGACAACGACGGATGGACCGATCTCTATGTGTGCCGTTCGGGCGACAACCGCCTGCTCCTCGCCGACGGCGGCGGCGGATTCCGCGATGCGACCGAGACGGCCGGCGTGAAGGGGCGCGGCACCCAGTGCATCGACGGCGCGCTCGCGGATCTCGATCACGATGGCGATCTCGACCTCTTCCTCTGCTTCCGCGACGCGCCCAACCAGCTGTACATCAACAACCTCGACGGCACCTTCCGTGAGATCGGGCGCGAGGCGGGAATCGCCACCGAAGACCGCTTCCCGACCGGCGTGATCGTGGGCGACTTCGACTTCGACCGCGATGCCGACATCCTCGTGCTGAACGAGACGCTGCCGCACGAGTGCTTCGTGAACGACCGGCTGTGGAAGTGGTCGCAGGGGACTTTCCCGGGATTCTCCCGAGAGCAGATGAGCGAGGCGACGGAGTCCGCCGCCGTCGTCGAGCTCACCGACATTCCGCTGCGTCGCTTCGTGCTGGCGAATCCGAGGTACCTGCGCATGCCGACCCGCATCGAGGACATGCGCCTGAACCGAGGCGCCAAGCTCGCGGTCGGCGATGTGACCGGCGACGGGCATCCGGACCTCCTCGTCGTCGGTGCCGACCGCATCGAACTCCGCGACAAGGCGGGACGCCTCGTCAGCGAGTGGCCCGCGCTCGCGGGCGCGATGCGCACGCAGCTCCTCACGCTCGATCCGCTGCGCGGCCCCGAGCTCCTCACGCTGCGCGTCGACGGCGCGCCGCTCCTCTGGCGCGCGGGCACGGGGCGTGGTCCCTACGCGGCGATCGCGTTCAGCGGTCGAACCGATCCGTCGCAGTCGATGCGCTCGAACGCGAGCGGCATCGGCACAAGCTACGCCGCGCGCATCGGAACCGAGTGGTTCGGCGGCGAGACCTTCCGCCCGTCGACGGGGCGTGGCCAGTCGCTTGCGCCCGTCTCGATCGGCATGGGACCGTTCGAGGCGATCGACTTCGTCGAGATCGAGTGGTCGGACGGAGTGTTCCAGACCGAGGTGAATGTCGCGAAGGGCGTGCTGCATGCGGTCACCGAGACG
>Ga0209990_10004323_pt1 | contig 10066 bp, 8 predicted proteins | sample NOAtaG_6_FD_187304 | JGI IMG/M metagenome (GOLD analysis project Ga0209990, IMG submission 187304) | Freshwater lake microbial communities from Lake Erie, under a cyanobacterial bloom - NOAA_Erie_Diel5S_2200h metaG (SPAdes) (version 2) | ecosystem: Environmental > Aquatic > Freshwater > Lake ...
AAGATTTTGAACCTTTATTTGAAGAATATGGTTACGGTTTTGTATCACCAAATGATAATTTGGTTATTTTGGATGGTGAGGTTTTTTCTGACCAAGACCAAATAGATGAAGATGTATTAAGATTTATAGAGGCTCACGAGGTTTCACATATTATTTTAGGGCATACCACAGAAAGGGTGCCCGAAGATGAAATGGATGCTGATTTAGGAGCATATATTTTACTTAAAAATTCAAATTTTACAAATTCAATTCAAATTTTATTGGATAATTTCAAAAGTAGGCACAATACCAATTTCAAAAAATCATTGCTACAGAGGGTGTCAGACAAATTTTTTTGAGGTTCTTGATTATTTTTTTATTTTATAATATATTTATTAATCTCCGACCTCCTTATAGGTTGTCACAATATATACAAAACCCAAGAAATTTTTTCTTGGGTTTTTTTATTAAAAAAATTTTCTTAACTTTGTAATATGAAATCAAATTATAAAAAAGTTCAAATACCTGCCGACAGCAAATGGGATAGAAAGATTTATAATCCTTTTACTCTTTTATTAAATTGGATCTACAAATATAGAAATACATATATTGGGTTTTACGTTTATAGAGCATTCAGTTCAATTGAAAGCTTCATCAAAGGTGTAAAAACCATAATAAAATGGATGCCTTACACCTATAAAGATAGAGATTGGGACTATAATTTCATTTACGAAATCCTCCAAAGAAAAATTCAATTTACTCGTGATCATATAGTTAAAAACAATCGTCACACAGGAGTTGAAGCTTCAAATTATTGGATGACAGTTGTTCTTAATTTGATTGACGCAGTTAAAAATGAAGAATATTCGGTAGAATACTTCAAATACATCAAAAAACATCACAACTTTGACCTTGTAGATGAAAAAGATGAAAATGGTGGGAATCTTTATGAACTTAACTCAAGGGTTGTATATGATAACACCTATAAGTACGTAAAATTAAATCCTTCAAAAGCAAGGTTACTTTCAAAAAGTAATCCTGAATTTAAAAACATGGATGATGAAGATAAAGCAAGAGAAATAGGTCAAGCTAAACATGAGCAAGCAAAAAAACTTCTTTTTATGATTTTAGAAAGAAAAATTGAATACTGGTGGGATTAATTTTATATATTTGCAACTATGAAAAAGACAATAACATTTATAAGCGATACTCACACAAAACATAAACAAGTTACAGATGATTTACCTGGTGGTGATATACTGATTCATTGTGGTGATATCAGTAATCAGGGGTATATGAATGAAATCAAACAATTTCTTGATTGGTTTGATGGTATTAAAGGGTATGAGCATAAGATTTTTATCGCCGGAAACCATGATTTTGGTTTTCAAGATAATCCAAAAGAGTGTGCTAATCTATTAGAAAATTATCCTAGTGTTATATATCTTCAAGATATGAGTTATATTGTGGATGGGATTAAAATTTATGGTAGTCCTTGGCAACCTCGGTTTTATGATTGGGCGTTTAATGTTGAACGTGGAGATGCAATTGCCAAAAAATGGGCAATAATACCTGAAGATACAGATATTTTGCTAACTCACGGACCTTTGTTTGGTATTTTAGATCAAACATACACAGGACAGAGAGCGGGATGTGAAGAACTTTACAAAAAAGTTATGGATATTAAACCAAAAATCCATGCTTGCGGTCATATACATTTTGCAAGGCACATAAAAGAAGTAGATGGAACCGTTTTTGTAAATGCGTGCTGCTTGGGTGAAGATTATAAGTACCAAAACGAGCCTATCACCGTAGAATATGATTTTGAAACAAAAAGTTGGGATCTGATCAGTCATTAACATGAAAGTTATTTTTTTGGATATAGATGGTGTTTTAAACTCTCAGGATTGGTATTTGCAAAGATCCGAGGATCCTAATTGGGAGTTGAAAAAATTAACAAAAGGGGAATACAAAAGGTGGGAGTTTTCGCCCACCTTAGTTTCTAATCTTAATTTAATTATTGAAGATACTGGAGCTAAAATAGTTGTTTCATCCACTTGGAGAAAAGGATATGATATTGAAGGATTGCAAGGTCTATTTGATTCTGTTGGTATAAGGGGGGAAGTTGTAGGAAATACTCCAAGTATGCATTCTGCACAAGGAATAAAAAATAGTTACACAATTCCGAGGGGATGCGAAATAGAATATTTTTTGAAAGAAAATGGTTTCCAAAGAATCAATTGGTCAAAAGAAAAACAGTTAGAATATTTGGAAAGTAGTAAGATTAAAAACTACGTTATATTAGATGATGATAGTGATATGTTACTTAATCAAAAAGAACATTTTGTTAAAACAAATACTAAAGAGGGTCTTACTTTGGAATTATCGCAAAAATCAATCAAAATTTTGAATACTAGTCTTACTGACCTATATTATCAGACCGATAATGATTTTTACGATGAGAATGTTTTTAAGTGATATACGTATAAGAAGTTGGATTTGGTCTTGAACCTGGATTCCAATTTACGGTATCTACAAGTGGTGTAGAAATTGAACCAAATGTGTTCCATATTGTCTGACCTAAACTACTATCAATTCTAGTTGCTCTTACGAAATATACGGCGTGTGACACTAAACCATCACCTGACAACATTGAAGCTCCGTAATTTAAAGTAAGAAATGCTCTTGTGGTTGGTGATGAACTTGATATTAAAATGGGTGACGCATTTGTTCCTAATAACCTTAAATTTGAAGTTACGGTATAATTTACACCTGACTGAAGTGTTATTGTTGTTCCTGCTGTGGTATCAATAAAGTTTGCTGCGGTCCATCCTGCTGTACCTGAGAATGTTTGGTTTGTATTACAAGTTAATGTTCCTGCAATATTCAAAATATTACTATTTAATGTCTTTGTTGTTAAGTTACCTGTAATATTTATATTATTATAAGTTGCAGGTACAGTGTGCGTTATTGTTTGATTACTGCTAAAATTTAGTGTACCAGTATGAACAATAGTTCCTGATGTAACTGTGTAATTTGCACTTGAAATGGTTAAATTGGTATGTGATATTGTTAGAATACCAGTTCCTTTATCAATAATGAAATTTGAAATACTGATAGTACCACTACTACTTCCACCTAATGTTGCGTTTGTGTTAGTTTCTAATTTAAAAGTAGCATTTCCTGCAATTGTTTGGCTTGACCTCATATCCACGTTACCTCTTACAATAAAATTAAATGCACCGTTAATTGTATGAACCTCGCCGCCAAAACCCGGTATGGAGTAAGTGCCTGCAACTGCAACATCTGATTGCATCGTTAAAGTAAAGCCAGCCTCAAAATTATTAAACGCGCCGACTGAGGTTGGAAAATTTAAAGTAAAGTTAATAGTCTGTCTAAATGTAGTAGTGCCAAAAGTGACAGTTCCTTGAGAGAAGTTAATTGTGCCACCTGAACCGCCTGTGTAATTCCAATTTCTGTTAATTGTCAGGTTCGCACCGGATGCGGTTTGAATAGTGCCGCTGCCTAAAAGTATTGAGCCGTTTGCATTTGCAGTTAAGGTAGAAGTTCCGCTGAATGTTAGGGTAGTATTTGCGTTGAGAATAGCCCTTGCGTTAATGTTGAGAATTGAACTGGTGTTGAAAGTTCCACCGCTGATTGTAATTGTTACCGATCCTGTAACAGGGCTGAACGTGTATGTAGCATTATTTGCATCTGTACAGGTTAAATTAGTTATTGTTGTGTTATTAGTGAATGTTATAGTTCCTGAGTTATTACCGTTGTAACTTAATCGCGGAATCGTAAGAGCAGACGGGCAGTTAACATTTCGGGTTAATCCGGCTGAAAGGAATCGTAAGTTTAAAAATCCAGTACCTCCAAATAACATCCCTGCGCCTAGTGTTACGTTTCCGTTTACCTGAACATCGAATGTAAATGTTATTGTATTGGTAAATCCCGTTGTTGTAAAATTAGCACATGGTCTTGCGTTTGTGTTTACATTACAACTGGGAGAAAGAGAATCAAAAATCGCATCTGTTGTTGCAGTAGGTACTCCACTATTGCCTGAACCATCCACAATCCAATTTCCTGCAGTTCCCCACAAACCATCTCCAGTTGTATTTCTCCAAATAGGCATCAGCTTATAAATATTAAATTATATGGTGCCGGTTTTACACCTGGATTCCAATTTATCGTATTTGTAAGTGGAGTTGATAAGGTTGAATAACTATTCCAAATTGTTTGACCATCTCCTGAGTCAATTCTTGTTGCTCTTACAAAATAAACTCTTTGAGTTGCGTTATTTGATAAAGTTAATTTGGTATTAGCCGCCGCCGAACTACTTGTTAGTATTATAGGAGATGCTAAAGTTGCAAATAAATCTAAATTTGAGGTTACACTGTAGGTCACACCTGATTGTAAGGTTAATGTTGATGCTGCTGTTGTACAAATAAATCCACCTGTTGTAAATCCTGCGGTACCTGAGAATGTTGTTGTACCATTACAAGTTAAATTTCCATTAACTGTATTTCCACTATTTTGCGTTATTGTAGGACCTGCAGTTATTGTCAGGTTATTAAACACCATATTATTAATTGTAACCGCCGCATTTGGTATTGTAACAGTTGATGATCCTGGATTAATATTTCCTGCTGTTCTTTGTAGAGTTCTACCTGCTAATCCCCAAGTTAATGAATTTAATATTGATACGGTCGCACCTCCAGATTTATTAACGGTGATATTATTTTGATAAGTAGCGGTGGTAGTTGTTCCACTATTCCAATTTGAATTATTTGACCCGGCTAATTCTATTATACTTGTTCCACCAATACTACTATTTGGTGCTGAAAAACTACCCTCAATTAAACACTTAGATCCATTTAATGTGAAAGTATTATTAAATGTGGCGTTTCCTCTAAAGGTTGTTTCTGTGTTTAAAACTAATACAGAAGTAACAATGAATTGATCTACATTAGCCCAAAATATTTGGCTTCCACCAGTTGATGTCCTATTGGTATCCAAAGTCACTGGATTACCACCAATTCTTAATAAACTTGACGAGTTAAATACTTGAGCGACGCTAGTACCTACTAAAGTTAAAACACTATTGGTAAATAACAATAAGTTATTTAAAGTATTATCACCTATAGTATAACCTAATGGATTTGTGGTGTTAATATTAATCAAAACATTATTAAATCTACCTCTTAAAGTTCCAGTACCTATTAAATTAAAATTTGTGGTGGAATTAGAGATTAGCCCATCAGCTGTTACTGTACTAGCTATTGATATTAAACTACCTTTTATATTTACATTTCTTGTTCCACCAGATGATTGTATTCTAAATATAGTACCAAAGACACTTGCATTGACTTCTACTTTATTAGTAATGTTTAAATCACTTGTTAAATTAAGAGTAGTTTGATCAACAACAAGTGTTATATCATACCATTCAATTGGTGATGTGTCTAATGTGATTGTTCCTCTTGGAGTAAGCGTAAAATTATTATGAGTTAAGAAACTGCCTGTTTGAAAAGTAATTACACTTGATTCTGTTAAAAAATTACTATTTAATATTAAAGTACTGCCAGTTGTTACAGTCATATTAATTGCAAGTCTTTGACCTGCGTTTGCTTGATAACTAACTGTTCCGGAAAACCTTAATGTCGTTCCACTTAAAAGATGTGGAACCCCTGTCGCATTAGACGTAAATGAACTTGTTATAGTTAATTCAGTACCAGATAATACTACACGTCCAATACTCCCAAAAGTAAAATTTTGAACTGTTGGATTTGTTCCGTTAATTGTCATTGTTTGAACCGGAGTTGTAACCCCATTATTATATCCAACCGTTAATCTTGGTATTGTAATTCCATTGAAATTTATAGTTACAGCCGTGTTTGTTCCGACTGTTGATAATACACCAGTTGTTCCTGAGGCAATAGTTCCGCCAAGAGAAATAGTGGCTCCAACACCATTAACTGTTAATGTAATACCATTATTGATTGTAAGTGTATTAGCATACCCTGTGCAGTTAAGTATCAAACAAGTTGCGTTCGCGGTTACTGTAACTTGACCAGAAGTAGCATTAAGTATAGCTGTATCTCCTGCAATAGGAAATCCTGCCCCACCCCATGTTGCCGCTGAGTTCCAATTACCACCACCTGCCACTGCTGTATATGTTGCCATATTAGTCTATTCTATTATACTATAATTGTAAACCACTATTAAAATGATTCTGTATAACTTCAATTAATTGCTCAATAGTTTCAATTTCTTCAGTGTGTTCAAACTCTATAGGTTCGTTATATTCACTAGAATCACTATCCTGAGTAACTATTCTTATTGAGTTTCCGTAATTAATTATTTCAGCAAATTTAATCATGTCGTTCTAATAATTTGTAAATTAACAACAACGTTTGTGCATCCTGTAACACTTAAAACTTCAGGTATTAATATATCACCCGATGTTAAAGAAATATTCAAACCCGTTGCCTGATTTTTATTTGTATTGGTGAGTTTAGGTCTATTTATTGAAGTGAAAATAGTATCAGCACTTGTTGGAGGAAAATTTGCATAATTATCATCATAAAAATCAATATCTATTGTTCCCACAACACTTGAGAAGATTGTCCAGCCTGTTAAAGTTCCGGTGTATGGAATGGTAATATAATTTCTCCCTATACCTGTTTGCACAACTCCACCAAGACCATCAAAAATTGATATAATTTGTCCATTTCTTGGTATTCCCGTTAAATTTGATCCATCACCAAAATAAGTATCTCCTGTTATTGTTGTTGCTGATATTGTATTTGCCGTTAATCCATTTGTGAAATTGGTTTCACCACTTACAGTACCACCCGTAAAACTTCCTCCACCACCTGTAGCACCCGTAAAATTAACCCCAAAATTCGGATAGGATCCTTCTATTTGTATGTTTGTTCCACCTGTAATTACAACAGTTTGGTCTGGTGATAAATTTGTAACAGTTACTACACCATTACTTGTTACTGCTGATATACCTGAACCTGATGTGACGGCACTTACTGGTAAATTTTGATATGTCGTTGCCGATATTGTGTTCGCAGTTAATCCTGTAACGGTATTAAATGAAACATCAAAGGTACCACCAGTGTTGTTAATAAAAGTAAATGTATTGTCAGAATATGTAGCACCTGTTACTCTTACATCAGTAGGTAGGTTTTGGTAAGTTGTTGCAGATATTGTCGTTGCCGTTAATCCCCCATTTATAAACGCATTTCCATTAATTGTTCCACCACTTTTATCATATTTGTTTGAAATATCACTCTGTATTGTTTGAATTACACTACAACCACTTAGATTATCACAAGTTAATCCTAATATTGAAAAGGTTGTCGTTGCATATGAATACTGTTGTGATCCTTCGGTAAATAGGGTAATCGTATGTGTTTGATTAGATGTGTTTGTTGCTCTTACTTTTACTAATAACCTATCACTCACATTTAGTGGAGTCCCACTAAAATATGCGTCACAAATTTGCATCTCAATTGCCGGACTATTTGATAAAACACTTTCAGAGTCAGTTTGAAATAAAAAAGTTTCAGTTCCTCCACTAGTTCTTTTATAAACTTCTGCAAATATTTGAAAAATTGCGTTTGAGTTTGACTTATTAGAATGTAAATAAAAAGACCAAATACCACCGGGTAATATTAAAGCGTTCGGATATCCAACCGGAGTTAAAAATTCTGCTATAGTTGCGGTAGATCCATTTGAAATACTAACACCACTTGATTGTTGTGCGGCGGTTGTTGGTATTGGGCTAAATTCCCTATAAGGAGTTTGCGAATTAGATAAATTCAAATAGTAAACAATACCACCTCCACCACCATTACCACTTGGTATTCCTGTTACGGTAAAAGTTCCGCCAGTTATATTCCTAAATGTTATTTCACCACTTGTATAAGTTCCACCCGTTACAAAAACATCAACAGGTAAATTAAGGTAAGTTGTTGCCGATATTGTGTTTGCACTCAATCCACTTGTAAATCTAGTTCCGCCTGAAACTGTACCACCACTTAAAGGTAAATAATCTCCTGATAATCCACCTGCGGTAAACCCTGTTATTTGGATTGTTGCTCCCGAATTATTTATTAAATAAAGTGTTCCACCTGAATATGTTCCACCTGTAATTGAATTATAAATTAAAGGTTGAGTTACACCTGTATAATTATTAAATGTTGAAGTTGAAACATAACTTGTAAGCGCAGAATAAACTTCCCAATATACACCATTCCATTCCCACGTTTTATTATCGTAGTCGTATAATTGATTTAATGACGGATTATTTGGAAAATTAATTGGCATTAGTCAAAATAACTTAAATTTATTGATGCTCTGAAATCTTGACTGTCAAGTGTAGATTTTACACAAATCCAAATTTCGTCGGCAGTTCCGTTAACTTTAATACCTGGTTTAATCATATTATCTTTGAACTCGAAATTATCTACTTGTGTTCCCGAACCTGAACCTAAAAAAGAGGTTATTATATGTCCTTCAGTGGTAATTGTTTGACCTGTTGATAACGCATATTGAATAGGTGTGTTAGAAATATCCGTCCAAGAAGACGATGAACTTAAAGTTGGATTATATTGAACTGTAATTATAAAATCCGCTTTTGATGGGTTAGTTATATTCAAAGTTTGAATATCACTTAATGTTATATTAGCCCCTTCATAAGTACTATTTAATCTATAACCTAAAATAGGATATGTAACATATGCCGTAGGTTTAGTTTGTGCTGTAAATGCGGTAACTGACGATGATTTTTGAAGTGAGTTTATAGACCCCTCCAATGATATTTGAGAACATATCATATTCAATGTTCCTGCTGCTCCACCAGAGACGCTTCTTATTTCATACCTGATCGGTTGGTTAGGAGATTTCATATAAACATTATTTAAATTATTTGTGCCTGTACCGGCAGTAAATAATTTAAATTGACCGTCTATCACGAGTCCAAATCTGACCCTACCAACACCTAGCCATTGAAAATCGACAAACATAAGTTGAGTTTTAGACCAATTTATATTTGTAACATCGTAATCTGTTGTTAACCAAGATGAAGTTGCGGCACTATAGGTTGTCACCCCACTTTGCCATATTTGAAATGATATTGTATTTGTTTGACCATTTGATTCCAACAAAAAACCATCTACTACTGAATTATAAGGAGCTGTGCTACTAGTCGTAAAATACCCAACTCGTTTTATAACATTAGTTTGTAGTTGAAAATTACTAAAACTCGCTTCAAAAATTTGTCCTTTACCTGGTTGGTAAATACCCCTTGCAACTCCTTGTCTTATCACATAGTCATTTGTGGTTGAAACGCTCATTACAACTTGAGAGTTTGGTTTATCAAATACTGAAGTTGCAGTTCCTGCCGTTACCTCATTGATAACAATTGGTAATTTATCATATACGTGTTTATACTCAAGAAGTGAAGTTACATTACTTGTTCTTAATCTACCAAAAGCATCAAGATTGGTGCTGTCAGAATATTTTATGGCGTTGTTATATATAAAACTCATATTAAATACCAATTTCCGTTTCTAACCATACAAGTCAGAGACATATAGTTTATGTTCATATCAACGTAATTATTACCATCTATTAATCCCACTGAAGGTGTCAATCTTATTCTATAATTACCGCAAAAACCGGATTCGTCTTTGATAATTAAATAATAACCATCCTTTGATGAAGTTGTAGGTAATGTTAAATTGACTTGCGTATTTGCACTTATTCCCCAATATGTTTTGTCCCAAGTTATTGTTTGTGATGACGTGATCCCTGTTGTTGAGTGAATGTTTTGCCCTTCGGGTCCTGGTACAGAAAATGGTTGTATCCACTGTTTTGAATCACCATCATCAATATAAACTAATTCAATACCTGTTGTTGTGTTAAACCATCTATCCCCTGAATTTACAATTTGTGTTGGTGTTGTTGCTGAAATAAAATATTGCAAATTGGAAAATCCTGTGATGGAGATTGTTGTTCCAGAATTGTTAATTAGATAAAGTGTTCCACCCGAATATGTTCCGCCTGTAAC
>Ga0209990_10004325_pt1 | contig 10063 bp, 8 predicted proteins | sample NOAtaG_6_FD_187304 | JGI IMG/M metagenome (GOLD analysis project Ga0209990, IMG submission 187304) | Freshwater lake microbial communities from Lake Erie, under a cyanobacterial bloom - NOAA_Erie_Diel5S_2200h metaG (SPAdes) (version 2) | ecosystem: Environmental > Aquatic > Freshwater > Lake ...
AAACAATCATTCTATCAGTACCTCACAGGGATGTTCTCCGGCCCCGCCAAAGCCGGAAACACCAACCAGCCGACGCCGGCTCAGCCTCAGCCCCCGGCCCTGAAATCCGATCAGTTGCTCGTGCGTATCGACCGCGCTGAACTGCTCAAAGCACTCGGGCAGAACCCCGCTCCGCCCCCCGCCAGCCCCGCTCCATCCGCCGAATTTGTCAACGTGGTCATCACCGCTCCCGAATTCGCACAGCTGCAGCGCGTCATCGAGGACACGTCCCGCATTACCACCTTCAAGGTGGAGGAAGGCTTCATGGCTTACATGAAGGTCTGCTTTTTCAGCGGACTGATCCTCGCTGCACCCTGGGTCTTCTACCAGTTGTGGCTGTTTGTTGCCGCCGGTCTTTATCCGCACGAACGTCGCTACGTTTACGTCTATCTGCCCCTCAGCGTCATCCTGTTTGCACTCGGAGCAATGGCCGGCTACTTCTACGCCTTCCCGCTGATGCTGGACTTTCTCATTGGCTTCAATCAATGGCTCGGGGTCACAGTCCAGCCACGACTCAGCGAATACATCAGCATGGCCATGCTGATGCCACTTCTCTTTGGCATCAGCTTCCAGCTTCCGCTCGTCATGGTCTTCCTCGAACGTATCGGCGTCTGTACCGTACAGACCTACCGGGAAAACTGGCGCATCGCGGTGCTGGCGATTTCCATCGCTTCCATGCTGCTGACCGCCTCGCCGGATCCCTGGAGCATGCTGCTGATGATGTTCCCCCTGCTGCTGCTGTATGTTCTGGGAATCTGGCTTTGTCAGTTTCGCATCGGCGGACCGGCCAGCCCCATCCGCTGACTCAGCAAATCGTTCCGCCTTCCTGACGTGCTTTTCCCGCGTCCTTCCGCTATGCTTCGCCGCGGCAGGAGGTTGGCGGCCGGGGCTGCCCATCTGCCTGATTGCCCCGTCAGAAAGTGGCCTGAATGTCCGAATCATCCACACGGGACTCAGAAGTGTCCCGTCCCGAATCTTCCCGCACCGATTCCCCGCGCTGCGTCGTCCGCTACGGCAACACACGGCTGCTGGGGGACTTTGAGGCACGTCGGGACCAGCGATTTCAGCGTGGTGACGAAGTGATCGTCAGATCAGAGCGTGGCGTCGAGTGGGGAGTGGTGCTGTGCCCCGCAGATGCTCGCACTGCAACCTTCATGGGTGGCGGACGGTCCGGCGGAGGTCGCATTCTGCGGCCGGTGACGGACGACGATCGACGAGCTCGCGAAGAGCATGCCATTCGCGAACGGGAACTCTTCCGGCGATCCGCTGAGCTGATGAGGGAACGAACCCTGCAGATGCAGCTGATCGACGTCGAACTGATATTCGGCGGCGAAAAACTGGTCCTGTACTACCTGTCAGAATCACGAATCGATTTCCGTGAACTTGTCCGGCTGCTGGCGCGTGACTTCAACCTGCGGATTGAGATGCGACAGATCGGCATCCGCGACGAAGCCCGGCTGCTGGCAGACTACGGCGACTGCGGCAAACCCGTCTGCTGCAACACGCACCTGCGCGAAATGCCGGCCGTTTCCATGAAAATGGCCAAACTGCAAAAAGCCTCGCTCGACCCCAGCAAAATCTCCGGTCGCTGCGGCAGACTCAAATGCTGCCTGCGATACGAATATGACACCTACGAAGAACATCGGCGGGAATTGCCGCCGATCGGTGCCACCGTGCTGACCAGGTCAGGGCAGGGCAGGGTGCTCTCCCAGGAACTGCTGGCCAGAAAACTGGTGGTCGTGTTCGATGATGGACGCCGGCAGATTGCCGATGAATCAGACATCGTCACGGTGATCTCGCGAGGATCCCGGCGGAATGAGAATGGCGAGGATGACTGAAAATTCCAAACCCGCGCTTCATTCCACTGTTGCATCGGATTATCATTCGTTGCCGGATCAATTCATTGCTCGTTAAAAAACATGGGTTAAGTCTCGATGGAATCGCTCAGCAGCACTTCGTCCAGTACCTACCACCCAGCGGCCTTTCGCTTCGTCTACGCCGCCCTCCGCTACACACAGCAGCAGCTCGGCCGTAACTCCGGCTCAGAAAAAACCGGTCACATCTCCGGCCCGGAACTGCTGGAAGGGATCCGACTGCTGGGACTGCAAACCTTCGGCATGCTGTGCCCCCTCGTGTTTGCTCGCTGGGGCGTTCACACCACCGATGACTTCGGCCACATCGTGTTCCAGATGATTGAATCCGGCGACATGCGCCGCACGCAGGATGACTGTCTCGAGGATTTCTTCGGGGTTTACAGCTTTCAGCAGGTTTTCGTGGACGATTACGTCCCGAACGTCAGCGGTATGTTCGACTGAACTTGAGATTCCCCCGCGAAATGCGTACGCTGACGGTCCCGCCTGTTTGCCAAACCAAGGACTGTCCCATGTCCGTCCCCGCCAGCACTTCCGAATTCGTTCGTCGCTGCCCGATACGGCTGCTCCTCGCACTGCTCGTGATTCAGATCTCACTGGGCTCAAACGCGCCCTGTGCTGCCGGCGATGACACGTTCACCGCAAAAATTGCACCGCTCCTGCAGCAGCACTGCCTGTCCTGCCACGGTCCGGATGCTCAGGAATCCGGTTTGCGGCTGGATTCCCTGCAGGCTCTGAACACCGGGGGCAAGGCAGGGCCTCCGATCATTCCCGGCAAGCCCGACGAAAGCCTGCTGATGATGGCGGTTCGCCGCGCTGATGCCACCCTGCAGATGCCACCTGACGGGAAACTGCCGGACGAAGACATTGCAGTGCTGCAGCAGTGGATCGCGGAAGGAGCTCAGCACCCGGAAGGCGCTGTCGTTCCTGTTCAGCCGGCACTCCCGTTCCAGCCCTCGCAGGCCCGCCAGTTCTGGGCGTTTCGGCCCCTGCAGCCACCCGCACTGCCAGCCGCCGACGCCAACCCGGTCGATGTGCTGACAGAACGCCTGCTGCAGCAGCGTGGTTTTGTCCGAAACCCGCCCGCTGACAAACTGACACTGATCCGCCGCGCATCGCTGATGCTCACCGGACTGCCGCCCGCACCCGCCGAAATTGACGCGTTCCTTGCCGACGCTTCCCCCACCGCCTTCGCCACAGTCATCGACCGGCTGCTGGACAGTCAGCAGTACGGGGAACACTGGGGACGACACTGGCTGGATGTCGTGCGCTACGCTGATTCCAATGGACTTGACGAAAACATCGCCCACGGAAATGCCTGGCGTTATCGCAACTACGTCATTCGTTCAATCCAGCACGATAAACCATTTGACCAGTTTCTCCGCGAACAACTGGCCGGCGACCTGCTCACCGACTCAGCTTCCGACGAACAGACGCGGAATGACCGACTGATAGCCACCGGCTTTCTGTCGCTCGGCCCCAAAGTCCTGGCCGAGGGCGACGAAAAGAAACTGATGCTGGACATCATCGACGAACAACTGGACACCATCGGACGCTCCATGCTGGGACTTACCATCGGATGTGCCCGCTGCCACGATCACAAATTCGATCCGCTGACGCAGGCCGACTACTACTCGCTGGCCGGCATCTTTCAGAGCACCAGAACCATGGAATCTCTGAAACGGATCGCCAAATGGCATGAAAACTCCGTTGCCACCACAGCCGATCGCCAGCGACTGGAACAGCATCAGGCGCAGATCGCGGCAAAAAAGGCAGAAATTGATGGCCTGCTGCAGCAATCATCAGCGGCCGGCAGCACCACTGCCGCTGGTCAGCCTGTCCCCGAGAATCAACTGCCTGCAGAAATCCAGCAGCAGCTCGCCGCGCTCAGGGCATCCCTCAGGGAACTTGAAGCGGCCGTCCCGGAACTGCCCACGGCTATGGGAGTGACGGAAGCCGAAATTGCCAATGCACGCATTCTCTCACGCGGCAATCACCTCGCTCCTGGACGCCTCGTCCCTCGCACAATCCCGGTAGTCCTCGATGCCGACAGCTCCTTCCGAATCTCTGACGGACACAGCGGTCGTCTCGAGTTCGCCGAGTGGCTGACCAGTACACGCAATCCACTGACGCCGCGAGTCATTGTGAATCGGGTGTGGCGCTGGCATTTTGGCCGAGGCATTGTCGCCACCGCTGACAACTTCGGACACCAGTCCGAACCACCCGTAAATCCGCCACTGCTGGAATGGCTGGCAGCGGACTTCGTCAGCAGTGGCTGGTCACTGAAAGCCCTGCACCGTCGCATTCTGCTGTCACAGACCTGGCAGGCCTCCGCCGATCGCAGCAATCCGGCCGAACAGACGGATCCTGACAATCACCTGCAATGGCGGTGGTCCGTGCAGCGGTTGGAGGCCGAATCTGTTCGTGACTCGATACTTGCTGTCTGTGGCAGGCTGGATCGCAGCATCGGAGAATCCATGCTGCACGTGAAGAATCGGGAATTCCTGTTCGACCACACATCGAAGGATCTGACCTCCTACGATTCTCTCAGACGGTCCGTCTATCTGCCGGTCATCCGCAACAATCTGTATGATGCCATGTCGCTGTTCGACTGCACGGACGGCACTGTGCCCAATGGTGATCGAGGCGCATCGACGGTGGCTTCACAGGCACTGTTTCTGATGAACAGTCCGCTGGTCATTTCGGCGGCCGAGCATCTGGCGCGGGATCTCTGCAGCAGCAGTTCAGATTTTTCAGTTCGAGCCGATCGACTGCCCCGCGCTGTGCTGGGACGACAGTTGTCCGCCGCAGAACTTGACGGACTGCAGCAGGCTGCCCGCCAGTTGAACATTCAGTTACAGGCCGATGGTGTTCCGGAAGCCGAGCGTGATCTGGCCGTCTGGACCAGCCTCAGCCAGACACTGCTGATGTCGAACGAATTTCTGTACATTCGCTGAACAGGTGCTGTTATGTCAGAGTTCCGTAGCCATCGACGTCAGGCTCTTCGAGCCACTGCTGTTGGATTCGGCAGCACAGCCTGCTCAGCATTGCTGCATGCCGTGTCTGCAGCAGACTCCGGCATCAGCCCATTCCACTTTCAGCCTCGCGCGAAACGCGTGATCTTCATGTTCATGAAGGGTGGGCCCTCGCAGGTCGACACCTTCGACTACAAGCCAAAGCTGCAGCAGGATGACGGCAAATCGCTGCCCTTCGCCAAGCCACGTGTCCAGTTTGCTCCAACCGGCAACCTGCTGGGATCTCCATGGCGCTTTCGGCAGCACGGACAAAGTGGAATCCCTGTCAGCGAACTGTTTCCCCATGTGGCTCGCTGTGTGGACGACATCTGCTTTCTCAACTCGTGCCACGGCACCAACGCGGCCCATGGCGGAGCCGCTCTGAAGCTGCACACCGGCAGTGACAATTTTGTTCGCCCCAGCATGGGCGCATGGGTCAGTTACGGTCTGGGCACAGAAAACCAAAATCTGCCGGCCTTCATTACGATCTGCCCCACGCTGGCCCACGGTGGTCGCAATAACTGGGGTTCGGCATTTCTGCCGGCGCAAAGTCAGGGCATTCCGCTTGGGGTGGCCAGCCAGCCGGCTACGGCCGCTGCGGTGCGGTACATCGCCAATCCTCGCTGGTCCTCACCGGCCCAGCGAACACAGCTCGACCTGCTGCGAGCGATTAATGAACAACAACTGCAGCAAAATCCCGCCGAAATGGCCCTCGAAGCCCGCATCCAGTCCTACGAACTGGCGTTCCGGATGCAGACCGAAATGCCGCGACTGCAGGATCTGACCCAGGAAACCCACGAAACGCAGGAGCTCTATGGCCTGCACGACAAAGTGACCGAGAATTTTGCTCGCCAGTGCCTGATGGCTCGTCGCTTTGCCGAAGCCGGCGTGCGGTTCATCCAGGTCACTCACAGCGACGCATTCGTACAGTGGGATCAGCACGGAGACCTGCGCAAAGGACATACCAAAAACGCACTGGAGGTTGACCGCCCCATCGCCGGATTGCTGATGGACCTGAAACAGCGCGGACTGCTGGACGACACTCTGGTTCTCTGGGGCGGTGAGTTTGGCAGAACTCCGACCGCTCAGGGCACCACAGATGGACGTGACCACAATCCCGAGGGTTTCACGATGTGGATGGCCGGTGGAGGTGTGCGGGGGGGGATGCGTTACGGTGCGTCGGATGAGTATGGTTATTACGCGGCCGAGAACCCTATGCACATCCATGATGTCCACGCGACCCTGCTGCACCTGCTGGGGATGGATCATGAGCGATTGACGTATCGCTATGCAGGTCGCGACTTTCGGCTCACCGACGTTGCCGGCAAGGTGCACCACGGGATTTTCAGTTGAACACTGCGAGTGTGCCTGACGGCCCGGGATGCGGTGACACATCCGGGGCCGCACCGCTGCCGTGCTCTGCAACTGCTCAGATATGTGCTCAGAATCCACGAATGGCTCGACCGTAATGGCCAGCCGCCGGGTGTCATTATTCCAATTGTGGTCTACCACGGAGAACACGTCTGGGACGAACCGACGTCGCTCCGTGACAAGGTGCAGGCCGAGGACGACCTGCTGGACTTCGTACCCGACATGCGAGTCATACTCGTCGATTTGAACCTGCTGAAATCCGCATTTTTGCCGGACTTCCCGGAACTCGAAGCCCGTGTTCGTGCCCTGCAGATTTCTCGCTCCCCGGAACTGCCCTTCGAAGCTCTGGTGGACCTGTTCAAACTTCTGCAGAACTGGGGAAAAATCCATTCCCAACAGGACACGCTGAACGATATTATGATTTATCTGTGCTCAGTGTTTGACGCGCCGAACCTCGAACAACTGGAACTCGCATTTCACACTGGACAACTGCCAGGGTCGGAGAAACAAATGCCCAATTGCCTTGAAGCACTCTTTGCACGCGGCGTTGAACAAGGCCTCGAAGAGGGACTCGAACGCGGACTCCTCGCCGGTCGCATTCGTGCTCTGCAGCAGGTGCTCAATCGGCCGACAATGACGCCCCGCGAACTGGCCTCAAAATCCCTCACTGAACTGCAGGCACAGGCCGCAGAACTGGCATCGCTGTTGAATCTTGACCCGCAGTAACGGGTCCTTCCTCCCCCCACTGCCGGCCTGTGCTCGATCACACTCGCCTCGCGTCCTCACTGGATAAACGCCAGGGTCGGAGAAACAAATGCCCAATTGCCTTGAAGCACTCTTTGCACGCGGCTTTGAACAGGGATTCCAGCAGGGATTCCAGCAGGGATTCCAGCAGGGATTCCAGCAGGGATTCCAGCAGGGATTCCAACAGGGATTCCAGCAGGGATTCCAGCAGGCACTTCTCGCCGGTCGCATTCGTGCTCTGCAGCAGGCGCTCAATCAGTCAACAATGACGCCCCGCGAACTGGCCTCAAAATCCCTCACTGAACTGCAGGCACAGGCCGCAGAACTGGCATCGCTGCTGAATCCTGATCCGCAGTGACGGGTCCTTCCTCCCCCCACTGCCGGCCTGTGCTCGATCACAGTCGCCCCGCGCCCTCACTGGCCAGACGCGTTCCCACCTGACTCATTCGCTGCAGCACGTCCGAACTGTAATCAGATCCCTCAGGAGGCCCCTCAGCAATAATCCGAATCGCCTCCAGTGCGTCCTCGGGATGACCTTCCTGAATACGGGCATTCAGTTGGCTGGCAAATGCCTGAATGCTCTGACGCTGCTGAACGATCAGCAGTTTCCGCGTCAGAAACACTCCGCCACCACCGCAAATCAGGATCAGCAGGCTTACCGAAAACAGCGCCAGCCAGTTTTTCAGCCACCGTATGTTCCACGATTCAGAAACCACCCAGCCGAAAATTACCCAGGCAGTCAGCAGCAGCAGCAGTGTTACAGCAATGTAAAGCATGGTGACTTCCTCGGTTCTGCTGCAGGAAAAAAGGCGACGACCGCTGCAGTGTCCGACCACGATTCTGCGTTCGGCTTCGTTTTGCTTCGGGCGGATCCGGTCCGGAGTTGAGAAAAACGACAGTGGGATCTCTGGAAGTCAGCAGCGGTGCATGAGAAGATCCGGGCGGGCAGTCTGTCCCGCACTCGCCGGATTCTGCGGGCTGCAGCGATTGAATCACAGACAGGAGTTGCAGCAATGAATGCAGGTCTGAAGACTCACTGGGAGCCGCAGCCGGCTGGAGCCGCCTGGGTTTCGCAGATTGTTGAAGAATACTGCAGCCGCAACTCGGTTCTGCGGGATTTCGCAGGACTGCTGGCGACCCACACAGGCACCCGCCTGACGGACTGGATTGACCATCTGGAGGTGTGCACGGCCGATGGGCTGCCCGATGCCGGCTTCACGCTGGCGGCCGACGGCTGGTATGAACATTCCGGAGCTCTGCTGCCACCGATCCGCGTCTCGGGTCGCCGCATCCTTGTCCTGCGAGTGGATTCGGTCAGTGACTTTGCAGTGACCTGCAGCCATCGGTTTCCGATCGAAGTCACCGGACGTGCTGGTGATCTGCTGCGAACGGCATGGATTGCCCGCTCCCCGGAGGCTGAAGTGCACTTTGGAGTGATCGAGCGAATCGGCTGCAGCATCCGCCACGCCGCTCCCGCTCTGAACGCCCCTGAAAAACAACAGTTGCAGGAACTTCGGGAACAGCTGAGGCTGCGACCCAGACAGTTTGACACACACGAAGCCGCCTTTCAGTCACTCTCACAACTGCTCAGCAGTGCCATCCGCACCGTCGGGCGCGACATCGTCTGCGACGTGTTCTTCGCCGGTGAACGAGCCTTCTGGCAGGGACGAAATCACGCCGCTCAGGTGCAGTACATGCGACAGGCAGCCCTCGGACTGGGCTGGGGAAATCACGACCATCACACCTATCGCAGCAGTCGCGTCTGCTTTGCTCCCATGATCGCACTGTTCGAACAACTGGGCTTCACCTGCCGGGAACGATTTTATCCCGGACACAATGCAGGCTGGGGGGCTCAGGTGCTGGAACACCCAATCTGCCCGGTCGTGATCTTCGCCGACGTGGATCTCACAGCCGACGAACTGGCCGGTGACTTTGCCCATCAGCCACTGGCACCGTCAAGGGCACTGGGAACCATCGGTCTGTGGTGCGGGCTGCACGGAGAAGCTCTGTTCTCGGCCGGTATGCATCACCTCGAATGTCAGTTCAGTTTCGCAGCCGCTCGACAGCAATTGGCAGACCTGGGCGTTGGCAGCATGAAACCCTTCACAGATTTTCCCTTTCTCAGACAGTGCTTCACTGAACCGGAACGCTGGCCCGTGCATGAGTCACGCCTGCAGCAACTGCTTTCTGAAGGGTTGATTTCCGCCGATCAGGCAGCCGCATTCCGCACAACTGGCGCTCCAGGCTCACACCTCGAAATCCTTGAGCGCAACGACGGTTATCGCGGCTTCAATCAAACAGGGATCACCGAGATCATCCAGCGGACGGACCCCCGCCTCGTGCAGACGGCCCACTGATCCGGAACTCTCCCGCAAGGCACAGGCAATCATCATGGCATTTCGAATTGTTCAGCTGACCGACCTGCATGTTTTCCGCGACCGGCAGACTCTGCTGAAGGGTGTTGCCACCTGGCACTTCCTTGAACAGGTGGTTGAACTCCTGCGAAGACTTGACCCCCAGCCCGACGCGGTTGTCATTACCGGCGACCACACTCACGACGAACTCCCGGAAACGTACCAGGCCATCAGAAAACTGCTGCATCCGTGGCTTGATCGACTGTGGCAGGTTCCCGGAAATCACGACGATCGCACGGAACTGCGAAAGGCGTTCCGTGATCGAATCAACGGAACCGCAGACGCGCCGATTCGCTTCGGTTTTTCAGCCCCCGGCTGGCTGTGCCTCGGGGTTGACACCCACATCCCTGGATCCGTGGCCGGTCAGATTGATGCCGAGCAGATTGAATGGATCAGCACGCAGCTGCAGGCCAGCCCGCACGTCCGCTGTGCTCTGTTCATGCACCATCCACCGGTTCTGCTGAACAGTATCTGGATGGATGCCATCGGACTGCGGGGGCGCGAACTGCTGGCGGAATTGTGCGGTGCGGAGCCCCGCATCCGGCTCATCTGCTGCGGACACGTGCATCATGAAACACGCATCCCGCAAGGACACGCCGCCGTGTACACA
>Ga0209990_10004326_pt1 | contig 10059 bp, 22 predicted proteins | sample NOAtaG_6_FD_187304 | JGI IMG/M metagenome (GOLD analysis project Ga0209990, IMG submission 187304) | Freshwater lake microbial communities from Lake Erie, under a cyanobacterial bloom - NOAA_Erie_Diel5S_2200h metaG (SPAdes) (version 2) | ecosystem: Environmental > Aquatic > Freshwater > Lake ...
GATCCGATCCTGAAGACGACTGAAGACTTCGCCGTGTTCCACGGCGGCAGCCTCCAGGCGGCGATCGACAAGGAGAAGGTCGGCATTTACCCAGGGCTCGGCGAGGCGATCGACCAGACGTTCGCCTCGGCCGTCGGCACCGACGACGTCGTTGTGATCGACGCTGATATGCGAACGCGGCTGACGGCTGCCTCCGGTGTCCTGTCATGGGTGCTGACCGTCAACCATGACTAGGTTCCCGAACCCAGCCGACGCCTACGATGCCGGCCTCCGCGGCGCGTATTCGGACCCTCGCGAAGACGAGCTCTTCGAGGATTCGATTCTACGGCATGGCGGCAACCCCGACGGGGCCGCTGTCGCCCACGAGTGGGAGTTCGCCGACGCTGGCAAAGGCAAGCTGGTGCCGATGTGGGAGCACGTCATGCGGACGTGGCCTGGATGCTGGCCTGGTCCGGCTCAGGAGAACGGCTCCTGCGTCTCCTTCGGGCTACAGCGAGCCTGCCTGATGTCGTGGACGTGCGAGCTCATCGACGGCAGGCCCGACGAGGTGACGGGCGTCATCGAAGGGAAGCCTGAGCTCTCGCCAGAGGCGATCGCAAATAGCGTCCTGTCGAACGAGGTGCCGTACTGGTTCCGCGGCCACGGCGGCGCCGACGGCTGGACGTGCAGCGGTGCGGCCCGTGCCGTGACGACCGACGCCGGTATCTGGCTGCGGAAGGACTACCCAGAGTTCGGCTTCGACCTCACGAAGTATTCCGGCGACGCCGAACTTCGGTACGGCCGCAATCGCCCGCCGCAAAAGATCATCGACTACGGCCGCACGCATCTGGTGCGAACGGCGACGTTCCTGAAGTCGATCGAAGAGATCAGAGATTTCCTCCACGCCGGTTTCGGCGTGTTCTTCTGTAGTGGCCTCAAGTGGTCGAGCACCAGGGATGAGAACGGCTACTCGCCTGTTGTTCCAGGCTCGTGGGCTCACAGCCAAGCTATCTGCGGCTTCGATGATCGGCCTGAGATCATCAAGCTCTACGGTGAGCCTCTGGCGGCGGTCCTGAATTCATGGGGCAGGAAGTGGAACTCGGGGAGCCGGAAGGTGCTCGGCACGAATCTTGAGATTCCAGAGGGCGCCTACTGGACGAAGGCCAGGAATCTCATCGCCGGCCAGGTGATCGCATTGTCGAGCGTGGCGGGCTGGCCGCCGCGGAAGCTCACGTCCTATGGAGCGAAGGGCAGGATATGAAGCACGTTGCCATAGCCGACGCCGTTGGCGTCGTGATCTTGTCGAGCGTCGCTGCGTTGCCGTTTGGCTGCGTGCCGCGGCCGACGGTGGCGAAGGCCGACTTGCAGCCGCTCATCGCGGTGGCTGGCACATACGAGCTCATGGTGTCTGGGCCAAAACCAAACCCTACGCCAGCGCCCGCACCGGCGCCGAAACCAAATGGGTGCCTCGCCGGTTGCCGGTGCAACGGGACGGGGATTGAGCCGACGGGCGACGGCCTCTCGAAGGTGCCGTGCCGATGCGAAGACGATTGCCCATGTAAGCGAAAGACGTCGAAGCCATGCGAAACTGGAAAATGCCCGCCGCCGACGCCACGTACCGTCCGCTGAAGGCGTTCGTCGCCTCCCGCTCTAACTCCAGGCTCCGGCTTCACGGTGCTCTGCGCGATCGCATGATCGAGGCGATCGTGGAAGAGTGGCCTGTCGGCTGCCCGCACGAGCGGCTCGAAGAGGTGCTGTCGGCCAGGATGAAAATCCGCCTCCGCGAGCAATACGGCTCGGTCGTGGCAATGTTTCTCTTGTCGATCCTCGTCAATGCGTTGGTGAAGCTCATCATTGAGTGGTGGTTCGACCGCGACAGTCATCGCGTTCTCATGGTCGGGTGGGCCGAACAGGCCAGCAAGCGCTGATGCCGTGGCGCCAGAAGACATTCAAGCCGGCGTGGCTGAAGAGGCCCGCGGAAGCCCGCCCTAGTTCTCACGAACGGGGGTACGGTTCCGCGGCGTGGCAGCGCGTCCGCAAGGCCGTCATCGCCCGCGACGGCGGCATCTGTCAGATGTGCTTCGAGCTTGTGGCCGGCAGCGACCGCGACCTGCATATCGACCACATTGTCGAGAAGCAGACCAGCGAGGCGGCAGAGGCTACGCCGCTCGACGGCTTGCAGCTACTCTGCCGGCGCTGCCACTCAATCAAGACGAAGCGCGGCTATTAGCCGCGTTGTCGCGTTTCGCCGATCCGCCCAGGTGGCCGCAGTGGACGGCAAGCTCGTGCCGCTGCTCTGAGCCGAACGGGAAGTAGTAGTGCGTCAGGATTTTGACGGCAGACTTCTTAATCAGCGTCTTGCCGAACGCGCGCACCGTTACGTCCTCGCCGTCTGCCTCGGCCCGCGCCACCGCACGGTAGACCGCCCGCCGGTTCGGGGCGCCGATGGCGGCGGCCGCCTCGGGAAACGTCATCAACTGGCTGATGTCGATCTTGCTCATCGCACGACTCCTATGAAGCTGTCGCCAAGTTCTGTGATCGCTGCGGCCACTCGTCGGAGCGGCCGCTCGGGCTGCGGCGCCGGTTGCCACACAGGGGCCATCGGCATCGGCTGGTAGTGATTCATTGCCACGGTCGGGGCTGGTTGCGGCTCCGGCCGCCGGAGGCTCGACGCCTCCAGCAGCAGCGTGCCGACGACCAGGGCGAGCACCGCCCGCCAAGTGTCTCGAACGATGTCAATCATACGCTCACGACCTCCGCTGAAGCAAGGCTGCCTGCCCGACGCATGCACTTCGCCGCCTCCTCCTCAATCGCGTGGGCCTGACCGGCCAGCTTGTCGCCGCAGTACCTCCAGGCGGCGGCCTCGGTGTAGTGAACCGTCTCCACGCCATAAGGCTGGATGACGCCCACATAGCCGCTGTCACGCTTCACGAGCATGTGCTCGCTGTCGAGGATCACGCCATGCTCGACCGTCGCCACTGGCCTGCCGGCGTGCCCCGAAGCCGCCGCGAACGCCACCCAGACTTCCGTTCCGTTCGTCATCATCCTTGCACCTCTTCTATCGGCTGGTTTCCACGATCCGCCCCCGCCACCGCGGCGAGGGGTCTGCCTGTTATATCGTCGCGTAGTCTATTCGGCATCTTTCTTTTTCTTCGCCTTCTTCCGGCGCCGTTCGAGCTCGCGGACGGCCTCTACGGCCACCCGTCGCTGGGCCTCGCGGGCCGCCTCGACGCTGGCGAGGCCGGAGTCCACGAGGAACGTGAGCCAGCCGGCGGCGTATGGGGTGATGCGACTCGTTTTCACGATCGGGCCTCCTCTGCGATCTTCTTTGCCATAGCGTTCGCAAACTTTGCAGCCCGATCCGCCGTCATGCCGACGCCGATGAACGTCACGCGGTCGTTCACCTTTGCCGCCGCCGACGTTGCCGCCAGCCGCACGGCCTCGACGGCTCCGTCGAGCGTGCTTTGCGCCTGAAGCACACGCATGACCGGCCCCTCATCTGGATCGACCTTCCCAGTGGCGACCGCTGGCCTAAACGGCAGGAACAGTCCGCCGCCGGTGCCCTGCTTGAACACCTCGCCAACGACCTTGCCGTCGATCAGCACTTCCCAGGCATTGTGCCCGCGCATCTTTCGTTTCGTTGTCTTCATCGTCTCCCTTTCGGTATGTATCACGAAACAGCTTCGTGATAGCAACTGATCGTGTTCTCGACCGGATATCCCAGGATGAGCCCAGTCACCCAGAGCGGATTATGCTCTGCGTCCCACTTCTTTCCCAAAAACGACGCAAGCCGGCGGCCGGCGTATTTGTTGAACTCGTCTCGCAGATCGTCCTCGTATGCCGGGATCAGAGCCTCGACGTAGTCTGCAAATAGTTCCCCCAGGTCGCCGATATCGCCGACGCGGATGTCGTGGCACGCTTCTACGATCCGCGTGCCGGCGACGAATCCGCGCCCCTCACGAACGACAAGGCCGGCGGCGCGAAGCCGATCGGCGCACGCCTTCGCCTCTTCCAGATCGTCATTCCAGAACACCATCGATCCAAGCGGCTTTCGGCCTGCGATCAGTTGCCGCTCGATCCAGAGATTCTCGTTCTCCAGGCCGGCAAAGCTCCAGCCGCCGCAGAGATGCTGGTTCTTGTCGTTGACCATCTTTGACTTGAAGCGGATGCGGCGAGGCTGCTTGCGGTAGGTGATCATCCGGTAGCCGCGATTCCATACTGTCTTCGTGTTGTGGCGGCCGCCGATGGTGACGATCACGCCGTGTTTCTTGGTTGCTGTCTTCATCGCTTCTCCTCTGGTTTCGCCGGTCGGGGGCCGGTCAGCCGTGATACTCAATCCTCTGTCCGATCGCCGTCTCGAAAACGCGACCAACGAGGTCGCCGTTCTCGTCTTCGAGTTCGCCTCGGCAGTACCGAGACGAAAGTGTCATATTCATGCGTCGATCAGCCATAGCAAGCGATGCGGCATCGGCCTCAGTCGCGGCTACGCCAGCGATTCGCTGCTCTCCATGAGGCAGGAACACGATTGCGATGTAGACGATCACCGCAGCACCTCATCGTAAAGGCCGCCATCATCGCGAGCGGCCTGCCGCTGCTCCTCGTCCATCACCTCGCGGGCAAGCGCAGCCCCCTCTTCGCAGGCAGACTCGGCGCTCATTCCGGTTCCGCCGCACGGGTCACCCTCGGACCTCGCTTCTGCGCATGACACTCCGTACTCGGCATCCGAGAGCATCGCAAGGTCGGCAATCGCCATCGTCAGCATCTCCTGCCACTCCTCTCGGCACCCAGCCGACTTATAGAGGGCCAGGACGGCCTCGGCTCGGCAGCAGGCCGCGGATCGGGTGTTGTCGAGCGGAAACATGGTCTTCATGGTTATGGTTCTCCTTTGCCAGTGGTGATATGCACTCCGCGTGCCAAACCTAGATGCTGGTTTTTCTCGTTGTTTCTTTGCGCCGGCTGCCGCTGATCAGAAAAGTTTTTTGTGCCACCACAAAAAGTTTTTCACGCCGCCGCCGGCACCGCGACGGCGAGCGCCCTATCCACCAGCACCGCGGCCTCGTCGGCCGTAACCCAGTGCCCGTATTCGAGCCCCGCGTCGGGGCACACCACACAATACCTCGCGTCCTCTGGCCGCCGCTGCCAGCCCGTTCGCCCCCACGGCATCATGGTTTCCACGAGCGGGTGGCGGCAGTAAACGTGAATGTCCTCGCGGCCGATGTAGCGGCATTCGCCGGATTGGAGGTCTTCGATGCTCATGGTTGGTTGCTCGGGTTTCGCCGCACGGGGGCGGCTCGGTTTTGGGTTTCTACGCTCCGGGGTGGCATCAGCGAATCGACCACTCGCTGCCTTCGTATCCTTCGATCAGATAGCCTTGGTTGTAGATGCAGTCGCGCAGCGTCTCGCGCTCGTTCAGATACTGCTCCTCGTTCGTCCCGTCGCACCGCCCCACGACCCAGCGGTCGCTGTCGCTGTCGCTGTCCTCGCTCATGGCGAGCACTGGGAAGGAGTTGCAGCAGACCTGCCACAACTGGTCGCGTTCGTCGCCTTGAATCTCGCTGTCGATGCTAAGTGTGATTTTCGTCTTTGTCGCGGTCATCGTCCCTCTCCTCGTCTCTAGGTTTCCACGCTCCAGGCCACCGCATTGGCGGCCCGCTCCACGCCCCCGCGCGTTTCCGCGGTCGGGGGTTAGGGGCGGGTCGGCTAGGGGCGACCGTCCGATCCGATCCACCCGTCTCGCACCGGATCGGGGTCTTCGTGATCGACGCGGCGAACGCTCGTGTCGTCGTCGCCGGGCCGTGACTTGTGCCACCCGAAACGCCGGCAGACTGCCCAGGCGGCATCGGCCGGACTCTCGCCCTCCTCGACCCCGTAGATTTCGCTGACGTAGGAGTCGTGATCGTTGTGGAACACGATCTCAAACGTCACATTCTCGGGGTCATCGTCGCACACGCGCAGTTCATCCCAGGGGGGCGCCTCGCATCCATCCGGCACCGTGCCGCCGCAATGCTCGGCCACCTCGCGGGCGAAAGCGTAGGGGTCTTCGCCACGCTCGACCCCGTTGTTGAAGCAGGCATCGAGAGCGCGGCCGCACAGTGCCACGGCCGCCCCGGTGGCCTCCTCGCGGCTCACGACCTCATAGGCGAACCCGTCGATCGTCCCGGCCGAATCGCTGTCCCAGCAGGCATCCAGGGCTATCCTGCCGTCCGGCAGTTCCGCGAAGTCGAGCCAGACGGTGTAATCGCCGCCGTCCTCGCTGCGGCTTTCGCCGCCGATGCCGTACATGAGAACCCCGTAGGGGTCGGTGAGACGGAGGGCCTCGGTGCCGTCTTCCGAAACCTGCTCCCAGTTCAGGTATTCGCCGCTGCCGTCCTTCGGCACTCGAATACCGTTGATCGTCTCCCAGGATTCGATCTTCGCCATGCTGTAGTCGCTTCCCATTGTCGTTCCCTTTCTTTCTCGTTCCCCCGCTCGGGGGTCTGTAGTTTCGCTCAGTCCACGCCCGCCGGCAACGCGCCGGCGGGGATCGTCAGTCAGGCACAGTCAATGCAGAGCGTTTCGGCTCCGGTGTTCACGAAAAAGTGTGGCTGCCCAGTGCAGCCGCAGTCGGCGCAGCATCGACCGATCACGCCCATGTAGCTGCGGTAGTCTCCCAGGGCCGCCGCCAGCCCCTCGCGGGCCTGCTCGTCTTCCAGGCTGGCGGCTAGCCGCTCGGCCACGGCCGCCGTGACCGCAGGCAGCCGGATCGTCTTCCCCTGCCAGTTCGTGGCCGGCACCCAGACGATCGGCACAGTGTGACCCGCGGCCCGCCACGCCCGCACCTCTTCGATCTCGACCAGCACCGCGCCGGCCTCCCAGCATCCGATCATCGCGTCTTTCAGTCGGCTCATCGTTTCTCTCCCTGTTGCTTGAGGTATCGTCACGCCACGAGTCATTTCTATAGTACTCTACGCGGGTAGTCAAACGGTCTTGCGCGCTTTTTTCGTCCCACGCACTTTCCCGCGGATTTTGTAGGGTCGCGGCACCATCCCCTCAACCGGCGACCGCCGCCGGCCCTCGGTGTGCAGGATCACGGTGCCCTCGCCGGCCTGCGCCTCGACCAGCACGAGCCGCCCCCGCCGCAGCACCCTGCGGAAGGTCACGACCCCGCGCACCGCCATCGGCAGCTTCTCGCCGTCTGCCGTCCGGTAGTAGGGGCCGGCACCGACGCGGAACTGATCTCCAGGCCGCAGGGTCACGCGGGGGGAGACAACGTATTCGTGTTCGATCTCTGTCTTCACTTGGCACCTCCATTCCGCAGTCGCAGGATCGCCGGCTCGGCGTCGTCCCATCCGATCACATCGCGGATCGCCCGCACGGTCGCTTTCGCTGACATGGTGACGCCCCTCGGCCCAGCGTCAGGCCCGTATGGGTGCGCGTAGAACTCGGCGTCGTTCAGCAGTTCAGCCAGCGCCGGATCGTCCGACCGCACGACGGCGTAGCGGACGTTGCCCCCGATGTCCTCAGGGGTGTCGAGGTCGCGCTCCAAGTGGTCGGTGTAGAACCGCTCTGGAATGCGGATGGTGGTCGCCTTTGGCCTTGCCTTTGCCTTCTCGCTGCGGATGCCAGCCCGCTGACGAAACCGCTCGGCCAGCGCGACCGTCCGCTCGTAGGCGTCGGCGCACGCCTCACGCTCGCTGGCGAACACGTCGTGATCACCCAGGAACTGCTTCCCGCCGTAGGCGAGCCTCACCGTGTAGTAGACGCAGCCAGACGCACTCTGCTCGGCCTTGTTCACGATCCCTTTCGACACTTGCATTGAGATCACGCTGCTGTGAATTACCCATACGGCATTGCCCTGTTTGAACCGCGTCATCGTCGCATCCTCCTTCGTGTCACGGCGGAATCACTCGTTCCGCTCTTCCATGTATTTTATCATCGTCACGCACTGTGTCAATGCTTGAGTATCTCGGGCAAAATACAACCTAACGAACTTTTAAGGTTTTCCTGCCTTGCCATCTGGTAGTGTTCGTGCGTTCAGTTCCGCCAACTCCTCGCGCAGCCGTTCTCGCGCCTCCCAGGTCGTTCTGAATCCCTTCGTGCCGCGGTTCTCACGCTGCCAATCGAGCCGCCGCGTGAGCGTCTCGATTCGGCCCTCCAGACGCCGCCGCCGGCACCGCGAGGTGGCCGGGAGCGGGCCGCAGCCGCAGGGGCAGAGTTTCACGCCGTCCAGGGCCACGGGCCAGGGGAGGAATGCGGGGCGGGTCATCGGATCACCTCGCCCCAACGGTCGAACTGGATCGCGAGCATCGTCTCGGTGACGAGGTGGGCAACCTCGGACTCGTCGCACCAGTTGTGATCCGGTCGCGAATGCGAAACGACGAGCCGCGCGACCTCCTTCTCCATCGCCTCCCAGGTATCAGCGAGGTTGCGATTCGTCCAGCCGGCCTCGATGAGCCTCCGCACGACCAGCACCCGCGCGAACACGATCTTCCGCATCATGCCTTCGCGATTCTCTCGCTCGGACTTCGTCAGTCTCTTTCTCGTGTTCATCTCTCGTTTCCTCACTCGGGGTTCACACACTCGGGGGTGGCCGGCACGTTGCCGGCTCACCGAATCGTCCACTCTGCGAAGCCGCCGGGCAGGCCAGCCGCCTCGACCGCTGGCACCATGCCCTTGATCGCGCAGATCGTGGTCTGCCCGCCCTCCCAGTGAACCCGCAGCGTCCGCGAGTAGCCGGCCTCGCCCGTGTACGGGCGACCGTAGTCCTTCGCGTACCCGCACGACTTTCGGTCGGGCGCGAAGACGGTCACGACGCCGGCCTCGATACGCTCGGCCCGCGTCATCGCCGCCCAGGCGGCATGACGGGTCGCGCGGTTGCTCCGAATCTTCGACACTGCGTGCGGTATGTATGTCGCCATCTCTCGTTTCTCCGGTCGGGGTTAGGGTTCTCACGCTCGGGGCGGCACAGCGCCGCCCCTCTTCATTGCCTTCGCCGCCTTCGCTGCCGCCTTCGCGAAGTCGCGAACAATCGACTCCACCGGGCATTCATCCAGCAGTTCCTCCGCGGCCTCGACGGCAGCGTCGAAGCCGTCGCCACGGTCGGGGTGAATCTCGACCGCCCCGATGGCGGCGAGGTGTCGGCCGACGATCACGCCGTTCACCGAAACCTTCAGCGTCACCGTCCCGTAGTACCAATCGCCGGCCGCGAACTCGCGGAGTTCTCTCGCGGTGTAGCAGTCGAATTCATCGGGGTCTGCGGCCGAATCGTGTTCCAGAAATGCCACTGCCTTCACGCCGCCGCCCAGGTTGGCCTCGATGCGGCTGCACACAATCGAAAACGTGTTCTGGAATCTGCTCTTTGTCTTCATCTCTCGTTTCTCCTCTCGGTGGTTGTTGGTTTCTACGCTCGGGGCCACGGCATCAACCGTGCCCCCACTCGCTCTCGTCATACGTCGCATCAAGCTGCCGCATCGCGGCATGGAACTCGGCCGGCTCGACGCCGGCAGCGGCGCGGATCACGGCGACAACCTTGCCGGCGTCATCCACTACCAGGGCTTCGAGGCCGCCGGCTTCGATCGGGCAACACGGGGTAATGTTCATGGTTTACACGCTCCAGGGGTTGGGGTTCTGGGATTCATTCGGACACAATCGACGCAGCCGCATCAGCGGCACCGCCCGCCACCGGGGGCAGCCCATCGTCCTCGTCCATGTAGATCGGAAGCATCGGCCGCCGCATATCGGCGGCGAGACGAGACGCCTCCTCGACCGCCCCGTCGCGACTCATCGGCCGGAAGTCATCGAGCGCCTCCTCGTCGTGCCATACGCTCAAGTAGTCCCCACGCTCGTCGCGAATCGCCCGCCCATCGGCATCCTGCGCCTCAATCGTCCACTCGCCGTCACCCTCTGGGTAGCAGACGATTCTGGCGGGGGCCGCAGGCTCCAGCCCGCGGCCCTTGTCGATGAAGTAGTTCTCGCTCATCTCTCGTTTCTCCGTTCGGGGTTCTGGTTCTCACACTCGGGGGCCGCCGGCAACGCGCCGGCGGCCGCTCATGCCATCAGCCCTGTCCCACGATTTCATGCGCCACAATCGTGCCTTCGCCG
>Ga0209990_10004327_pt1 | contig 10057 bp, 7 predicted proteins | sample NOAtaG_6_FD_187304 | JGI IMG/M metagenome (GOLD analysis project Ga0209990, IMG submission 187304) | Freshwater lake microbial communities from Lake Erie, under a cyanobacterial bloom - NOAA_Erie_Diel5S_2200h metaG (SPAdes) (version 2) | ecosystem: Environmental > Aquatic > Freshwater > Lake ...
CTTATCACATCAACAAATTATTCATATACATCTGGGGTATTTTCAAATGCTGGTACTTTTATAGATTTAGCAAGTAGTACAATAAGAAGTAAAGGATTTGCAGTTGATAGTTCTGGTAATGCTTTCTTTAAAGGAAATTTAAGTGGAGCAAGTGGTACATTCAGAGATACTGTAGAAGTTGGTACTGGTGCTGTTGCGGTTAAATTAACATCAACAAATGGCACAGGTAGTTTAGTTGGATACAATTTTGCTTTAGGACCAACTGGACTTCAAGTAACAGACGCACTTATATCCGGTGAGATTAATGCAAGTGCGGGTTCTATTGGTAACTGGAAAGTAGATGCTGATACAGGAAACCTTAGAGATAGTACCAATAGAATTTTCTTTGACCCATCGCTTCCTGGTATGGCGATTAAAGAAGCTGGTACAACACGTCTTAAAGTAAACTATGGAGCATTGACTAATTTAGCAGGCGCATCCATAAATCTATCTTCAGTATCTTTTGCATATGGACCAACCTCGATTGCAGGTGGTTTTGATATTAATGTGGAAAGTGATGGGGAAACATTTAATGTGGCTTCTGGATTATATGTAGATAGTAGTGTTATTTGGCCGGATGATTTTGAAGTTATTAGTGCTTTTAACCGTACGGGTTATGCGGACTTATATTGGGGATATAGAATTTATCAAGGTGCAACTATTGGGGTAGATGGTTCTGGTACATTAATACAAGAAGTAATTGTTGCATCTACATACTGGGGTGGTGGGATAGATGAAACCTATGCGTACTTTAGTGGGTATAACGGAAGTTTTTCGTTTTCACCACCAAATTCTGGGGCAACTGATTATCAAATCAAATATTTCTTTGTTTGCCAAGGTTATAATACTAGTACTGGTGGTAGTGGTGGGGGATTTACTGTTAGTTTTGGAGTAAGTGTACCAAGTATATCCGCATCAAAAAATGTAAATGTTGTGGAATTGACAAATGACGGTATTCAAGTTGCAACATCACCTAATAGATATATTAAATTACAAAGAAATGATAATGCAGCTATTTCGGTATTAGAAAGTAAAGGATTTATGAGTTTAATAGGTGATTCTTCTAACACCATACTTCAATTATCCGGAACAACTGGCGGTACTGCAATTGATATAGCAGCCAGTACTGGTAAAATTGCTATGAATGGTAATAGTATTGAATTGGGGTCTGGTGCTATAACTTGGAATCCTGGAAGTAACGCCGGTATAATAACAACTTATGTTGATGGTGGAGTTAGACCTGCTATAATATTAACAAATGTTGGTAGTCCTGGTGGTGGTACTATTAGAGGTATGGAAATATCACTATCTACTTGGAGAGTTGGTAGAAATACATCTGCAAGAAGATTTAAAGAAGAAATAGAAGATTGGCAACATCCATCCATATTAGATGCTATAAATAATGTTCCAATAAGGACTTATTATTGGAAAATTGATAAAGATGCTGAAACTAGACCTCAACAAATAGGTATTATTGCCGAAGAACTGGAAGCTGGTGGATTGGAAGAATATGTAGATTATGATTGGTTTGAAGATCCTGATAATCCTGAAGGACCTAAAAAATGGATGACTTCTGGTATTGCTAAACAAGAATTAGTATTTGTATTGTGGAAAGCGGTTCAAGAATTATCACAAAAAGTAAAAGATTTAGAAAATAAATTGAATTCTTAACATTTTGATATATATTTATATACAAAGAATAATATGGAAAAATATACTGAAAAATTAGAAGAATCTTTAATAGAAAGATTGAGAGAATTAAGAAATAAACAAACAGAATTAATTGTAAACATAGGACAATTACATTTAGAATTGAAACAAATGAATTCTGCTATGCAAAGTATGGAATCTCAATATTTGACAATTAATAGTGAATTAAACGATAAATTGAAAGATTTAGAAGCAAAATATCCAAATGGTGAAGTTGATTTAGTAGATGGTGTTGTTACCTTTGAAAAATAATTTGGTAGAATCAAAATAATTTCGTATATTTGTTACAATTTATGGCAAAGAAAAAGTTACTTTATGTATGTCCGCATTTATCCACAGGCGGACAACCACAATACACCTATAAGCAAGTAAAACACTTTATAGATGAATTTGAAATACAAGTTGTTGAAATAAACAATAGTGGTGGTGATTCGTATGTAGTTCAAAAAAATAGAATTAAATCTTTAGTTCCGGTACATACATTAGCAGAAGATAAATCTAAAATTATTTCTGTAATAGAAGCTTTTCAGCCTGATATTATACATTTTCAAGAAATTCCACAATTTGATTTACCTACATTTGTTTTAGATAAAATATTTTCAAATGATAGAAAGTATTTTATTGTAGCAACAACACATGGTTCTTATACAAATCCAGATGATATAATATATCAAGCAGATAGATATGTTTTGGTATCGGAGTGGAGTAGATTAAAATTTGAAAATACTGGCGTTGAGACAATGCTATGGGAATATCCAATAGAAGATTATACATTTGATAAACAATCTGCCCAAAGAGAATTAGGATTTGATTCTAATTGGAAGCATGTATTAATGGTTGGATTATTTTCTCCTGGTAAAAATCAAGCTGAAATATTTGATATAGCAAGACAATTAGAAAAATACAAAATTAAATTTCATTTTGTAGGAAACCAAGCTATGAACTATGAAGATTATTGGAGACCGTTAATGGAATTTGTTCCTGATAATTGTCACATATGGGGTGAGAGAAATGATGTAGATACATTTTATGCAGCTTGTGACCTTTTTTATTTTTCATCAAAATTAGAATTAAATCCATTATCGGTTAAAGAGGCACTAAGTTATAAATTACCTTGTATATTTAGAAAGTTACACACTTATTTGGATACATATGATAATAATCCTTTAGTAACTTACATTGATGATGATTTAAAATTGACCAAAAGAATTATATTAGAAAAATTACAACCTGATTTTTATGAAATACCTGGTTGGTTTTCCTATTCGGATTTGTATGATGAGGTTGTTGAAAAAGTTCCACCATTTGCAAATGTAGTAGAGCTTGGAGCTTGGTTTGGTAAATCAACAAACTATTTAGCAACTAAAATTAAGCAATCTAAGAAAAAAATTAATTTTACAACAATTGATACCTTTAAAGGAACTGATGATGAAGAATTACATCAGAATATTGTAAATTCATTTAAAGGTGATATATTTTATGAATTTATAGATAATACAGTTTTATCTGAAAATTATGATAGTTTTAATGTAATAAAAGATACTTCTAAAAATGCAGCAAATCAATTTGCAAATAGTAGTATTGATTTTATGATGATTGATGCTGGGCATACTTACGAAGATGTAACAAATGATTTAAATGTATGGTATAATAAAATAAAGCCAGGTGGTTACATTACTGGGGATGATTATGGTGGAAGTTTTTTTCCTGGTGTTACAAAAGCGGCAGATGAATTTTTTTATAATCAAATCGCAAGAGGAAATCGTTCATACATTCGTAGAAAACCTAGAATACAAATTAAACATATGTTGACTAGACCGGATGATATGAGAGAAAGAGTATCCATCCAATCTATTAAGCAATTAGAGAAATATGGTATGGTATATCAACCAATTGTAAATAAAGTTTATGAAGGATTGGCACCTGCTGAAAATTGTAGAAGGCCTGAACACATAAGTAAAGATAATAAGCCGGGTGAATTATACCCTGGTGCTGGATTGGGTTGGATGACTGGTAGACATTATGGATGTTATTTAGCACATAGAAACGCATTGGAAACAATCGATGAGGAAAACTTTGATTACACTTTAATATTTGAAGCAGATGCATTCATTTATACTGGATTGGAAGAATTTGTAAATGTAGTACATAAAGCATGTTTTATTTCTGAAAGAGATGATGTTTATTTTATAGGTTTAGCAGATAATCCATCTAGAGGGAAAGATAAAATAGATGATTTATTTTCAAAAACTGCATATAATCAAGACCTTGCACATGCATATCTAATTCCAAATCGAACTAAAGGTTGGTGGATGGAAAGAATAAAAGATTGTGGTTGGGATGTAGGTGACCTTTGGTATAATCACGTATTTTATAATCATCCAAAAAATAGATACACTACCAATAAAATTTATAGTAAGCAGGCAGAGGGATTTTCATTATTAGATTTGACAGTTAAAACTTGGAGTTAATGATATACGATAATTTAAAAAAGAATTTAAATAATAAAATAGATAAACAAAATAAACTTCATTATCATTTTGTTAAAGGACCTTTTGTAGAAATAACAGGTCCAAAAACAGCAAAATACACTGTTGAGTTTATTGATAATTCTAATGGAGAACTTAAATACAAAACAACAATAGGAAATAATTGTTGGTGTAGATGTAGTATTGAATATTTTGTAGAATGGAAAATTAAAATATTTGAAAATGGTAAACTATGGAATGAGTTTACATATGATGCATCTAATAAAAGAGTTTATATTGCTCTAGATTCAAGAGCATTGGGAGATACATTATCTTGGTTTCCATACTTAGAAGAATTCAGAAAAAAACATAATTGTAAATTGGTAGCATCAACTTTTATGAATGATTTTTTCGCAAGTGAATACCCAAATATAGAATTTATAAAACCCGGAGATACAGCAGATAATTTATACGCAATGTATTGTATTGGTTTATTTTATAATGAAGATGATTCTATAAATTTATTTAAAAATCCAATTGACCCAAAAACAGTTACACTTCAAAAAATGTGTTCTGATATTTTAGGATTACCATTTAAAGAAATAAAACCAAAACTTCAAAGAAAAAATCCATCATTACAAAAAATTAATCAAGTTTGTATAGGTGTATTTGGAACTGCACAATCTAAATTTTGGAATAACCCAACTGGTTGGCAAGATGTAGTTGATTGGTTAAATAATAAAGGATATACGGTAAAACTTATTTCAAAGGAAGGTGATGATTATATGGGTAATAAATTACCATATGGTATTGTTAAGCATCCAAACGGCCCAATTGAATTGGTTATGGATGAATTGAAAAAATCTAAAGCGTTTATTGGAATTGGTAGTGGGTTGAGTTGGTTAAGTTGGTCTTTAGATGTACCAACTGTTTTAATAAGTGGATTTTCGTATGATTGGGCAGAGATGGAAGATTGTATAAGAATAGCAGCACCTAAAGGAAAGTGTGAAGGTTGTTTTAATAGAGTAAGATTAAATGCTGGCGATTGGAACTGGTGCCCAGACCATAAAGGAACAGAAAGACAATTTGAGTGTACCAAATCTATTACATCGGAAATGGTAATTAAAGAATTGGAAAAATTTTTATAATGAAAAAGGTTTGGATAAATGGTACATTTGATGTTCTCCATATTGGACACATTAGGTTAATATCCCATGCAGCATCTTTTGGTTTATTAAGAGTGGGAATTGATACCGATGAAAGAGTTCGTTCAAAAAAAGGAGATGGGAGACCATTCAATGCATTAGATGACCGTATGGAATTTATATCTGCTATTAATGGTGTTGATTCCGTTGTATCGTTTGAGTCTGATAGTGAGCTTATAGAAAGAATAAAAGAATGGGGACCTGATATTATGGTAATTGGTAATGATTACAAATACGACCAAATAATCGGAGTTGAATATATTCCTAAAATAGAATTTTTTAATAAAATAGAAGGATTTAGTACAACTAAGATTTTAAAAAACCAAAAGTAATATACTTATATATACAAAAAATAAAACAAAATATTATGGCAGAATTAGATAAAATTCCACAAAAGCAAGCAGTAGAAATTGAAACTGTAAAGTTGGAAGATAGCGTTTTACAAAACGTTACTGAAGTAAATAATCAAATAGCTAATATTGTTAGCAGATTTGGAGAAATCTATATAAGAAGAAACGAACTTCAAGCTGATTTAAAAAGATTGGATGACTTACAAATTCAATTTGATGATGAGTTTAAAGCAAAAAATGATGAATTAAGAGAACTTTTAGATGCTTTAGATGATAAATATCCACAAGGAAGAATAAATTTACAAGATGGTACAATAACATATCAACCTGGTGCACCATCAAGAAAACAAATACAACAACAAGCCGCAACACCTAATTCACAAGGCTTAAGAGTTGTAAAAGAATAATCCGAATATTTATATAGTAAGAAAACTATATGAAAGGATTAGCAAAATTTTTAGTAGAAAGTATATTGGAAGAAGCGGTTCAGATGGACAAGGTAGTAGTTGTCTATTCGGGCCGCTTTCAACCTTTTCATAAGGGTCACTATGCAACGTATGACCATTTGGTTAAGAAGTTCGGAAAGGATAATGTTTATATAGGAACTTCCGATGTAACCGATTCAAAAAAATCTCCATTTGGATTTAAAGAAAAAAAAGCTATAATGCAAAAGATGTTTGGTATTCCATCAAACAAAATCTTTAATGTAAGAAATCCATATGCTCCAGAAGAAATACTTAATAAATTTGATTCAGATACAACTGGTTTTATAACTGTTGTAGGTGAAAAAGATTCTTCACGTTTAGGTGGAAAATATTTTACTGCATACAAAGGTAAAATAGAAGCTGGTTATTTGGATAAAGGATACGTTTATGCAGCACCTGCGCAACCAAATCCTATTAGTGGTACTGATGTTCGTTATTGGTTAAGTAGCGGTTCGGAAGCTGAAAGAAAAAAGAATTTCACAAAAGCATATCCTAAGTTTGATGACCAGATATTCAAAATGATTACTCTTAAGTTGAAAAAACTTAAAGAATGTATTAATGAGGAAATAAAATTAAATGTAAAGGTTGGTGATGAAATCCTAATGGGTAAATTTAAAAACAAAAAAGTTGTTGTTAAATCCATAGGTAAAGATGAATGGGGAATGCCAACTATTAATGGTAAGAAAGCAGTAACATTTAGAATACCTAAAAAAGATATTAAAGAAGGATTAGGTGGTGGAGCTGGTATAGGTTTATCATTATCTGGTGGATATATTAACGGAGCACCAAATCCAAACGATGTTAAGAAATTAAAATCTAAATTGGATAAAGATGGTAGTGAAGAATATCAACCTGTAAAAGAAGACCAAATACCTGGTGGTTTAGCAAAAGGTATGACATTAAAGGATATTGCTAAACATCACAAAATTAGTCCACAAACTTTAAAGAATGAATTTATAAAAGGATATGCGGTAGAAAGAGAACATACAACTGATGTTAATATAGCAAAAGAAATTGCATTAGACCACCTTTACGAAGACCCAAATTATTATAGTAAACTTTCTAAGATTGAAACTCCAATGAGTGAAGGATTGTTATTAGAAGGTGGGGCTTATGGACATATGAACCATCCGTTTGATATTGAAATGAATCTTACCTTTGGTGATTTAAAACAAATTGTAGTAAGAGCCTTAAATGGTGATTTAGAATTAGCAAGAGAAAAGACTGATGGGCAGGCATTAGCAGTTAGTTGGGTAAATGGTAGATTAGTTGCGGCTCGTAACAAATCACACCTAAAGAACAAAGGAGCTGGTGCTATGACGATTGGACAAGTTGCAGATAAGTTTGCCGGTAGAGGTGGACTTACAGATGCTTACAATTTCGCTATGAGTGACCTTTCAAAAGCAATAGGAGCACTATCCGAACCACAAAGAAAAATGATATTCAAAGGTGGTAGTTGTTTTATGAATTTGGAAGTAATATACCCAACATCAGTAAATGTAATTCCTTATGGACAACCATTATTAGTATTTCACGGAACTTTTGAATATGATAAAGATGGTAATGTAATTGGAGAAAACCAACAGGCTGCAAAAATACTTGCTGGTATGATTAAGCAAGTAAATGGACATGTTCAATCAAAATATACAATTCAAGGACCACCAATGCAAAAGATTCCAAAATCAGAACATCTTTCTAAATTGCAAGGAAAGTATATTTCTATGATTGGTAAACTACAATCTGAATTTGGATTATCCGATTCAGATGGTGTTGCTGATTATCATCAAGCATGGTGGACTAAGTTTGTAGAAAAGGGTGCAAAGAAATTAGATACACAAGAAAAAATAGGATTGGTTAAAAGATGGGCTTTTGGTGATAAATCATTCCGTATCAATACAATCCAAGATGCAAAATTAAGAGCTTGGGCTGAACAAACTGACAAACAAGACCAACAAAAAATATCTAAACAAAACCTAATGAAGTTTGAAGAAATATTTTTGGGAGTTGGAGCGGATGTATTATCCTTTATGAGTTCAGTACTTACAGCAAATCCTGATAGCGCCAAAAAACAAATGGTATCTCGTTTAGAGAGTACTATATCTCAAGTAAAAGCAAGTGGTGACCCTAAGAAAATTGCAAAATTAAAATTAGAGTTAGAAAGATTAAATGCTTTGGGTGGATTTGAAAAGATTGTACCAAATGAAGGTATTGTATTCGTATATGGTGGTAACACTTACAAATTAACAGGTGCATTCGCACCCCTAAATCAAATTTTAGGTATTTTTTTCGATAAATAATCTTTTTATTATATTTTGATATACTTATATATACGAATATATTGTATATAATATGGCAAAGGAATTTAATAAAAAGTTTATGCATCCAACTCGTAGGAAGTTGGTAGATATGGTATTAACTGGTGGTGATTATGAAAAGAATACCCAAATATCATTTTCTGGAGCAGATAAAGAAAAAGTAAAACGCAAGGTTGGTGAAAGATGGACTGATGAAAATGGCAAGTCTTGGGAACAACATGCAGCTGGAAAGATAGAAGTTTCTGAGTTGGGTGATATTATGGCAGATGCTAGAGCTTATTTAAATAAATTAAATACTTGTAAATCGGATGATTGTCGTACAATAAAATTAAGTAGAGCTGATAAAAAACTTATTTCTAAGACAGGATATTGTGCAACTTGTTTAGCAAAGAAAGAATTAGTAATTAAATTAGATGGATTGTGGGAAGCATATGAAGATTATAAAATATATAATAATATGATTTCATATGGAAAAGATGTTATTTCACAATTTCAACAAGCTTATAATGATGCTAAGCAAGAATATGAAGTTGTACAAGAAGATGGTACGTTGGAAAAGTGGAGTATGGAAAGAGATGTAAATGAATTAAAAGCAGAAATACTTGCAGATATTACTCGTTTTGAAGAAGAAATACAACAAGCTAAAAAATTAAGAAACGAAGCTTGGGAACAACTAAAAGATAAAGGTTACGATTTAGTAAAACCTCCTGTTGATTAATATGGCTACACCAACTGGAATAACACAAAAGAAATCTTTAAAAGAGATTATTGCAGATGAATACAAAAAGTGTGCGGTAGACCCAATTCACTTTATGAAGAAGTATTGTATGATTCAGCACCCTGTGAGAGGTAAAATACCTTTTCATCTTTTTCCATTTCAGGAAAGTACATTAACACAATTTAAAGATAACCGATTTAATATAGTATTGAAATCACGTCAAACTGGTATTTCAACCCTATCGGCTGGATACGCACTTTGGAAAATGATATTCAATTCGGATTTTAACGTGTTGGTTATCGCAACAAAGCAAGATGTAGCAAAAAACTTAGTAACTAAAGTGAGGGTAATGCATGAATTACTTCCTAGTTGGTTAAAAGGTGGTTCTTTGGAAGATAACAAACTTTCCCTTCGTTTACATAATGGTTCTCAAATTAAAGCAATTGCATCTTCACCTGATGCAGGACGTTCTGAAGCCTTATCACTTCTAATATTTGATGAGGCCGCCTTCATTGATGATATTGATGAGATTTGGGTAGCGGCTCAATCTACATTATCAACGGGTGGTAGTTGTATTGCATTATCTACTCCTAATGGTGTGGGTAACTGGTTTCATAAAACTTGGTTAGGTGCAGAAGAAGGTGTAAATCCTTTTAACACAATTAGATTACACTGGACAGTTCACCCTGAAAGAGGACAGGCTTGGAGAGATGAGCAAGAGAAATTATTAGGACAAAAGAAAGCAGCACAAGAGTGTGATTGTGATT
>Ga0209990_10004328_pt1 | contig 10056 bp, 13 predicted proteins | sample NOAtaG_6_FD_187304 | JGI IMG/M metagenome (GOLD analysis project Ga0209990, IMG submission 187304) | Freshwater lake microbial communities from Lake Erie, under a cyanobacterial bloom - NOAA_Erie_Diel5S_2200h metaG (SPAdes) (version 2) | ecosystem: Environmental > Aquatic > Freshwater > Lake ...
CCTGGACTTGAACCAGGGACCCTCTGATTATGAGTCAGATGCTCTAACCAGCTGAGCTATAGGTCCTAAGTGCCTCAGACGGGAATCGAACCCGTACTCACATTTTCGGTGAATTGGATTTTAAGTCCAACGCGTCTACCTATTCCGCCACCGAGGCATTGTAGTCAGGACAGGATTCGAACCTGTATGCTAATGTCAAAGCTCCACGACATTAACTATTACTTTATAGGAGCTTTCTAATATGCGTCTACCATGAGGATACTGCTTTATCAGTGCAGTCCTTCTTCCGCCACCTGACAATTTGCAACCCTATTCCCCAGTGGGGTTACTTTACACCGCTGACTAACGATTCAGAGGATATTTGTGCATTGTTAAGAGGCATTCCTGAGTTTTCGATCCCGTGGCCTTCGGGCTAATTATTTGAGAGAGGAGGAGTAATTAATTCCTCCAATGTTTCTACTAATCCGCTCAGAGTTAATCGATATGACTGCTACGGAACTTTCGTCTACATCTCTCAAAAGGACTCACTGTGTTCAGAAGTTTAGTTACCGTCCTTTAACTATTGTTTATTTTCTATTAGTTAATTTTGTTTCTAATTTATCTAGTCTGGAATCTAACGAAGAGTAAATATCTCTTTGTGTATCCATTATATCTCTATTCACTCGTTCAGATTCATTACCCATAATGGTATGAATTGTTTCAATTTCTTTGTTATGTTTATTGACCTTAACAAAGGCCATTACAGCAACTACCGCAACCGCGATAACCACCACAATGGACATTCCTAAAATAAATGATAATATATCCATGTTTTATTTCTCCTTATATGTCAAAGAACGGTAACTGTGCTGTCAGGGAAGGAGTCGAACCTTCATGCTGTGATTCAGTAGTGGACAAAATAGCCGGCTTTGTGGTCAACCCATATCCCGTCTACCTTTTTCAGATTCAGCGCCCCCGAGACAAGAGGGTGTGTATGCCGTGGATATATCCTTTCACCACCTGACAATTAATTAAAATATCTTATCTTGCTTTTCTTCTTTATATTCCTTATACTTACGAATCCATGTAAGAGTTGCGTCTACTGCCATTAGAACTGGCGCCATTACTAGGATTGCTAAAGTCTCTAGACCTGGTGTAGCGTAGACTGGGTCTATTCCTTTCTTGTTATAAGATTTGTACATCTTAGCTATGCAGTATATAATGCTAATGATCCAAATTGTGTATATCATAACTGTTTGATTGATTAATACAAATATAAGATATGTTGTTTTATGTTAACAATATATCTTTATAGTAATGTTTTATTTTTTTTTATTACTACTAATAAATATAAAATCAATTAGAAGAGTGGGATAAATTTACATCGCCAAGTATACAGTACTTGATGTTTTGAGTAATGTCACTAGTCACTACGTTTATAGTAAATGATGTTACCGGGTTAATCGTAGTGAAATTAGCTCTAGTTATATTATCATAATCAGTTGGATTAAACCATAGTACTTCATTTATTAATCTATATCCACTATTGTGGGCAGCAATTAAATAAGCATCACCTAAGTCAAGAGCACCATTCTTATTTACATCAGCTGCTTTCCATTGTTTAGTACCTGTCATTACTAGACCTGCAGCTGTATTATCAGGTGTGTTTATATTTTGTACTTCACCCCAAGCTAAATCAAAATCTGTTGATGTTACACCTTGCATTGTTAATGAAGGTACTAATTTGTATGTTGAATTTTGGTTTGGTAATGTAAATGTATAAGTACCATTTGTAGCTACTGTTTTATAGTCTACAAGTTGATCAACTCCATTTACTACTCTATAAAGTGTAAGTAATGGTCTTGAGCTCAATCCACCCGGTATAGTAACTGTTCCTGATAATAAGTTAGTTATTGCAACCGTATTAGTAGTATTAGCAGTGTAGAATCCAGTAAATGTAGCATCAGCTGGATTAGCCCATGTACCAAATTCAACTATATAAGCACAACTGAAGCTATTAGGTAAGTCATTCCAACAACTACCTCCACCCCATTTTGTTACAGCATAATGTTCACCACCAGCATTGTTTGGTTCACCAACGCACCAGTTATTATACTGTCCGGATATGTTGCCTGCTGTTTGTCCATTCTGTGTTTTGATTAATGTACCGTTTTCAGGGCCAGCATCTATTCTCCAATATCCTTCTTGAGCAGCATCTGATAGGGCAATCCATATATTACTTTGAGGTACATTTGATATAACAAACGATTCTTCATTTGATGATGTAACTGTTACAAGGTATCCTGTTTGTCCTTTAAATGTCTGCTGTGCCGCTAACGACTTGGCTGTCGTATAATATTGGCCGCTTGACACAGGTAAGTAAAAGTGACCGTTAATAGCATTATAATAATACCCAGTTGGGTTTACTGTTGTTGATATTGATATTTGAACATTACCTAGAGTAGCACCTGTATTTACCTTCAATGATGCTAAAGCATTATTAATATTAGCTTGTGTTCCTGTAAAACTAATACGTGTAATATTAGTCCAGCTAGTATAACCTGTTGCTCTAGTAAGTCCTGTTGTAGTTGTAATACTAAATGTTGTACCTGATGGTGGATTAACAAATCCAACTGATGCTAATAGTGTTTCAGTTGTAAATCCACTAATCACAAATCCACTAGCATCTTGATTTGCTGTGCTAACTTGATAAGTTCTACCTGGTGGAGCAGTTATAGACTGCCCAATTGCTATGAAGGGAAATAGTAATATGATAAGTAGTAACCTCATAGATTAATCTTACTTCCAATTAGAAAGAATGATAAGATTGGAAAGTCTGGGTTAGTTGACATATTTGCTTTGTAGTTCATATTAAATTTGAACCTTCTAGTTAGTTGATAATCAAAGCCACTACCTATAAACGCACTAAATGTTCTATCTGTTGTTGTCACTCTCTCATTAGTAGAATAGATCAATGGGGTTGAAATAATATACAATTCTGGTGATATGGTAAATTTTTTCCCTGTAGTAAATGGTCTAGTATAAAATGCTGTTAGTGATGGGGAAACAAACGTATTTTTCTCTTCACCATTTACTTTAGTTATAGCAGCACTAGTATTAAATCCAGTCACACCCCATTTTCCTGCATTTAATATACCACTATAACCAACAAACCCAATTATATTACCATAACTATATACGCCTGTCAAATTAAAGTTATGAACCCACTTAAGTTTACCATTCTTACTAAAGTTGATTTTAGTATACTTACCAGATAAAGCGAATTGTTTAAAATTAAACCATATCATTGATGTTACACCCCAATTTGACATACCTGTCATTGATGATTGAGACATACTTAAGTTAAGTATAGGAGTAAAAGACTTGTCTATATTTTGAGCAGTTGTAAAGTCGGACGATACTATTAATGGATTAGTTGATCCACCTTTACCTCCATTTTTACCACCCTTACCTCCTCCGCTACTATTATCGTCTTTAGAGCTATTTTGGTTTTGTTGATCTATATTCATTGTTGTCGTTGCTGCAACTTCTTTACCTTTTTCATCTTTCTTACTATCATTCTGATTTTGTGTATTAGTACTGCTACTACTGTTATTGGTATTGTTGTTAGTAGTACTGCTCCCAGTATTAGTATTGCTATTATTAGTGTTTGTATTACTTGTAGAAGTAGATTGGTCATTAGTACTACCACTCGTTGTATTTGAAGAGCTAGATTGATTATTGGCTCCAACTGATTCTTTTTTCTTATTATTACCATTCTTATTGTTTTTACTTGCAGCGTCACTACTTCCTGCTGAGGATGAATTAGACGTAGACGCTGATGTAGCTACACTTGTAATTGTACTTGTAGCAGCAGATTGAGCTTGACTCATTATGCTACTCACTATACTTTGTACAGTGCTACCTATAATTTGAGCTGTAATTTGGTTTTGTGTTACTTGTCCTTGCTGTTGACCACAAGGTGATACTTTACGATAATCAGCATAAACTTGATTAACCCAAGTAGCAAATGCACCACTTTGAATATCTGCTGATGTAAATTGTTTTGATTGACTTAAAAAGAATACTGTTGTGCCAGTAGCAGGTATTGAAAAATACGTTACTGCTTTTGTGCAAGGATCTGTGAAAGAGTATGTAAGTACTTGGCTATATGCTTTTACATTACAGCAAACAATAAATAGTAAAACTAAATATGTTTTTAATTGTTTCAATCACGTTTATTGTAGTTTAAAGATACCTTTCTTATGCATACGAAGCAATATTTTACCTGCTGCAATCTCTAATGCTTTTTTAGTTGATGTACCTATTGTTGATTGATTAAATTTAACTTCACTAAAGTTATCGTCATTCATTAATGTTAATTCTCTAACTGTCTTAGCTTCACCCAAACCTGAACCAGTGAAATATTCTCCTGTTTCAGCATCAACAAATTTAACTTGTAGACCTAAGCGAGTTACAACTGTGTTTTTAACACCGTCTTTCATATTTACTGTTTCATCTTCTGAAACTGAGAAGTCGTAACATTCAATATAAGCAAAGTAATGAGCTAAACGTATTTTACCTCTACCATCTAACTTGTCTTGAGTTATACCTGACTGTGATGCTTGAAACTGTTTAACCATTCTATTCTTGATCTCTGTTTTATCCTCAGTAAATGTAAAATGGTTAGTCTCTTCTAAGAACTCAACTACAATATTAGTTACACCTAAACCAACACGCTTATCTTTTAATTCAGGATACATAGCATATACTTCTTCACTAATACCTAAGCTAAGTATTTGAATAGGAATTTTAGGACCGTTGTACTCAAGTAAACTATCTATATTTGACTTCTTCTCAAAAGAAGCTTTATAGTCTTCAGTAGTTGTTTTACCTATAACTTGCGATGTAGCCTTTTGAGCTATAAAAAACATAGTTATAAACCACAAAATTACAATCAGTAATATTTTAACAGACTGTTTTTTCATTACTCTGCTCCTTTTCTTTTATTGATAAACTTATCTACTGAAGCAATACCAAATGCTCCAAGTACGACTACCATAAAACCATCAAATACAAACTCATGAATAGGCATTTCTTTACCCATCACACCGGTTGCAATGTCAGCAATCAATGTTACTACCATCATTGTAAAAGCAATAAAACCTACAACAGACTTTTCATTGATTGTGTTTGAATCATCAAACAAACTTTTTAACCAGCTTTTCATGTTTAAAAGATTTAATCGTTATTAATGTGACTCATCGTAACTATCTTTAAATAAACCACATTTTTGGCATTCTAGTTCTCCATCATTATCACTATCTCCCCAAACATGCTCGCAATATCTATGTGATTTTAACTCATGCTCTAATTTTAATTTCTCCATCTCTTGATCATGCTCTTGCTCATCTAACTCCATAGTTTGACGATGTTCTTGCTCATCTTTCTTAAGGTCATAGTTCTGTTTGTTTTCAACAACGGCTAAATCTCTAGCTGCTGCTGCACCTTGAACAAATGCATCTGGAATTAATGGAGTAAATGGTTTGTTGCTTTCTTTAATATCATTAACACTACCTAATGCTACACCATCTTCCTCATCCATTTTCTGAACTAGCATTTTATCTTTGTCAGTGTCGCTGAACCAGTAATCAATAATCTTACCGTAGCTACCGATGAAGGCACCTAATAATAACATTAACAATTCTTTCCATGCTGCAGCCATTGGTGTTTGTAAACTAATAGCAGTAAATATACCGCCAATAATTAATATAAATCCACCCAATACCATTGCCGTGATATACCATCTACGGCTCATCATTTTATTTAATAGATCTCTAAATCCACTTGGTTGTTGATTCATTTTATTACCATTTTGGTTCTTCCGAAAATTCTTTCTTAGGTTTAGCTGGCTCAGCAGGTTTTGCAGCTGGTTTTTCAACTACACGCTCAATTACTTTAGTGCCTCCAGCAGCTTGTTGTTGCTGAGTGTTATTTGTTGTAATATTAATTACTGGAGCAGGTGCAGCAGGGGCAGGAGCAGATTCATCACCACCGCCTGTTATTTTAGTTACACCCCATGTTCCTAAGCCCATAACAGCTGTTGTAGCAACACCAATAATGGTTTTTTTAAGACCTGACCAAGTACCTTCGTTTTGTTCTAATTCTTCTGACATAAATTTAAGCTTTAATAAATTGTTTAGTTAATCGTTTTTGATTTTCATTATCTAGTACTAATAGATAGTGACCATTAGCAGCTTGTGTTAAATCTACTTGTTTAACTACAGTTGTTATATATTCGTTACTAACTATTTTACCAATATCTTTTACTTTACGTCCTGTAACATCATATATTGTTGCTAATGAAGACATATTTCCTCTAGGGAAAGTAACTACTAATTCAAAGAAACCACTAGTTGGATTAGGACGGATCATAGCTGTAGTTTCACCATTTGATTGAACATATCCAGGTAAGGCTCTTGTAGCTAATACTACATAATCAGATGCTAAATTAATATTGAAGTGGTCTCCGTTTTTATCACTAGCATCCATTAAACGTCTAACATATACGTTTGTTTGAACGTCGTTATTACCAACTGGGGAAAATTTTAATTTAAATGGAGTTACATTACCTGTTAATGATCCTAATACTTGATTATTCATTCCACCAAAACGAATAATACCATTAACATCATCGTGTGTTAAATATTGTAACCATGGCCCTTGAATGTTTGAAATAATTTCCTCAAACTTAACTTTATTTGGATCATATTTCATTTCAAACTGTAACCCGTCATTCTTGATACCATTAGTATTCATATTGAAACTAGCATACATTGCTTGACCAGTTGGAGCAGTTACATTTGGTATATTAATATCCATATTTCCAATATACTTAGCAGCAGCTATTAAAGCACCGCCCGCATCATATACTGGAGATGAATGTGTTCTATCAACATCACCTAAGATGTAGTATTTAATATCTACACCTGTTAAATTAACTGTACCTACACTATCAAAGATATGTATTACACCATTATTGGTATAACTAGCCCAGTCATTCCATTGATTTGCTCCTATAGTTAATGAATCATAAACATTTTTCTTAAATACGTTAATTAACTTAGTTGTATCGATTGGTTTTAATCCTGATACTGAGGCATAAATTGAGTATGGATCACCACCATCTAATGCGCCTGTTTTATTAACGTCAGCAATTAAATATGCTAATCCATTTTTTAAGTATTGGCGGCTATAAACCTGGTTAACATCAGTGGATATATATTCATCGTACGCTTTAACAGCATCGGATATTGTTACAGCGTTATCTCTAATAGTAGCTAATGGAGATGGGAATTTAACTTCTAACTTATATTTTGTATTCTCATCAACATTATCTAAAACATAAGTACCGTCAACGTTTACAGTTACTGAATCAATAAAGGCATTATTACTGGCTTGATAGCACCATACTACTGGTTTTAGAGTCATGTTTGGACCTAACCATACTTTACCTGATAATGTTAAGTTACCTAATAACTTAATTGTTAATTTCTGATTTGTAAGTTGAGCTACATTATCACCAATCGTAGTACCATCCACCTTAAACATACGAGCCCAGTTTACAACAATAGTATCTGAGGCGAAGTTTGGAGATACGGAATTAATCTTGTACTTATTGTGAATAATGTAACCATTAGATCCAATAGTTGAGCCACTTGATAATACTAAATAGTTACGGCCTATAGCCCAATCTGAATTAGATGTGTAGTTATAAGTCCCATTTGAATAATTATTGTATTTGTAATTATCCCAAGTTTTATAGCTTACAGCTGGAGTCATTCCGTTAACTGAAGCATCAACTGTAGTAGAAATGTGGGTTAGTAATGCTTTCTTGTACTGCCAGTCAACCTGGAATGTACGAATATCTGTAGAAGCACCTGGTCTGTAATACCAAGCAACGTCTAGAGTATCGCCACGACGAACTGTAGCTAGAGTCTGGAAGTGGCCAATCTGAGGTGTTTGTGAATAAGAAGCAAAACTGATTAAAAGCGATAGAGCTAATAATAGTTTTTTCATAGTAGTTTATCGATTAGGTTTATAATGGTTTTTTTCAAGGCAGAACGTGCAGACGCTTGATTAAAACCACCACCTTCATCGATAATCATAGTTGAGGTAGATATTTCAGAACTAGTTCCAGTCGCAACATAATCTTTTACCTTCTTTCCATCTAGTAACAACGTACCTTTTATTCTAATAATAGTCTCGTTGTCAGTCTTATGGAAGACACTTATACCAGTAGACGTTTGTTGAATATCAAAATAAACAATCTCCATATTCAACTGATAAGTTCCTGGCTCAATGTCATCAACCAAAACAAGTTTATCTGACTTATCTAAAATAGCTTCTTCAGCTATATTTTTTAGGCCTAGTGTTAGATTCTTGTTACCTTTCATTGGACCAAGCTTAATTTGGTTGGTAACAGTTCCTACAACGATCTTATTTGGTTGTGCAATAGCTGCACTGAATAAACATGTAAATACAAATAAAATAAATAAGAAAGTCCTCATACTCAGATATAAATATACAAAAAAAGGGATAGCTCACTAAAGAACTACCCCTTAAATAGTGGAGCATCTGGGATTCGAACCCAGGTCTTACTAAGTACCTATAACACCAACGTCTCACATGCTTAGTACTGCTTGCGCTGTACTGTAATTGGCCCCGTAATGGAGAGACTACCACCCAATTGATTACATGGCCCAAAAGGGAATGCCATAATCACGGTCCTTATTTAATGAGTCGATCGTGAACGCTCAGAGTAGTTCTGTTCCTAGGTTACTCACCCGTTTGCGGACTAGGCTGCTACAGCGTAGTCGACACCAACGAAGGCCATAAGGTCATCGAAGGTCATTGTTGACATTTCGTCAGTTATTGTTTGCAGTTTTCTAAGGCGACTCTACCAAACGCCTGCATGTGGTACTATCGATCTCATAGCAATCAATTCCAAGTATGCCCCATAAGTTAAAGAACTAAGTAGTGTGCTCAGGAGATGGTTGCTCTTCCCAGTATTCCTCTTCCATCTGTTCTGTCCAATCATCGCTCCAGCTATCATAAGAATCAATAGGCTGGAATCTTTCTTTGGCAAAAGATGTGTATCCTTCTGGAACTTCTACTCCTTCAAGGAGATAGTTTCCATTTTGAGTAACTCCTACTACACTATAAACATTTCCATCTTGTAGAACACCTTCGTGTCCTTGAATACACATAACTTTCATATATTGAATTTTTATTTTATATCAAAAAGGAGTTTCAACGGTATCCTTTCCGAGCGCTTCCCTCGACAACACTTAACTCATTACTTAACTACAGATACTGAGTCTGCTGGAATCTTAGCTGCAGTTGAATCAATAGCTAATACTGCTGATGAATCAACAGCTAAAGAGTCTACTGCAATATTAGATTCGCTTGTTCCGTTGCATGCAGCAATAGTCAATACTGCTACAAACATAATCATGATTTTTTTCATGTGCTTTTTGTTTTAATTAATACAAATATAACAAACTGTATTGGATATTATACAATTAATCTTACTAGTTAACCACTTTTATTTTTGTGTTTCCTTACTCTTTATGATGAGTTCGCCCACTACTTCTATCTTTCCAACCAGGCGTTGGAATTCAGTTTGGGTCATATTTACGTCTTCAGATGCCTTAACTAATTTATCTAGTAAGTCTTTATACTCTTTTTTTCCTTTCTCTGGATCGAAGTTGCCTTTCTTTGCCTTCTCGTAATATGGCATTTTAACTATAAAGTGATTATAAGTTAGCATAGATAAGCCGCCTTTCTCTTTGGCGTTATTTGCTATCTTTTCAGCACCAGATTGTCTTTTTTCAGAGAAGTCTTCAAACTTCTCATCTTTATTCTTTACTTCGTTTAATAATTCTAAAAGGCTCTTCATGAATATAAATATCTTACTATCTATATATGAACGTATATTATTGCCCTTTAACTGGGAATTTAGTCCATCCTATTGTCCATCCAGGTTTAGAGATTGTTTCCATTTCTAATTTAGTA
>Ga0209990_10004330_pt1 | contig 10051 bp, 10 predicted proteins | sample NOAtaG_6_FD_187304 | JGI IMG/M metagenome (GOLD analysis project Ga0209990, IMG submission 187304) | Freshwater lake microbial communities from Lake Erie, under a cyanobacterial bloom - NOAA_Erie_Diel5S_2200h metaG (SPAdes) (version 2) | ecosystem: Environmental > Aquatic > Freshwater > Lake ...
AGATAATCAATGATTAAGATCGCAAACCTGATCATAAAAATGACTCAGATAATAATTTGAAATAACTGCAAGCTATCCTAAAGACCCCTCTCCAATCGCCTCACAAAAGCCGAATCCCGATCGCAATTAAATCAAAATACTCAGTAGATCTAGTCATAGCTAAGTAAAGCAACCTTGCTTCATTGGCGATCGCATGATGTTCTAGGGGAAAGTTGCCAATAGCATAGACCAAAGAAGAGATCGTCTTTCCTCGGTACATTTATATTGAGTCCTGTTAGCGATCGCCCAAAGAGTTTAAAAGCCAATTTGGCAGAATAAAAAAAATTCGATCGCCTAACGGCGAAGGAAAGTGTAAAGGAAAGAGTGCAGAGGGCTAAAGGGAAAGAGTGTAAAGGGCTAGGGAAGAGTCCTCGCGACACAACTCACAACCCGAAAACCGACGTAGCTGCTGCGAGCGTCCGGACGACCGTCGCCGCGATACGCAGAGCGACAATTCCTAGGATAGTTGCCCCAAGAACCGCCGCGCAACAGCCGATTTTCATCACTTTTATCGCTTGACACCCACGGAGTATTTCCGCTTTTTTTTAGTTCTTCAGGCTTTTCAGAATAACTTTTATGCCAAGTATCTAAACACCACTCCAAAACATTGCCATGCATATCGTAAAGTCCAAAACGATTGGCAGTTCTGAAGTGTGTTATAGGTGTAGTTTCTTTGCGATAGATGCCTTTGGGCCCCCGACCATAAGAACCCGACCATTTATTATCTTTGTCATCCGTACCGTCATAATTAGCAAGGTTTGTAGTTATAGTTTCGCCAAAACAAAACGGGGTTATCGTACCCGCGCGACAGGCATATTCCCATTCAGCTTCAGTAGGCAAGCGATATTCGCGCCCTGTTTTGACTGAGAGGCGATCGCAAAATTCGACTGCCTCGAACCAAGAGACTTGCTCGACTGGGCGATTGTCTTCACCCTTGAAATTGGAGGGTTCGGGATTGAGATCGATTTTGCTTTTGGGTAGGTCGGTTGCTACGGCTTTCCACTGGGATTGGGTAACGGGAAACATACCCATAAAGAAACTCTGGAGCGTTACGCTATGTTGAGGAGATTCAAAGCCACTGCGATCTATCTCAGTTTCTGGGGAACCCATCATGAAGCTGCCCTCTGGAATGGCGACCATACTGAGGAGCGTGTCGTTGCCCAAGTCTTCGGTGTAGAATTGCGACGAGCCGCTGCTAAAGCAAATGTTGACGCGGGTTTTAGTTTGAGAAGCAGTCATTTGAGACATTTCAGAATGGAAAATGTATGAAGTAACTCTTAAAACTTTATCTTTTTTCTAAGATTTTGAGGATCGGGCAACGTTTCGACAGAGACAAGCTCTACTACTAAGCTGACCGATCCATTTGATTTTTGGATATCGTCACCGACATCGCTGGAACAGGGCTGGACTCTTCGTATGCGCCCGACAGATTCCCATCTGCCAGTTCTGATGCGGAAGAGTGCTCGCGACACAACTCACAACCCGAAAACCGATGTTGTTGTTGCGATCGTCCGGACGATTGTTGTTGCGATACGCAGAGCGACAATTCCTAGGATTGTTGTTCCAAGAACCGCCGCGCAACAGCCGGAAGTGCCTGTCCCGTCTTTACCCCCTTACAAAAGCAAGAGAAGTAAAAATCTGTTGGCGCAGTTTATAAGTATCGCCATGCTTGAGGTGGGCTTCCCAACTCTGTAAAGATTGTGTAACTTGCTCCAGAGTAACAGTGTTTGTAGCGTAGTCGGATGCGAGTTTTCGTAGTCGCCGTCGCGATCGCCTTAAGTTTTCGGTGCGAACTCGAATGCGGTTTTGAAAAATGCGAAATCCGAGGAAATTTGCTCCATGCTTCGTTGCAAACAATTGACTTTTAATTGGGTGGATTTTTAGTCTTACTTTTGCAAGATTTTCTTCGATAGCTTGACGAGCTTCAGCTAAAAAGCTCAAATCGTTAGAAAATAAGGCAAAATCATCTACATATCGCACATATTTCTTGACAAGTAAGGCTTCTTTGACAAAATGGTCAAAATCATTGAGATACCAGTTCGCAAAAAACTGACTGGTCAGATTACCGATGGGCAATCCTCGCGCTCTATCTAACGGACTGAGCAAATCGTCATTGGGAAAATGAAAAACCGCTGGGATCTGCTCGTTGCTGTTGTCAATTAACAAATCGATCAGCCAGAGAGTGTCCCTACAGCCGATCTTTTTGCGAACGATCTCCTTGAGGATTTCGCGATCGATGCTGGGAAAATATTTCTGAAGGTCGCATTGGAGAACGTATTGGCTGGAGCGTGCATAACGGGTAAAGCGCCGAAGTGCGCGGTGCGAACCTTTAAAGCAACGATTGGCATAGGTATCAAAGATTAGACTGGGTTCTACTAGTGGAACGATGATATTGCAGAGGGCATGATGGACGATGCGATCGCGGTAAGGAGCCGCAGAAATAAGCCTGCGTTTTGGCTCGACAATTTCAAAAGTCTTGTATGCTCCTGGCTGGTATGTTTTGTCGATCAGTTCTTTCTCAAGGCACAATATCTCTGTCTCAAAGTTGTAGTTAAATTCGAGGACATTCTCACGATAGCGCTTGCCTTTCTGAGCCTTACGAGCAGCCTCGATCAAGTTAGAGAATGCGGTTATCTGACCCCAAAGGTGGAAGTGCCTCTTCATTGCTTTTGCCTCTGATGTTTGATCCAGCCACCTAATTCGTTACCGATGAGGTTAAGATGCTGTCCTGCAAACTCATAACGTTCTATGGATACCAGTTCAAAGTCCAAAAGTAGACGTGTTTGATGTCTGAGAATATCTAGCTGGCTGTTGAGAGATTCTAGGCGCGGTAATTTATTGCTCTCGTAACGCGCCTGAATCAGATTTTCTAGCAAATCATAGAGTCTTGCCACAATCCGATTACCCAATATAAATTTGTGATCGCGAGGCAAGCGGTTGAGAATAGGGACATACCAACGAATTAGATCGTAGGTGCGTTGGATGATTGGTAGCTCAGACAAGGAATTTATCACTCAATTTTGATGAGTATGCAGGGTAAGCAAGGGAATGGCTGTATTTACATGATTGTTTAATAATTCGCCCTCAAAGCTTCCTTGACTAATGAGAAATAAGATAGTTGTTAAAAAAATTCGATCGCCTAACGGCGAAGGAAAGTGTAAAGGAAAGAGTGCAGAGGGCTAAAGGGAAAGAGTGTAAAGGGCTAGGGAAGAGTCCTCGCGACACAACTCACAACCCGAAAACCGATGACGTTGACGCGAACGTCCGGACGATAGGAGTAGCGATACGCAGAGCGACAATTCCTAGGATAGGCGTCCCAAGAACCGCCGCGCAACAGCCGCTTTTCATCACTTTTATCGCTTGACACCCACGGAGTATTTCCGCTTTTTTTTAGTTCTTCAGGCTTTTCAGAATAATTATCATGCCAAGTATCCAAACACCATTCAAAAACATTTCCATGCATGTCATAAAGTCCAAAAGCATTGGCAGGAAAATTTCCCACAGGTTCGGTTCCTCTACGCACTTCCCTGCGATCGCCTCCTTTTGGTCCGTTGTTATAGGATGAGTCCCAATCGTAAATTGCAAGCTCTGAAGAGAGCGTTTCGCCAAAATGAAACGGAGTTGTCGTATCTGCGCGACAGGCATATTCCCATTCAGCTTCAGTAGGCAAGCGGTATTCGCGCCCTGTTTTGACTGAGAGGCGATCGCAAAATTCGACTGCCTCGAACCAAGAGACTTGCTCGACTGGGCGATTGTCGTCGCCTTTGAATTGCGAGGGTTCGGGATTGAGATCGATTTTGCTTTTGGGTAGGTCGGTTGCTACGGCTTTCCACTGGGATTGGGTAATTAGGTATTTGCTCATAAAGAAATCGCCAAGAATAACTTCATGCTGTGGTTTTTCGCTTTTCGCAGATTCTGGTTCGCCTTCAGATGCACCCATTAGAAATGTTCCGCCAATTATTTCCACCATTTTCAGTAAGATGCCATCTTCAAGCTCTTCTGTACGCTGCCAACTATAGCCAGCGGATTTGGTAATTTCCCACTTTTTGCTGTTCTTCTTTTCCCGCGCGATTTTTGCAGTCTTAAAGTCAAAGCGTTGCAATTCTTCTAGTTCGATTTCAGCAATCAGGAAAGTATGAGGTTGCGTTATGGGTGGCCAGTTTGAAAACTCGGCAATTGGCTTTTCTTCTGGAACTATAAGATGTTGCTCCAATCGTTCCGCCATAACGCGATAGTCTCCCCCCAATCGCTTGAGAGTACTAAGAGCAATCTCGGCAAAAGGTTGCAGTTCTTCTTTTTGTGCTGTAGTCAATGCTGGATCGGCAATCAGCGCAGCAAAATTTTTGATGCCCAGCCCTAAGCGTTGTGAAATATAGGCTGAGACCGTATCGATGACTGACATCGTTTTAATAGTAGGTACGGCATCCACTATCGTTTCGCGAACATCCTTAATAAATTGATACTGGGGTGGATCGATGTTAGTAATTAGCTCCATCAAACCTCCCATAAACACTTCTGCAACATGCACCTGTTGCGATTGAGGAAGCATTGTTTTTTGGATAAGATGTACAATCGGCAAGCTCACAGGTACAGCAGCTATCAGTCCTGCCAGTCTCTGGGCTGTAACTGAGGCTGTAGCGCAAAACTGTAAGACACGGTCTTCTGCGGTGAGTGAAGCCGTCATTGTTTCCGATTCTGGCGGATGAGGGGGAAGGTTGGCAAGATCGGTTTCAATACCAATAATCCCAATGGTATTGAAACCAGCAGTAACTTTTGCCCAACGTTTAAAGGCTTCGGGTTCGATGCTCACGATCGGAACTATCGCAGGATCTTTAAGAGGTGAAGCTTTGCGATGTGAGGGATAAACTGGCTTAGCGGCTGTTTTCAGGCAATTTAGAGATGCAGCAGCCCCTACTGACGGTAACCGCACGGCACGTCCTAATCCCAGCGATGTACGCGACCATAGACGCTCTGGAAAAAGTTGAACCAAAGCTATTGGTGAGAATTTTCCCCAATCAGCAATAGCGCGGTAGATCGGAGGAGCAAGCCACAAATCGGATGTGCAATCGCTTACCAACCAGATGATCTGTCGGCGAGTTGGATCTTTGAGCGCGTCGAGAGAGCGATCGCTCTGTCTGGTTTTGGAGTTCCAATTGGGTGAGACTTGCAATTGTTTAACAGATGATTGATGCAACCGCCAAGTACTAGTATGGCGAAAAATCCCCTGTTGCTCGACTAACTCTACTAGTTCGGCGATCGTATCATGCCAAATTTCTAGAGAGGAGCTTACTTCAACGACGATCGCCAGATCCAACCAACGTTCGGGTGCAGGAACGAGAACTGGCGACCAGAATAGCTGTTCGGCATAGCGAATAGCTGTCGATTCCACATCGAGAACGAATTGAGTGGGTGAGGGCACTTTTCGCATCAAAGGGCGCAGGGCGCGTGCTAGATCGAGACGAGATCGCAGGGCATTAGCCGCAGCTACTTGAAGGGGAATGCCCGCCCCCAGTCCGCGACTAGAACTTGATTCATCTGAAGAGGGTTTCGGGGGTATAACAATCGGCGCTTTTTCTTCTCGCTCTCCGCTAGGCGCGGGAGGAGCAATAACTTCATCCGTAGTGCGCGTGGTCACGTTAGATAGTTCATCATTGGCGACAGGAGATTCCTCAGTTTGAGAGGAACTGAGGTGACTCGCTAGCCAGAAAATATCAGCTAAATTTTCTGCATCAAGTTCTTTCCACTCCTGTTGCAAGCGGCTAGCAAATTTCTGAAAGCCCAAGATAGATTCAGCAGTCATAGTATCTACTTGTCGAGTGACCTCAAAAGTTTGTCTCGCAAATCATCTGGCGCTTTCTCTTTAGAGATCAGGTAAACAGCGTTTAGTAGTTGATCGGTCGTTACGTTCTCACCCTTCTTCCTCTGTTCGTCAAAATGCTCGATTAATTCCTTTGCTTCTGTGACAAACCGCTCATTTCCCATTTGGGTCGAGACAATACGCTCCAGACGTTTCCCAGTAGGATCTTTGATGTCGAGACGCAAACAGCGTCGCAGAAAAGCAGGTGGAAATTCCCGCTCGTTATTGCTGGTAAGAATAACTATAGGAAACTCTTGACATCTGACTCGCCCCTCTTTGATAGGTGCTTTTGGACAATAGTTAGGCTCGAAATCATCGCGATCGGCAGTACGCACTTCAATGCCATCATCTGTGCTTTCATTATCCAGCTTTTCCAACCTTTCCAATTCGGGAATGGTAAATTCTCCATCTTCAAAGATATGTAAAAGATCGTTGGGGAGGTCGATATCGCTCTTGTCAATTTCGTCAATTAATAGTACGCGAGGTCTGGAGGTAGGTAAAAATGCTGTACCTAGTGGTCCGAGGCGAATATATTTGCCGATGCGATCGTTCTTTTGTCCGTGTAGTTGAAAGTCTTGCATTCTCCCGATCGCATCGTAACTATACAAACCATCTTTAAGTGTTGTACGCGAAGTAATTGGCCAATACAGTACCTCACCCAAATCAAGTTCGTAGGCAATGGCATAAGCTAAAGAAGTTTTGCCCGTGCCCGGCCGCCCTGTAACTAAAAGAGGACGACGCAGGTAAAGCGCGGCATTAACCATTTCGAGTTCTTCTGAATCGGGATGATAGGTCTTGCCCCTACGTTCTTTTTTGGTGAGGCGTATATTGGGGTCTGCTTCATGTTGCTTAGCAAAGTCACGCCAACGTGGAGGTGGTGGGAGGCGTGAGATCTCGTCTGGGAATTTCTGATAATCCCCATCTGTTTGTTCTGGCTGTCGCCCCTTAAAGATATACCAATTTGTATTCATGATTTGTTTCACTAGAATTAATTATTAGAAACGGTTTGTGATGCCTGGTGGAACGAGCTTAGGATCTTCCAAAATTAAGCCAATGTGTTCGCCAATATGCGGTTTGGATTTATCGCTCCTTGTATGGGCTTCTTTTCTAAGTTTTTCAACAATTGCAGGAATTTCATTTGGGTGTTTCTTGGCGATCGCATTAAATTTAGCTTTAAATTTTTTAGGGTCGCCTCGAAGCCAAGTCGCAACGGGCGCACCCGAACCAACTAGAATTGAGAAGTGGCAAGGCTCATCCTCTGATTTTGCTATGTTTATAGGCTGATATCGATACCAGCCAACCACATCGTCATGGTTTAGTTCTTCAAAAAGGTCTATAGGAGGTTTGGTATTTCCATCAATTAGACTAATAGAATCTCGATTTTCCTGAAGTAGATCCCACTTGCTTTCCCAATCTAATTCTGCCTGAGGCTCAGCGGTTAACCGCTCGGTCAGTCGGAAAACAACCTTGTGACGCGCACCAATCGGACGGGGATTGGGGTTTGCAGCACTTTTCTTGGTTTCACCCCATCGATCAATATCCCAGAAACAACAATTCCTCGGCAACCAAATATTAATTTGCAGTGATGATGGATTCTGTTGTTTATCTTTTAATATTTTTAGGGCTTCTTTGAGCGAGAGTTGCAAAGCTATTTCAACTTCTGACCAATTTAATTTTTCATCTCCCTCCTTCATGGATTGCAAGCTTTTCAATAGTCGAAAGCCTCTTGCCGCCTTAGGATTATATAATTCTTTGTTTTCTACAAGGATAGCTTTAACAGCATAATCTGTACTATTCCACTCCCCTTCAACCACAAACAACACATTGAAGATAGGATTAGTTTTCTGATGTGGCAATCGCTTTCTCGCTTTTTCTTGGACAAAATCCAATACTTCTTTAATGGTGTGCTGCCTACCTTGCAACCAAGAATTGATTCTAGGCTTAATTTCGGTCAATCCAAGAGTATCTAAAGCGAAGTAGCTAACAAATTGGACAATAGGCTCATACTCTTCGCTGCGACTCGATATGGTTTGAGTCCTCAAAATTGCTTCTATTAGAGTTTCTGGGAAAGGGTTCTCATCCATACCAGAGAATTCAGGTCTCGGCACTACAAGACGATAAGCATTTCGCCAGTGAGGCTCTAAATAAATTTCTTTTGTTTGCAGGATGTCAAAAAGGGCGATCGCTTCCAAAACTGTCTTGAGTTTCTCGTAGGGAATCATAAATCCAATCTTGGTTGGTTCGTCTTCGTCCCTAGCTACCGTCATCCCAACAACTCCACCTAGGTTTTCGTCCCAGACAGGAGAGCCACTAAATCCCTCTTGAATTCCTAAACCCTGATTTTTCGTTCCCTCAAGCTGTACCCTACCCGTTTCAGGCTGTGCACCGAGAATTTCACCAGTTGCCCACCTGCCATCCCATCTATCTTCAGGAAACCCAAACAGTTGAAATTTGTGATGCCAGAATTCTTGCCCTTGTTTTAGAGAAATAACTGCTACTGCATCTGGCACAGCTCGGCTCAGCTTTAGTACCGCAATATCTTCGCCACCAAAACGCCACAGTTCGGGAACAACTTCAACCGCTACGAAAGACTTAGTAGGATCTGCTAGAAAAACAATTTCCATCGTTTTTCCAGTCACCTCGGCAGTCAATACCTCGTCAGTTTTTTTACTGATGTTCAAACATTGTTTTACAACGTGAGCGCAGGTAAGTATGTAATCCTTTTCAACACGAAACCCAGTACCTTTGTGCTTCCTGTTTATCCCCAAGCATCTTGCGATCGCAGATCCATAATTACCGTCGGGCGGTCTCGAAAGTGGTTCAGCTACAGACATTGATTACCCTGCCTATTTTTTCCATTTCAAGGTGACTTCAAAGCTTGCTTCTCCACCAACAGACGAGAAAATCACACTTCCTTCAACACTTAACGTAAAGCCAAACTTTACCTCTACCTCATCGACAGGAGTAGTCAATCCATCCTTTATTCGCGAGATTACTGCATTAGCAACTGGTTTAACCATATCTAAGGCTTTCTCAAAACTCCCTGCTGCTCCCTCAGCAACCTCATAGACTTTTTCTCCAATTGATACCTCTACGGTTGAGCTATCACTAGAGGGCTTAGGTACGTCGAAGTATACTTTTGTCCCATCTTCTAGGGCAAATTGAGCGATCGCTTTTTTGTCCATAGCCTTTGCTTGCTAAATTAACTAAAGTTGATTGTAAGGCTAGTTACTCAAATTTGTAACAGCAAAAGTGAAACTGTCAGGAATGAGTATTTCAAAATACTAGTATTTCACTTTTAAGAAACGATCTAAAGCCCCCTCTCCAGTCGCTTCACAAAAGCCGAATCGCGATCGCAAGACAATTCTAAAAACTCAGTAGCCCTAGTCATCGCCACGTATAACAACCTAGCCTCATCCGCGATCGCCTCCGACCGATTTGGCATAAATCCCACACCCGCAATAAACACCACAGGAAACTCCAGACCTTTGCTACTGTGCATCGTTAGCAATTTCACGCTTTGCGCTTCTGGGTGGTAACGCTTGCTGTTACTGTCTGCATTTAACCACTCCACAGGTATACCGACATTTTTCAAAGCACGGCTAAGCGATCGCCCCATGAAGTCGGATCGATAAATAATGGCGATGTCATTCCAAGCAATCCCGCGATCGCGATATTCCCCTATGCGATCGCAGATATGTCTTGTCTCTGCTGAGAAACTAGATAAACGGGTAAATGTGGGCTTTGCTCCATGACGACCCACCGATTCGGGCTTGATTAAGATGGGCTGATCTTCTTCCACTTCATTAGGTTGCATGACTTCCTTGGCAAACTCGTAGGCAAAGCTCAAAATCTCTTCAGTATTGCGATAGTTGAGTTTGAGTACCGTTGTGCGTCCCCTAGCCTGTATACCGACGCTAGCAAAGCTAAACTTGCCCCGTTCTCGCTTTTCGTAAATGCTTTGGGCATCGTCGTACAGCACCAATAACGAATTAGTCTCTGGGTCAACCATCTGCACAATTAAATTAGGCTCAATAGGTGTTTCGGGGAGGTGAAAGAAAGGAAGAAATTGGTAATATTGTAGCGAAAGCCAAAAGCCGCGATCACAATGCTGAGTGTGAACTTAACCCATCTAATCGATGACGAAAAATGTTA
>Ga0209990_10004333_pt1 | contig 10047 bp, 8 predicted proteins | sample NOAtaG_6_FD_187304 | JGI IMG/M metagenome (GOLD analysis project Ga0209990, IMG submission 187304) | Freshwater lake microbial communities from Lake Erie, under a cyanobacterial bloom - NOAA_Erie_Diel5S_2200h metaG (SPAdes) (version 2) | ecosystem: Environmental > Aquatic > Freshwater > Lake ...
TGACCTCATTGCCGCCGGTCACCCACGACTGGATTACGAATTCAGCACCTTTCACACCAACTACCCCAAACATTGGCAGCCCCGCGCGGACACCCCCGATAAAACCGACCTGGAACAGTCCCCCACCTTCACGCTCGATGCCTGGCAGGCCGGTCGGTTCGCCGCTGCCGAAGCCTGTCTGAAACTTCTTGAAGATCGCACGACTGCCGGGCGACCATGGCCCGAACTGGCAGAATACTCATGCTTCTCCTGCCACCATAACCTCGAAAATCGCAGCTGGTATCAGCAGCGAAGGTCCAACGGCCGCCCCGGCTGGGAAACATGGAACCTGACACCGCTGCGCAATTCCCAAAACCCCGAACTGCTGCCACTCACCAGCAGCATCGAAACACTCGCCGGTCAGATGAACCAGTCGGCTCCCGATCGCCTTCTGGTCAGCCGGTCCGCCCGCACTTCACTCACAGCACTGCAGCCCCTGCTCACGGAAAATCATCAGTGGACAACCCCGGCTGTCGACGCCCTGTGTCTCGAGCAGATTCGCGGAGCCCGTCGCACAGCCACCGACGGAAAGACATTGGCCGCCGCCAGCTGGGACGAAATGGCCCAGCTGTATCTGGCACTGCGAGCTGCAGTTGCAGCCCGCCGGACACTCGACACACAGGACACCCGCAATCAGAAAATCTCGCAGCACCTCGAAGTCATCCGCAGCCAGCTTCTGTTTCAGCCCGGTTATGACAGCCCCGGAACATCCTCCATCGACCCTGTCCTGGCCATCTCAGCCGCCGTCAATCAGATCGAACTGCTGCTGGATCCCAAAACTCCGCAGCCCTAGCTTTCAGGGGATCGTCACCATGCGTTCCATCGCTGCTCTGCTGCTGATGCTGACTGCCGCGTCACTGCCCGCTCAGGACACCAGCTGCCAGGCACTGTTCACACGCACCGGGTTCACACAGAGAACCTCGCTGCCCATCGGCAATTGTGGTGACTGCCACTCCGGCAGCACGCAGTCTCCCCGAGTCGCAGCCAGACTTGGTAATCCCGGCGGCAGCAAATGGATTCGTGGTGATGAAATCCTCATCTGGCTGGGTGAAACATCCGTCGCCGACGCCAGTCAGACTCCAGCCCCACGTGATCTCTCAGCCGTGGATCGACACGCACAGGCATGGACGTCACTCCGCAGCACAACCGCCGAACGGATGGGCGTCGTCCTCGGTAAACCCGGACAGCTTCACCGCGATCGCGCCTGCCTCGCCTGTCACACCAGCCTCCCCGTGTACAATCTGGAATGCGAATCAGATGGACTGATCTCCGCAGACCTCGAATCAGACGTCCGCCTGACGTCCGGAGTCAGCTGTGAAGGCTGTCACGGAACATCGGGAGATGCCGCGACGCAGGGTGCCGACCTGCCGAATGGCTGGGGGACAGCTCACTTCGCTCTCCGCAACTGGCGAAACATGCCTCCCGACGAAAAATGTCGCCACGGATATCTGGACGTTCGCTCCGTCGCCTCCCGCACGAGGATCTGCGTTTCCTGCCACGTGGGAAACGCGGAACTGGGTCGAGTCGTCACACACGAAATGTATGCAGCCGGACATCCTCCGCTGCCACCCTTTGAACTGCAGACGTTTGAACAGCAAATGCCGAAACACTGGCGTGAATACCATGAAAAGCCTGAGCTTCTGCGGCAGGAATTTGAAGCCGCCACCGGCCTGAAGCCTGCCGACCCGGCAGAGCTGCAGGCCCGCGAACTGCTGGTTTCCGCGCTGATCACGTGGAGTGAGTCAATGAAACTCACCGCAGACCTCGCTGAACAAAAGGCTCCCCAGGATTTGGTCCGATCCGAATGGCCGGAATTCGCTCAGTTTGACTGCTATGCCTGCCACCATGATCTGCGGCACGACGGCTGGCGACAGCAGGCACAGATCAAAGGTCACCCTGGCCGACCAAGACTGATTCCGTGGCCCGCCACACTCGCAGAACTGGCCTGGAACGTGACCTCGTCCACCCCGGAGGCAGCCGCCACACCGGGCATCGGACTCGCTGAAGTTCGGCAGGCGACGGTCAGTACGCCCTTCGGCGACACCAGGGAATTGATCAAAGCCGCACGCGTCGCCGCTGCCTCCGCCGAACAGATCGCCAGCCGCCTCGAAACTTCAACACTGACGCCTCAACAGCAACAGGCTGTCACCGCCGGCCTGCTCAACGCAGGTACCGCAGCAACTGTCGATTACGACTCTGCCCGCCAGATCGCCTGGTCGTGGCTGCTGCTCAACTCCGCCACCGCCGACGAACAACAGAAACTGTTCCCTCAACTGTTTCTGCAGTTGCACCAGGGACGGGCAGAGTCAGATCCGATCCCGGGCAGCAACGAAACAGTCACTGTCATTCGCATCGATCCCGCTCTGTCACTGCCCCCCATTGCAGGATATGACCCGCAATCCTTCCGCGCAGCCTTCGAAGCAATCCGCAAATCACAGTCAGAATAAGCCACACCGCAGCACGGACAACAGCCCCAAAGGCAAATCCCACACGGAAAAGCTCGGCAATCCTGCACCCGTCAGGCCATTTCAAAGCCTCGGGCAGCCCACGCCCCGAACTTAACCCGCACATTCTCATCAACGCTGCCATCTTTCGGCTTGCAATCACCGCCCCAGCTGTTACACTAGAGGGTGTAAACAAAACTCCCTGACACGTGCCTTAAGGCCATCAAAGCCATAAACGCCAAACGTGTCAACACCACATGACTGCCGTCCGCAGGCGTCGTCATGATCTTAAACCGCCGTCCCATTTCGTGCCGGCCATTCCCGCGCCAGGTCATCATCGCTCGCACCTGTGCGTAACCCTGAAACAGACGCTCTGTCTTACGCGATTTCCGTCAGTTTCATACTTCAACAATGACTGCACGTCAGCAGCAGCCGGCTGTTTAGCTGCTTTGTCGTACAACACCGCAGAACTTCGCCCTGTCGCCGCCAACACATTACTGGCTGCTCTCTGCTGACAACACGCAGCTGGCACACGTGACAGAAACACCACGACTGAGATTCTATCAATTTCCGACGACGTTTTTCAGGAGCAGGGCCATGATGGCATTTGATGTGTGGGTACGGCCACTCGGCGAAAGCTGCCGAGTACGTGTCAGCGGAACCGGGAACGCCAAATGGCTGATGCAGCGACTTGCAGGGGCTTTTCCACTCGGCAACGCTCAGGCCTGTCAGGAACGACAGCAACTGGATGTCTGCTCTTTCGAGGTTCCCTGCAGTATGCCAGATTCGCGAAATTCCCTGGAAAGTGCCCTCGCCGAAATACCTGAGGTCAGGTTAATGACACGGCCCGAATAACAAACGCGATCAGGCGAATTTTTCACCAGGACCTCCTCTGCTGAAAACAACCTCACTAAAACTCTGTGGAAGGGATGCCCATGTCAACCATATCTGGTACTGCTGCAACACCGCATTACCTGTTGCTGGAGGCCAATATTCCGATCGGCCCCTCCGTCAACTTCCCCTCCTCAGCGGGCAACAGTGTGGCTGTATACGGATTTTCCGGAAAACCGTCCTATGACCACTTCATTGCATCCAGTGACAGAGACTTGCGACCATACCCCTTGACTCAAGGATTCCTCAACAGGCATGCGGCAGACGATTCCACCGATTTAAACCTCGTGATCGTGGATGCCATGGACTTCGATCAGCAAAACCTCGTTGCAGTCACCATGAAAGCCGCACTTAAAGCTCATCAGGACAATGCAGCGCAACTTGACCCGCGGTCTCGTCTTTACCTTCAGTCGCAGTCAGGTGTCTATCACCTGACAGAATCTCCGCAGAGTGAGATCGCTGAAGGCAGAAAATCGTGGATCTCCGCACTGTAGTGGTGCTTCTCTTCTCCAGTCCTCGACTGGGCACTTGTGTGATTGTGGCATTTTTGTTCAGGGTTGAGCGTATGGCAGATTCACCTCGTCGAGCCGGCTTGCCAAAGCTGAACCCAAATTTCAGCGTTCGTTACCACCCTCGATCGTTCATTCCGATTATTGGCATCACCCTGAAGCCGGTATGGAACTCAGTCAGGCTGCGTGCAAAACATGACATCCAGAAAGCCAACCCCACTCTTTCCTCAGCGTCAGCGCCCTCTTTGCCCCGTCTGCGGTGAATCCAGCTACTCTGTTGCCGGGATTCACCCGCAGTGTGCCGCTCGTCGCCTCGATGCCGTTCGTTTGGGAAAAGTACGATCCCAGCCTGCTCACAGTCCCGCCGGCTTATCTGGTGTTCAAACACAGTCGCTTTCTCCGCAGCGGGTCTGCATCGCCTGCCGGGCGACGCTTCAGTCGCCTGACAGACTCTGCGAATGCGGACATGATGGGACGTCTGCCCCGCCTTCTCCAGCACTGCCGGGTGAAGCGGTATGACAACCCTTTTAATCTTCACCGTCGTCGCGACTCTGACCGCCATCATCTGCGTTGTCATCAGTCGATATTTTTCCCTGTGGCTGCAGGCATATCTGACCGGCACGCGGCTCAGCCTGCTGTCACTGATTCTGATGTCATTACGAAAAATTGATCCGGCGCAGATCGTCCGTTGCCGGATCATGGCAGTTCAGGCTGGTCTCGACGCAGTCTCCACCGACGCCATGGAAGCTCAGTACCTGGCTGGCGGGAACGTGGAACGAGTCACCTCTGCACTGATTATTGCCAATCGCGCTGGAATTGCCCTGAACTGGGACACCGCCGCAGCGGTCGATCTGGCAGGACGAGATGTCCTCGAAGCTGTCCGCCTCAGCGTCAACCCTCGCGTCATCATGTGTCCGGATCCGACTGCCGGAGGTGGTGACACTGTGGACGGCGTCGCTCAGGACGGCATTCAACTGAAGGTTCGCGTTCGTGTAACGGTACGCACAAATCTTGCCGAACTTGTCGGAGGAGCCACCGAGGCAACGGTGATTGCTCGCGTCGGACAGGGAATCGTCTCCGCAATCGGGATGTGTCCCAGCTACAAGGACGCACTCGCTGACCCCATGGTAATCACCAGAAACGTTCTCAGCAGGGGCCTCGACTCACAAACAGCATTTGAGATTGTCTCTATCGATATCGCAGACATCAGTGTGGGTGACAACATCGGAGCCAACCTGCTGATCGATCAGGCTGAAGCCGACAAACGCATCGCCCGGGCAGATGCTGAAAAGCGTCGGGCGATGGCGGTAGCCCGCGAGCAGGAAATGGTGGCACTGACACGTGAAAACGAAGCCACGGTTGTCCTCGCGGAGGCCGCCATTCCAGCCGCAGTTGCCACAGCCTTTCGGACTGGGCATCTGCGGGGCAGTCGTCAGCAGCGAAAGATTTCGTACGCAGTATCTTTACGGTAGGCATGGGTTGAACAGATGAATGCGACATTCGCTGCTGAACTGGGGCGCCAATGAGACATCCGGTCAGGCCACTTTTTATCTCAACGTATCCGCCGGAAGAGTGCGGGCTGGCGACCTTTACAAAAGACTCTGCCGATGCTGTGGATCTGGCAGCCGGCCAGCCCGTATCGACTGTTTTCGCAATACAAAAGCTCCATCAGCACTCCGGACAGGACGCTCGCATTGTCCACATCATCGACAACCAGACCCCTGATGCCTGCCGGACGGCTGCAGACATCGCCAACGATGGCCCCTGCGATGTGATCAGCCTCCAGCACGAGTTCGGTCTGTACCCCGGCCCCTGGGGCAGCGAGATCACCCAATTCCTCGACCACTGTCACAAACCTGTCGTCACCACATTTCATACGCTGCTGACCGAACCGGATACTCTGCCAAAGCAGCTGATACGCAGTATCGCCGCAAAGAGTGACGGAATCATCGTCATGACGCAAATCGCCGCGACATTGCTTCGTGAAGTCTATGGCGTCTCCGGTTCTCGAGTAGAAGTCATTCCGCACGGAGTCCCCGTTGTCCCGTTACAGCGCAGCAAATGTCATCGAAAGGAACTCAATCTGACGGATCGTCAGGTGATCTGCACGTTCGGTCTGATCAACCCCGGCAAAGGCCTCGAATACATGATCCGCGCCGTTGCAAGGATCGTGGCAACGTGTCCCGACGCGCTGTATCTGATCGTTGGAGCAACTCATCCTCAGGTCAAACGTGAGCATGGGGAACGCTATCGCGAAGAATTGACTCAGCTGGCAGCGTCATTGGGAATCAGCCGCAATGTTCGCTTCGTCAACAGATACCTCACGCTCCCCGAACTGCTGAAATACCTGCAGTCCTGCGACGTCTTCGTGACACCATACCCGGGCAGGGATCAGATCGTCAGTGGAACTATGGCGTACGCAATGGCAGCCGTGGGTGCAGTTGTCAGCACCCCCTACCTCTACGCTGAAGAAGTACTGGCCGACGGTCGAGGCCTGCTGGTTCCATTCGCTGACAGTGCCGCGATGGCCGAGGCGACACTGCGATATCTGACCGACACGCGGCTGTTGTCGGAAACTCGACAACGCGCCTACGAATACGCTCGACCAATGTTCTGGCCAAATGTGGGTGCGAGCTATCTCGACCTGTTTCAGCGCGTTGCCACCCGCAGCTCCGTATCCACGACGACAAAAAACACCGGTAAGCTTCCGCCTGCAGGCGACAACACAAACCAGCCTGTATCGCAGGAGGCATTTTGATGCGATGTGCCGGCTATCCGCCTCTCACACACCTCGACCGCATGACGGACTCTGCCGGAGTGATTCAGCACGCCGTTTACAACATTCCTCGGCGATCAAGCGGATACACCACCGACGACAATGCCAGAGCACTGCGGCTGTGCACACGCCTTTGCGCTGACCCTTCCGATAAATCCATGATTGAACGTGTCGCTCGCTATCTTAGCTTCCTTGAACACGCTCAAAAACCCACAGGCGGTTTTCACAATTTCATGAGTTACCAGCGCAACTGGCTGGATGACAGAGGCTGTTGCGACAGTCAGGGCCAGGCAGTGCTCGCACTTGCAGAAGTAAGGGCCGGCAACCTGCCCCAGGGCTTTCGAATTCTGGCAACGGAATTGATCAACAATGCCATACCGGTCCTGCAAAGTCTTACCAGCCTGAGAGCTCACGCCTATGTTGTTCAGGCCTGGGCCATCCTCCGCCGAGCCGACGTTGCGGACATCGGCGGACTGGAATCCGTCGCCCGCGATGCCGCCAAAAACCTCATGAATGCCTGGAATGCTTCCCACCGAAACGGCTGGGAATGGTTCGAATCACGGCTGACGTACGCGAATGCTGTTCTGCCGCATGCCCTGTTTGACGCTGCGGAGGCCTGGTCCGATGAAAACTTCCTGACTGTGGCCGAAACTTCGTTTCGCTTCCTGATCCGAGCCACCACCAGTGACGATGTCTTCTGGCCCGTGGGAAATCACGGCTGGTATCCGCAAAACGGTGTGAAGTCACTGCATGACCAGCAGCCGGTCGAAGCATCCACTACGGCAGCAGCAGCCCTCGCCGCACTCGACTCCCAGGAAAGCCACGCACTTCTGATCGCTTTTCAAAGAGCGCATGGCTGGTTCCACGGACAGAACAGCCTGCGCGCTGCCGTTGCAGACAACGAATCAGGTGGATGCCACGACGGCATCGAATCCCACGGCATCAATCGCAATCTTGGGGCTGAATCCACAATCGCATTTCTGTGGACAGAGCTGATTGCCCAAGATGTCTGTCACCGGACAAACGGAACAATCATCGAATCTCCAGTGCCAGCAGGCAGTCCGAAACATTGCGAAATGGCCGGTGCTCGCTGATCAGGCATCGGAAAACATCAACCCACAGTTCTGTTTTTTGAAGGAGAATCCGCAATGGGTGACAGAGGAAGTAAAGACAAGGGCAAACGAGAATTGCAGAAAAAGGCGAAGCTCAGCCCGAAGGAAAAGCGAAAGGCGAAGAATGAAAAAAAGAACAAATCCGATTCCGCGATGATCTAGCTTAATCGCCTGAAGCGGCTCTCCCCAAGTCACACGGAAAGCCTGTCCCGCGGAAGACTGGACGTATAACAGCAGGACCAATGCCACCCGGCACCCCAAACGGGTGGCATTGACTTGACTGATTCTTCCCGGACCCGTCACTGGCCCCGTCACTGGCACTGGCGCACCGATGCGTCTCAAACACGCGACGCCGACATTCCTCCGGCAGCACACACACCCCACAATACCGAACAGATCTGCCCGCTACTCCATGACCAGTACCCCGGTTCGACTCACCCGCACAAACATCATCCTGAAGCCGGACCAGACGCGAGTCCTGTTGCGCCCTTTTCGCCCGGGAGATGACCAGAAGTGCGCCAGAATCATCGCTCGAATTCTGGCACTCCCGGAAGAACAGGTGGAAGCACTTCTTGCAGATCTCTCAGCGGAATTCTCAACACGACATCAGAAAATCAGAGAAACCTTGCTCGAACGATTTGAAAAAGTCAGGGAACATCACGTTGCGCAGGATTGCATCTCACAGGCACGACAGATGCTCATCGGTTCGTACTTTCTTGCCGAATACTCCCTCGAATCTGCCGCCCTGTTCAATCCATCCATCGTGCCACACATTGACCAGACCGACCTGCCGCCGGGAGCCCTGCGATTCGTTCTTAGCCTGCGGGCGACCGGCGAAGGACACATCTCTTCCATCACCTTTCGTACGGGTGTCGTATACGCGGACAATCGTATTGAAGTCCTCCATCCCGCTCACATGTTGACCGAACCTCGCCAGATTCCGAATTCGGAGTACCAAAAAGGCTTGTTTTCACGGAAACTCAATGAACTGGGACTCGGAAGCCCTTTCACTGCCCGCGTTATGAAACGCCTCGGAAACACGTTCTCCACGGACGAATTGCGACGCAGCATTGACGCTGAAGTAGACCTCGAACGGTCGTCAGAGGGCATACTGCAACAGGATCACAGGGCCGCTCAGGGCATCTGGATGCTGGCAAAATCAAACTACGAAGTGCAATTCCAGCCCGAACAAAAACTCTCCCAACGAATCCTGTTTCCGGCCACATCCACCCAAAGCAACGGAATCGAAGACGCTCGATTCGTACGCTTCCGAAACGATGACGGAAGTCACGTTTATTACGCCACATTTACTGCGTACGACGGTCGTGTCATCATGCCGGAACTCGTGGAGACCATCGACTTCCTCCGCTTTCGGTTCAGCACACTCAATGGACCAGCCGCTACGAACAAGGGAATGGCAATTTTCCCGCGAAAAATCAATGGTCAATTTGCGATGCTCTCCCGACAGGACAACGAGTGCATCTCAATGATGTACTCTGATAACGTCCACTTCTGGAATCATCGACAGGTGCTGCTGAAGCCCAAATATGCATGGGAGCTGACGCAGCTGGGAAACTGTGGCTCGCCAATCGAAACTGACGCAGGCTGGCTGGTACTGAGTCATGGAGTGGGACCAATGCGCAAATACTGCATCGGTGCGTTTCTCCTCGACCTCGAAAACCCGAGCCTCGTGATCGGACGTCTCAAACAACCACTTTTGAGCCCCAATGCCAGCGAACGCGAAGGCTATGTCCCAAACGTCGTCTACACGTGCGGCGCACTCCTCCACGGCAACGAACTGATCATTCCATACGGTATGGCAGACCACTCCGCAGGAATTGCTGTCGTCCCGGTCAGCGACATACTGGCTGCTCTGGAACCCGAGCCTTCATAGCGGCCACTGAAACGAACAGGAAAATCGCGGAAACACACATCCTGGAATCGCCAGGCACCACTGCCAGCTCAGGCATCACAGGCTGAGCGCTTTCCCTGCGATTCGCCCCATCCACTCCGCACACCATCCCAGAATTCCAATTCCCCCTGCACGCCGGTCTCCGGATCCAGCACAAACTCCCGCCGATCCGCATAACCCCGGAAACTGCCATCCACCAAACGACCAAACACCGTTCCCACACTCAGCGACTTGGGCAGCGGGGACACACCACCAGCAGCGGGGACACACCACCAGCAGCGGGGACACACCACCAGCAGCGGGGACACACCACCGGCAACGGGGACACACCACCGGCAGCGGGGACACACCACCGGCAGCGGGG
>Ga0209990_10004341_pt1 | contig 10032 bp, 5 predicted proteins | sample NOAtaG_6_FD_187304 | JGI IMG/M metagenome (GOLD analysis project Ga0209990, IMG submission 187304) | Freshwater lake microbial communities from Lake Erie, under a cyanobacterial bloom - NOAA_Erie_Diel5S_2200h metaG (SPAdes) (version 2) | ecosystem: Environmental > Aquatic > Freshwater > Lake ...
TTAGGCGAGAAAGTAAATGAAGGGGCTGGATTACCAAATAAAACAACCGTCTTCTTAATGCTATCACCACATCCTCCCGAATTATTAGCGATCAAGGTAATTGTATACGTTTGATTTGCTGTGGTAGGAGAAGCGTAAACGTGTATTGGATTAGCAACTGTTGTTGTTGGAGATGCATCTCCAAATTTCCAAATAACACTTACAGCACCTGTTGAAGTATTTGTAAAATTAACGGCTAAGGGTGCACAGCCTGCTGTTGGGGTATGCACAAAATTTGGAACAGGCAAGGCTAATACGAAGGCTGTGTTTGTATAAGTATCAGTACAAATTCCATTTGAGACCGTGAGCGTGACCGTATATGTTCCCCCGGTTGCATACGTGTGCGTTGGATTTGTGACCGTAGTGGTTGGCGAGGCATCGCCAAAATTCCACGTATAACTTGTTGCTCCTATTGATAGATTCGTAAATGTGGTCACACTTCCCGCACACACTTGAGTGGCACTAAATGAACCTGTTGGCAAAGCATCTACTTGTACGGTTTGCGTGTTGGTTGCCTTACAACCATTAGCTGCTGTTATGATCAACAAAATTGTATGTGTGCCCGCAGTGGTGTAGCTCTGCGCAGGTGGCACCTGAAGCGTTGATGTATTTAAATTTCCAAAATCCCAGGTCCACGCAACCGGTGGCCCTGCTGTGTTATCCGTAAAAGTTACATTGGTTAAAGGCAAACACGATTGGTTTGGCGAACAAGCAAACGTAGCTGTTGGCCCAGGTAAAATCGTTATCACCACTTGGTCAGTATCACTACATGCTCCGCCAAAAGGAATAAACGCTACTAATTTAACTGTGTTTGTAGCGGGAGTTGCGTACGAATATGTTTTTGGTCCAAATGGAAAATTGAACCATCCTGACCCATCACCCATATCCCATTTATAAAACACACCTAAACTACTTGCATTTGTAAACGTCATTAAACTGTTAGCACAAAACGGCCCCGTAGGAGGAACAATACTTGCTGTTGGCGCATTAAAAATATTTACGAGTTGAGTGATAGAATCAACCCCACAAACGTTACTGTCTTTTAACTGAACAATAAATCCACCCATGTTTGGGAATGCAACCGTTACAGGCGTGTTTGGAGGAATATTTTGCCAAGGATAAATTGAATCTTGAAAACTATTGAATGCCCAGTAATTTCCTAATTTCCAATATTGCTTACGCTGATAGTTATTTCCGAAGGCCGTACAATTTTCCACTGAAGTATTGGTGAATGTAAATACATTATCGGGCCAACATTTGTTTTGAACTGAGGTTGTGATCTGTGCAATATCGCGCGCATAAACATTAACCGGGCCAATAATAGCGCTGGTTGTACTTGTGAACGAACAATAATTCCAAGCAAGCAAAGTAGCCGATGTGGCACAGGTTACATTGGCCGCAGAATAAACGTGACTTGCACTTGTATTTGTTGAATTGAAAGTAGTATTTGGTGTATTATCTCCCCAAATGTAAGTGAACTGTGTTGTAGGGCTCACATTATTGCTCACATTACTAAATGTAATATTGGCAGGTGTACATCCTGCTAGTGTTCCACCGATAGGAATACTTAAAGCCGCATTTACCGGTAATTCCATTACCACTAAACCGGTCATGGTACAAGTTTGTGCAGGAATTGTAAGCGTTACAATAAAAGAGTTTGTTGCCGAAGCATATACGTGCGGAATAATACTATTCGCCACATAACTTGCGCCAACAAAATCAGGCGAAGCATCTCCCCAACTGATCGTAAACGTTGTTCCCCAATTAGAAGGCGATTGAAAATTCAAAGTGTAAGGTCCTCCGCTACAACTTATCCAAGTAGGACTACTTGAAGGGTTATTTAGGTAATCTAATACCTGAGGACATTGGGCTTTAGCTGCAATTAATGTCAGCTGTAAAAGCGCTAAATAAACTATTCTCTTCACAAGCATATAATTTTTAGTTCTACATACAGGCATATAAGCCGGGTTCTGTTTCATCTTGGCAAAGCCAAAATATAAACTACCATTTATCTCGTCGACCTACCCGTTGCGGCTTCCTTGCGGAAATAAGCGGGACACTTGTACCGCAACTTATTTGGTCTTTCAACACCCAAGGTTTACCAAACACCTTCATCACTGAAAATGCTTGTAGGCTCTTACCCTACATTTTCACTATCACCTCGAGGTTTAACTCAAGGCTACCTTGTCTCTGTGGCACTGTCTGTTACATAAACTATCGGTTTATGCACCCATATTTTCATATGGTGAGTTTCCCTGCGTTGCCCGGACTTTCCTCCAGAGGTTTAACCCTCCGGCGGTAGTTCTACCTGTGCCTTAAATGTACGATAATTATTTTAATGACAAAGTGCCCTAAAACGATTTTCTTAGCCGGAATTTAACAAAACACCATTAATTAGCCCATTTGTACATTTTTTCTGACAAACTGGCTTTTTCTAAATACCTATATTTAGCGTTTAAATTATTTAGAGAGCTCTGAAACGAATAGCACTTATAACCGATGGTATTTGGCCTTATGTACTTGGTGGGATGCAAAAACATTCATACTATTTATGTAAATATTTTGCCACAAACCAGATCCATGTGGACCTCATTCACTTTAATAAAAGCGACAAGGACATCAAAAAACTTGAGTTCTTTTCGGAAGAAGAAAAGAAATTCATCCACCCTACTGTGATCGAGATGCCCGAATCGGCAAAATTTCCGGGACATTATTTACTGAACTCATACAAACATTCAAAGCTCATTTTTGAGTTTTTAAAGCCTGAGCTTGAGCACTACGATTTCATCTACACCAAGGGATTTACCGGTTGGTACTTGATCAATCAAAAATTTAGTGGACGTATTAAATGCTGTAAGATCGGCGTGAAATTTCACGGCTATGAAATGTTTCAACCATTACCGGGATTTATTTCGGGCATAAAATCGCTTTTTTTAAGATGGCCCGTAAAAAAAATCAGTCAAAGGGCAGATGTGGTTTTTTCGTATGGCGGAAAGATCACAGATATTATTCTATCCTTAGGTGTAAAAACATCACATATCGTTGAATGCGCATCCGGAATTGAAGAAGAATTTATTACCGAGAAATATGAACCAACCGGCAATATAAAACGCTTTTTATACTTAGGAAGATACGAAAGAAGGAAAGGTGTTGAAGAACTTACTCTGGCAATCAACCAACTTCTATCAAAACACGAAGGTCAGTTTGAATTTCATTTTATAGGCGCTATTCCCAAAGAGAAAAAGATCATTCATGAAACTATTTTTTATCATGGCGAAATTCGTGATAGACATATATTATTAGAAAAGATGCAGCAGTACGATGTGTTGTTATGTCCAAGCTACAGCGAAGGTTTTCCGAACGTTATTTTAGAAGCCATGAGCAATGGATTGGCGGTTGCAGCCACAGATGTAGGCGCTGTAAAGCTTCTGGTTGACTCGGAAGTTGGATGGATCATTGAAAACTCAAATGCTTTGAAGATAAAAAACACCTTGGAAATTATCCTTGCCGAGAACGCATTTGATATAGATCAAAAAAAGCAAAAGGCAATTCTCAAAATAAAAAACGACTTTGTTTGGAATAAGTTAATAAAAAAGTTAATAAAATTGATAGCGCCATAATTCAATTTAATCTGCGCACTTATCCATAAATACCAACCAATTACAAACAAAAACCGCATTTAAGCTAGGGAAATGCACCGTTCAACCATTTTAACATTTGGATAATTAACTTTCTAGTCGTAGCTTTATAACATAAATTAAATCAACAGACATGAAAAAACAATTACTCTTAAGCGGTGCACTTTTATTAAGTATCGGTGCATTCTCGCAAAAACAAACGCATCTTTTTCAAGGTGCGAAAGTTGTTGAGAATAAGCATTTTCTAAATTCTTTAGCGAAAGCGAATTTAGAATTTAATATCTCAACCACTTCAAACAAAGCTATCGGTCCAGTAAACGAAGAAGTTAGTACTCCGAACTCTAGCAGTTCAAATAGTTCTAGTGCTCCTATTCTTAATAACGTTTGGTATAGACTTTCAGGTTCAGGTAACGTATACGGATTCCTTGTATCAGCCTCAAAACCACTTAACTACCAACGTATTTTAGGTTCAGTTTCGTTTATTCAACGTAAATCACAAACCTACGTGGTTAGCCCTGCGGGCGATGGTAACGTAGGTAGTATCGTGGCTTATTGGTCTAAAAACGATGCTAATACCAATAGCTTAGCAAGTTGGGATAGTACCCTAATTTATGCTGATGCTACAAACGGTGGTCGTTACCCAAGTGGTGGTATTTGGAATACTATTCCAGGAAATGCAAATACTGACCTTAACAAGGCAATTGCTGTAGGTTCTGGTCCTGTTACAACCGGTTCTGGTTGGGTAGGAAGCTGGTATGCAAGTAAATCACTTTCTTTAACTCCAAAAAATGCAGCTGGTGCTGATGAGCAATTCTTCGCTAACGCATCACCATTTAACTCGGCAACTTCTCCAAGTATGACAAAGCACGATTTCCCTCGTTACGGATTTAACGTGTGTGATAATGCAGTTTATGTTGCTGGTCAAAAAATGGCTGACATCAATGGTACTACTAATCTTGCCCAAGCATACAGAGGTGCTGCGATCTCAAAAGGAACCTTCAACTCAGGTGTTTTTGTTTGGACACAAGATTCAATCATCCCTAATACTGTACTTAGAACTGAAGGTACAAAATGGCTTAGTGAGCCTTATTTAAAATTTACTCCTGATGGAGTGAATGGTTATTGCATGTTCCTTGGTGTTCGTGCAGGAGCTGCTGTTGGTTCATCTAACAGAGGTACTCAACCAATTGTATTTAAGACAACAAATAGCGGTGCTACTTGGGTACAAGTGAATGGTATTGATTTTGATGCTGTTACTCCTCAGATCACTCAAATTAAAAATACTATGCGTGATGTTGGTGGCGTTAGTCCTTCAGTTACTGCTCCATGGTTTTGGGGTGAAGGTATTGATATGACAATTGATGCGAATAATAAACTACACATTGTTGCTACAGCAATTGGTCACGCGTCATCTCACCAAGATTCTTTGAATTACTTAAGTACATGGACAATTAATGGAGATCCAGGTTACAACTGGCCGCATAGGAACACTGCTCGTCCGTTGATCGTAGATTATTATGGTGACGGAGCAGGTTCTTGGACCACTTTAATTATCGACTCTTTAGATACTGAAGGTCCTTCTGCAACTTCTGGTCAGGGTGGATTCAATGTTAACCCTTGGGCTGACCCAACTCCTGCCAACTCTGTTTCTTCTGATTCTCGTATCCAGATCACTCGTAGTTATGATGGTCAATACCTTGCATATTCATGGGCTGAGACTGATACATTAATTACAACTAGTTCTGGAAAATGGAACGAGTTCCCTAACATCAAAGTAAGAGGTTTTAGAACTTGCGACGGAAGTTTAAGTACTGAACCAGGTGGCTTTAATGTTACAGGACAAACTGGTGTTTTAGCAGCTGTAAAAGATAAGGCTTATTTCCACTATATGTCAGGTGAAATGAAAGCTGGTGCTTCAACTGCAAACTCTGCAACATTTGCTATTCCTTTCTCAGTTTCAAGTAATCCTTTAACTGAAGGTATTAACCCTGTGAGTAACTACTTTGCAATGACTCATATTGGAATGTCATTCCCTACTGCTGGTTGTGGTGCTACAATTACAACAGGTGTTGCTTCTGCAAAAACTGATGCTTCAGAGAGTTCATTATTCCCTAACCCAACTGAAAATAACTTTAACGTTCGTTTAACTTTATCTACTGCAAATGATATCGCTGTTAGCGTGTTCAATGCTTTAGGTCAAAAAGTTAGCGAAACAAAAGTAAACGGTACAATTGGCGAGAACAATGTTTCAATGAACATGGATAACGCTACTGCTGGTGTTTACTTTGTAAAGATCAAAGTTGGAAAATATGAGAGCACTAAGAAATTAATTGTTCAATAATAGAGATCAACCTTTTAAAAAACCCCGGCAAAATGTCGGGGTTTTTTTATTTATGGCCACCTGTGGTTCATTAGGCCAAATAAATACAAAATAGGTGGTTCAAGATGGTCACCCTTCTCTAAAAATCATTAAATTTGCAGCCAAATTAATTCAAAGAGGTGGACAGAAATTCATTGATCGGTTTAGGGATCATCGCCGTTATTTTAGGAGGTTGGTTATGGTTTAACGGACCAAGTAAAGAACAAGTAGCACGCAACAAAGCTGTAAAGGATTCTATTGAAGCTGTTCGTAAAGTTGAAGACCAAAAAGAAGCCGAGCGCCTTATGGCCGAGGCTAACCTGCCTGCCGGCAAGGCAGGGAAAAAGGATACAGTAAAAGTTGTTGCTGCTCTTAACGATTCAACAAAGGCTGCTTATAAAATAGATGCGTATAAAGATCTTGCTGTTAGCGCAGAAGGTAAAGAAGAATTTTTTACGTTTGAGAATGACCTTGTAAAAGCCACGGTATTAAATAAAGGAGCGCAAATTTGTAAGGTTGAATTAAAAAAATATTCACGCGCTGATCAAAAAGCCCCATTAATATTATTCGAAAAAGACTCTACTAATTTCTCGCTGAAACTAAACGCTTATGATCGCTCACGCATTTTAAGTACAGATAGTTTTTATTTTAAACCCGTTTCAAAAACAGCAAGCGCTATTACATTGCGTTTAGAAACAGCCAATGAAAAAAGTTATATTGAATACACCTACTCTATAAAGCCGGGTGACTATTTAGTGAACTGCGAGATCCGTTTTGTTGGCATGGAAAAGATCATTACGCAAACCGAAGATCAATTGCAACTTCAGTGGGGAATGCTTTTACCATCGCAAGAGAAATACATTGGTAAGGAACAAAAAGCAGCAGCTATTCATTATAAGCAAACGGTGAACGATCCGGATGATATCAACCCATTAAAAGATGAAGAGCTTAGCATTAGCGAAGCGGATGTGAAATGGGTTTGCTTTAAGCAACAATTCTTTAATTCAACCATTATTGCCGACGAGGCTTTTATGAAAGCCGGAAGTTTAGTAAAGCAAGGCTTAAGAGATAATTCAACCACAGCAGTAAAAAGCATGTTCACTGAATTAGGGGTTCCTTATGGTCATAAGCCGGATGAAAAATTCTCATTCAAGTTTTATTTTGGCCCTAATGATTACCAAACCATGAAAAAATATGGTAATGATCTTGAGAAGATCATTCCTACCGGCTGGAGCGTGTTTAGTTATATTAATAAATGGTTAGTTATTCCATTGTTTGACGCTTTGTCAAATATGAACATGGGAATTGTGATCTTGATATTAACGCTCATCATTAAAGTTCTACTATTACCAATTGCATACAAAACTTATTTAAGCGGAGCGCGCATGCGTGTTTTAAAACCGGAGTTAGATGCTATTAATGCAAAACTTGGCGACAAAGCAGACGCTATGAAAAAGCAACAAGAGCAAATGGCTTTATACAGAAAAGCCGGCGTTAGTCCACTTTCAGGTTGCATACCCTTATTATTACAGTTCCCTATTTTAATTGCCTTATTTGCATTTATTCCGGCAGCCATTCAACTTCGCCAGCAAGGATTTTTATGGGCAGATGACTTAAGTACATACGACAGCATTTGGACATTTGGACACGTGCCATTTATTAGTTGGGCTTATGGCGATCATGTGAGTTTATTTGCCATGCTCATGTTTGTAAGTACAATTATTTACACATACATGAATCAAAGTTTAATGCCGCAGCAAAATACACAAATGCCGGGCATGAAATTTATGATGTACTTTATGCCTGTGATCTTTTTAGCGGTAATGAATGAATACGCTGCGGGCTTAAGCTGGTATTACTTTTTAGCGAACATGTTCACCTTCTTGCAGAATTGGATCATGAAAAAAGTGATCAGCGATGAGTCACTTCGTGTGAAGATCGAAGCCAACATGAAGAAGCCTGTTACAAAATCCAACTTCCAAAAACGATTGGAAGATATGGCAAGACAGAAACAGCAAACGCTAAAGAAATAAAAGGTCAAGGTTTTTTGCCACCTATTTCACTGATTTAGGCAGATTTTCTTCACAGGCTATTTAGAGGAAGTATTGATTGATCTGTGAAAAAAAACCCGTGGTAATTTGCGGAATCTGCGGCAAAAAAAAAGATTTTACTACCCCTAAACTTTCCGCTTGATGCTTATTACTCTGGAAATAAACTCCTACTACTTCTCCTTAAAAAGAAAACTCGTGATCTCGTGAATGATCCCTTTAGCCTCCTTATCTGTTAGCTGCATTCCAAACCGAATGGTTTTATGTTGACAGGTGAACGCGATCCTTTCTCCCCCTTTTATCCAAAAACTACTATTGATCACCGTTGCAAAACTTGTTTCTTCGGCTTCTATCAATTGAAGATCTTGGATCAAGCTAAAATCAAATTCCTGAATTTTTCCGCGCTTCACTTATCCATAATTTTTCTTTACCGGATCTGCGCCAAACAAATACCTTGGCGATCTTGTATTCAAAATACAGCCAAAACGCTAAGTAAACAATAATAAAGATCTTTGTGTTTTGATCAGTTACTTTAAAATAATTAGCCAGAACAATAAAACCGCAAACAGTCCACGCCATCAACCAAAAGAACATCAGCCAAACTTTTTTATTATCCTTAATTGGCAAAATAACAACACTCAAAAGGTCATCCTTTTTTAAGATACTTACTCTATCTCCTATTACCTTCATTATCGTTTTGTTTTACGCAAATTTACATATCTTTATTACGTTATAAAACAAATGAGCAAAATTGAACCAAGATTAAACTTAATGGATGTGGTGATGCTGGTTTCGGGCAGTATGATCGGATCAGGGATCTTTATTGTTAGCAAAGATATGATGCTTGCATTGGGCTCTCCATTTTGGGTACTTATGTGTTGGCTGCTCAGTGGCGTTATCACCTTATTTGCTGCACTTAGCTATGGTGAATTAGCGGCTATGATGCCGGAGGCAGGTGGGCAATTTGTTTTTTTGAAAAGGGCTTTTGGTGACCTCACCGCTTTTGTATATGGCTGGACGGTATTTTTAGTGATTCAAACAGGGGTTATTGCCGCGGTAGCTGTAGCTTTTGCAAAATACCTTGGTGTATTATTTCCTTCCATTTCTGAAGAAAATGGCATTCACATTGGCTCATTATTCATTTCTATTTCACAATTCGTTGCCATCCTTTCTATTATAACTTTAACGGCCATTCATACAAAAGGAATAAAAAATGGCACTTTGATCCAACGCATATTTACCATTTCAAAATTGCTGGCACTTTTTGTTTTGATCGTTTTGGCCTTTACAAAACTTAGTTCCGAAAATTATTTTAGTCAAAACTTCAGTGACCTTACCTCTGCTGTTAATTATAATGAGCAAACCAATGTAAGCACACCTTTAAATGGCTTAAGCATATTTGTTTTTCTTGGCACTGCCCTCATAGGCGCTTTATTTAGCAGCGATGCCTGGAACAATGTTACATTTTTATCGGCCGAAATTAAAAACCCTCAACGTAATTTACCTTTGGGCTTAAGCTTAGGTGTGTTTATTGTTACCGTTCTCTATATTCTTGCCAACATTGCCTATTTTATTTTGTTACCTGCTATGGGCGATGCAACGGCAAACTCGCCGGAAGGCTTAGGTATACGCTTTGCCGATCATGGAAGAGTTGCAACAGCGGCTTTAAACACTTTTTTTGGAAACACATCCATTTTTATCATGGCGATCTTGATCGTTATTTCCACTTTTGGTTGCAATAACGGATTGATACTTGCAGGCTCTCGCCTATTTCAATCCATGGCGAATAATAAATTGTTTTTTAAGCAAGCTGCACAGCTCAACAAATATAATGTGCCTTCCAAATCGCTTTGGATACAATGCCTTTGGGCTTCTTTACTTTGCTTAACCGGTTCGTATGGGCAATTGTTGGCCTATGCTACTTTTTCGTCGCTGATCTTTTATATTG
>Ga0209990_10004348_pt1 | contig 10016 bp, 8 predicted proteins | sample NOAtaG_6_FD_187304 | JGI IMG/M metagenome (GOLD analysis project Ga0209990, IMG submission 187304) | Freshwater lake microbial communities from Lake Erie, under a cyanobacterial bloom - NOAA_Erie_Diel5S_2200h metaG (SPAdes) (version 2) | ecosystem: Environmental > Aquatic > Freshwater > Lake ...
CGAGACGAGCCTATCGGATACCGATGCGATCTCCGATAGCCTCATTGCGCTCGGCGCCTTATCGGTTGCAGTGGAAGATGCGCTGGCCAGTCGTGATGGCGAGACTCCAATTTTTGGTGAGCCCGGGATGCCAACGGCGGTGCAGGCCTGGCCGACCTCGCGATTTGTGGTCCTCGTCGATATTGGCACTGCGCCCTCTGCCTTCTGGGCCGAATTCTGCGGGCAGGATGATCGATTTTTTCAGCTGCCTTACGAGATCCGCGCCATCCAAGATCAGGACTGGGTCGCCGAGACGCAGCGCCAATTCAGCCCCTTTGTCTTTCGAGATCGGCTCTGGGTGGGGCCCCACTGGCATGCGCCGCCCGCGGATTTTGAGCGGCAGGGCATCGTCATTCGCCTGGATCCCGGCATGGCATTTGGAACCGCAAGTCATGCCACCACGCAGCTCTGTCTGGAGCAGCTCACGCAGCAGCTCACTGCGGTGCGGCCGAATCTTCGTGTGCTGGATGTCGGCTGCGGCTCAGGCATTCTGGCCATTGCCGCAGCGAAACTCGGGGCCAGCGATGTCCATGCAATCGATATCGATCCGATTGCGGTGCAGACCACCGAGCAAAATGCAGCCGCTAATGGCGTGACGATCTCGGTGGCACTCGCCGATGAATCCCTGTCCGAATCATTCGATGTTGTAGTGGCCAATATCCTGTCGCAGCCGCTAAAGGTGCTCGCACCCATGCTGTCGGCCCGAACCCGGCCCGGCGGCAGGCTCTTGCTTTCGGGCATACTCGATCGACAGGCCGAGGAGATCTGCGAGGCCTATCAGCCCTTTATCGGACACCTTGGCCGCCTTGCCGTTTTGGATCAGCGCGACGGCTGGGTCTGTATCGGAAACCCCTCTTCTTGACCCCAATGCAAAGGAATCCCTTATGACGGTCCAAATCAGCGGCTCCATTGCCTTTGACACCATCATGGTGTTTGAAGGCCGCTTTAAAGACCACATCCTTCCCGAGCAGACGCATATGCTCAATGTGGCCTTCCTCGCGCCGCAGATGCGGCAGGAATACGGTGGATGCGCTGCCAACATTGCCTACACACTGCGCGGCCTGGGCCAAGAGTGCGGCCTGCTGGGTGCCATCGGACGCGATGGCGGCGATTATCTTGAACGGCTCTCGGGACTCGGCATTGATACCTCGCGTGTACTCTCAGCCGAAGACTGCTATAGCGCCCAGGCCTTCATCACAACGGACCTTGATGACAACCAGATCACTGCCTTTCATCCGGGCGCGATGAATCGTGCGGGTGAGGTGGGCCTTGGCGATGCGCAGGCCAGCCTGGGCATCGTGTCGCCCAATGGCCGTGAGGCCATGATTCGGCATGCCCGTGAGTTTTCAGAGCGCAGCGTTCGATTCGTCTTTGATCCCGGCCAGGCTATGCCCATATTTGGCCGAGAAGATCTCGAAGGATTTGTCAGCCAGGCGACCTGGGTTGCCGTTAATGACTATGAGGGCCACATGCTTGCCGAGAAACTCAATACTTCCATTGCACAGCTTGCCAGCCGGCTTCCCGGCGGCCTGATTGTGACGCGCGGCGCAGAAGGCGTGGAGATCATGCAGCGTAACGAGCCCGCCATCCCGGTGCAGGGCATTGATGTGCAGCAGCTTTTCGGCCTGCCTGCAGCCGACCCGACCGGATGCGGTGATGCATTTCGTGGCGGGCTGCTCTATGGCCTTGCCCGTGGCGCCTCACTGCTCGATAGCGTGCGCCTTGGAAATCTAATGGGCGCCCTGAAGGTCATTCATCGTGGCGGCCAAAACCACGCCGTGCGGCCGCCCGAGGTCGCCCGCTTTCTTCAGAATTTGTATCCCGACACGGCGGCCCGGCTTGCGGGCCACCTGCATGCCTGAACGCCCCAACGGAGCCTGATCACCATGAAATTCCAGCCAATTGTTAAAACATTGCCACCACTCGGCCGCGCAGGCATGCGCCTGATCACACTGTCTGCATTTGCAGCCTTTGCGCTGTCAGGCTGCGCCACGCAGAGCAGTTCATCAGCAGTCTATAAGGCCAGTGAAACCCAGCGTGAGCAGACCGTCCGCATGGCCACTGTCGAAGCAGTGAGAAAGGTCATGATTCAACGCGACAGCAAGGGCATCGGCACAATCGGTGGCGCAGTCGTAGGCGGCATCGCTGGCAGCAGCGTCGGCCAGGGCAAGGGCTCAGATATCGGTACGGTACTCGGTGCCATCGGGGGCATGGTCGCAGGCCAGGCCATCGAGCAGCAGGCCAATCAGCGTGAGGGCCTGGAAATCACCATCAAGTATGACAATGGCGATCGGCGGGTCATTGTCCAAGAGGCCGACCTGGATGTGAAAGTCGGCGACCGGGTCCGAATCGTTAGCGGTGCAGGCGTGATTCGGGTCTCAAAATAAATGCCGCAATACCGACATCTCAAGCTCCGCCACCACGGCCGCCGCGATCTGAAGCAATAAAAAAGCAGCAATCGGGGATAAGTCAAAGCCTCCGCCAGCGCCGGATCGCTCAATGGGGTTGCGGCGCCTGCCCATCAGCCTGCGAAATGGCTCCAAAAGCGGAGCACTCAGCAGATCAAAGACCGGTTTTAGGGGATGCATCGGCGCAAGCCAAGACATCAGGACACCCACAATCAGAATCACCACACCAAGCTGAAGACACCACTGCAAGGTCCACAGCACAGCCAGGGCTACCAGCCAGCCAAAGGGCCTGACCGGCTTCTGAGAGGGGCCCGCATCAGTCATTAGCCCCCAGGACATCAGAAAGTAAAACATCACCACCAGCACAACCGATAGCAGCAAGGCCGACAGAAGGCTCGCCCAATCCACCCCGCCAAATCCGGGCAGCAGCCGACGCATTGGCCGCACAATCCAATCGGTCATTTGGAAAGTCAGCCGGGAGAGCGGATTCTGCGCGTGCAGCCGCACCACCTGGAGATAGGCCCTCAGGGCACAGGCCACAACGAACAGGCTGCCCAGGGTTTTCAGCGTGAGCCAAAGAATCGTCATCGCCGCATCATAAAAAAAGTCCCGCCAAGGCGGGACTTTTAGTGTCACAAATCAGATAACTCTGATGTCGAGACTTACGGACGGCTGCCCGTGGGGAAAGGCCAGGTGCTGGACAGCGTCGCAGCAGCGGCAGGAGCAGCAGCGGCTTTCTTAGCGCGCTTCTTGCCAGCCTTACGCTTTTTACCGCCAGCTTTTTTAGCAGCTTTTTTCTTGCCGCCGGCTTTCTTAGCCGCACGCTTCTTGCCACCAGCTTTCTTGGCAGCTTTTTTCTTGCCGCCGGCTTTCTTAGCAGCCTTGCGCTTTTTACCGCCAGCTTTCTTGGCAGCTTTTTTCGCGCCAGTCTTGCGTGCAACGCGCTTCTTCGCTGCTTTCTTAGCCGGCTTTTTCGCTGCAGCTTTTTTCTTTGCTGCGGGCTTCTTCTTTGCAGCGGTCTTGCGCTTAGCAGCGGGCTTCTTCTTTGCTTTCTTCTTTGCTTCTTCAGCCATGGAACACTCCTTCAAGCTTGAACAAAAGGGGATTCGCACCGGATGGCCCGAACCATTCATTCGCGCAAGAGGACCATCCCCCAACGCTAATGAATTCTGTATGGCGCAGGCCCCGGCTCACCTTTTGGCTCACTCCCAGGACAACGCGCCACCCGTCTGATACTCGATCACACGGGTCTCAAAGAAATTTCTTTCCTTCTTCAGGTCGACCATTTCGGCCATCCAGGGGAAGGGGTTCTCTTCGTTGCCAAAAAACGGCTCCAGGCCGATCTGCTGGCAACGACGGTTTGCGATGTAACGCAGGTAGGACTTGAACATGGAGGCGTTCAGCCCCAGCACGCCACGCGGCATGGTGTCTTCGGCGTAGCGGTACTCCAGCTCCACTGCCTTCTGGAACAGGACCTTGAGTTCCTCGCGGAACTCCGGCGTCCAGAGGTGGGGGTTCTCCAGCTTGATGGTATTGATCAGGTCAATGCCGAAATTACAGTGCATGGACTCATCCCGCAGGATGTACTGGTATTGCTCGGCCGCGCCGGTCATCTTGTTCTGCCGGCCCAGGGCCAGGATCTGAACAAAGCCGACATAAAAGAACAGGCCCTCCATGAGGCAGGCAAAGACGATCAGGGACTTTAAGAGCTGCTGATCAGCCTGGGGGGTTCCGGTCTTGAAGTCAGGGTCGGTCAGGGTATCGATGAAAGGAATCAGGAATTCATCTTTATCCCGAATCGATGGAATCTCGTGATAGGCATTAAAGATCTCGCCCTCATCCAGGCCGAGGGACTCCACGATGTACTGATAGGCGTGGGTATGAATGGCCTCTTCGAAGGCCTGGCGCAGCAGGTACTGGCGGCACTCCGGAGCGGTGATATGGCGATAGGTGCCCAGCACAATATTGTTGGCCGCTAGTGAATCCGCAGTCACAAAGAATCCGAGATTGCGCCGAATCAGTCGGCGCTCATCCTCGGTCAGGCCATTGGGGTCTTTCCAGGTCGCGATGTCACGCGACATATTGATTTCCTGGGGCATCCAATGGTTGGCACAGCCGGCCAGATACTTCTCCCAGGCCCACTTGTATTTGAAGGGCACGAGCTGATTGACATCCGTGCCCGCATTGATGACCCGCTTATCTTCGACCCGGACCCGGCGCATCTCCTGATCGGCTGCGGCCGACGCATTCAGGCTGCCCTGCGACATGAACGGCGGAACCGCCGACGTGCCAGCAGCTGCAAGGCCTGCGGCCACCGATGGGGACGGCATGGCCTGTGCCGGCGAGACCGCCGGTGCCATATTCAGTGCTGCAGATCCCGCTACGGGGGGCTGTGCAACGGTGTTGGAACTATCTTCCCAGTTCAGCATTTCGACTCTCACTTTGCTTTCATTCCCTCTTTTCGAGGGGTTTGACGATCAGGCGGTGTGCCCGTTGACTCGATCAATGACTGCAACGTGAGATTCGGTTGTTGTACACAGCGCGAATAATGCAAGAACATTTTTCACGTTGCAATCATTTTTTTCAAAAATTTTTAAATTCAAGAATGCGACATCGGTGATGTCGCATTCTTGCCACGAGGTTTGCTTCAATCGATTTACTGGCAGGCCTCGCATTCCGGGTCGTCGATGGAGCAGAACTTCACATCACTTCCTGCGACCGTCGACTCCTGCGTGCCGGATTGAACTGCAGCTGCCGTTGCTGCCGCCTCCAAGCCGCCCGACACCGGAACCGCGTTGAGCTGTCCGGTGCTGATGGTCGACTTCTCAGCCGATGTCGCACCCATCGTGCGCAGGTAATACGTGGTCTTCAGTCCGCGCAGCCAGGCAAGCTTGTAGGTCTCGTCAAGCTTTTTGCCGGATGCGCCCGCCATGTAGATGTTCAGCGACTGGGCCTGATCGATCCATTTCTGACGCCGGGCCGCACACTCCACGGTCCAGCGCGTATCGACTTCAAAGGCAGTGGCATAGAGGCTGCGCAGCTCGGCCGGCACCCGATCGATCTTGGCCAGGCTGCCATCGAAGTACTTCAGGTCCGCCACCATGACCTCATCCCAGAGGCCAAGCTTTTTCAAATCCTGGACCAGATACTCGTTGACCACCGTGAATTCGCCCGAGAGGTTCGATTTCACATATAGGTTCTGGTAGGTGGGCTCAATGGAGGCGGAGATACCCACGATGTTGGAGATGGTGGCCGTGGGCGCAATCGCCACGCAGTTGGAGTTGCGCATGCCGTGGGCCTTGATCCGCGAACGCAGCGCTTCCCAATCGAGTGTGGAGGACATGTCCACTTCGACATAGCCGCCGCGCTCCTCGGCCAGAATCTTCAAGGTGTCCAACGGCAGAATGCCCTGGTCCCAGAGAGAGCCGCGGAACGATGAGTAGGCGCCCCGCTCCTCGGCCAGTTCGGTTGATGCCCAGTAGGCGTTGTAGCAGACGGCCTCCATTGAGCGATCGGCAAAGTCCACTGCATCCTGGCTGGCGTAGGACACGCGCATCGCATGCAGGGCCTCCTGAAATCCCATAATGCCCAGGCCGACCGGCCGGTGCCGGATATTGGAATTGCGGGCCTTGGCCACGGCGTAGTAGTTGATATCAATCACGTTATCCAGCATGCGCATGGCCGTGCGGATCGTCCGGTGCAGCTTTTCGTGATCCAGCTCCAGGCCCCCACGGGATGCCGGCTTGAGATGGTTCACCAGATTGACCGAGCCGAGGTTACAGACGGCGATCTCCGAGTCATTGGTATTCAGGGTGATCTCGGTGCACAGATTCGAGGAGTGGACTACCCCAACATGCTGCTGCGGGCTGCGGATATTGCAGGGATCTTTAAAGGTGATCCAGGGATGGCCGGTCTCAAACAGCATGGTCAGCATCTTGCGCCAGAGCGAAAGGGCCGGAATCCGCTTGAAATGTTTAATCTCGCCGCTGTCGGCCTTTGCTTCGTAGGCGGTATAGGCCTGCTCGAATGCGCGGCCCACCTTGTCGTGCAGATCCGGCACGTCGGAGGGTGAGAACAGGGTCCACTGGCTGCCTTCCATGACCCGCTTCATAAAGAGATCAGGAATCCAGTTGGCCGTGTTCATGTCGTGGGTACGGCGGCGGTCGTCGCCCGTGTTCTTACGGAGCTCGAGAAATTCCTCGACATCCAAATGCCAGCTCTCTAGGTAGGTACAGACTGCGCCTTTGCGCTTGCCCCCCTGATTGACGGCCACGGCGGTGTCGTTGACCACCTTCAGAAACGGCACCACACCCTGGCTCTTGCCATTGGTGCCCTTGATGTAGCTGCCCAAGGCACGCACCGGCGTCCAATCATTGCCCAGTCCGCCGGCGTATTTGGCCAGCAGCGCATTTTCTTTGATCGCTTCGTAGATGCCATCCAGATCATCGGCGACGGTCGAGAGATAGCAGGAAGAAAGCTGTGAGTGTGTCGTGCCCGAATTAAACAATGTGGGCGTTGAGCTCATGAAATCAAAGCTCGACAGCAGGTTGTAAAACTCGATCGCACGTGCCTCACGATTCAATTCATTCATCGCAAGGCCCATTGCCACCCGCATGAAAAACGCCTGAGGCATTTCGATACGACGGCCCTCGCCAGAGAAAGGATCGTTGCGATCAATTAGAAAGTAGCGGTCATAGAGGGTCTGCAGGCCGAGATAATCGAACTGCAGATCCCGTTTCGGATCGATGGCCTGGGCCAGCTTTTGAAGATCAAAGCGCGAGAGCTCTTCGTTTAGCAGGCCAATCTCGATGCCCTTCTTGATGAATCGCGGGAAGTAGTCAGGATAGCGACGCTCCATCTCGGCCTGCGAAACCTCCGACTGCAGCATTTCCTTGCGAATCGTGTGCAGCAGCAGACGGGCACTGACTTTGGCATAGGCGGGATCCTTTTCAATGAGCGCGCGGGCCGCCAAGATGGCGGATTTAAAAACCTCTTCAAGCGGCACACCGTCATAAAGATTTTTGACGGTGTCTTGCATCACGGCATCGACGCTGACGGCCTCACCGAGGTCGGTGCAGGCAGCGGCAATGATGTCGCGCAGCCAGGCCTCGCTGAGCGGCTGAGCATTGCCATCGACCAGCATATGCAGTGACGATTGAATCGGGGCGGTGGCGGGCTGCTTGGCGGCCCGCTCCTGTGAGCGGCGCTCCCGATAAAGCACGTAGGCCCGGGCGACTTCATGCTCGCCAGAGCGCATCAGGGCGAGCTCGACCTGATCCTGAATGTCTTCAATGTGCATCGTGCCGCCAGCAGGCAGCCGGCGCATCAGCGCCATGACCACCGACTGGGTCAGGGCCTCGGTGATCTCGCGGACCCGGGCCGATGCGGCCCCCTGATTGCCGCCCACGGCCAGAAATGCCTTGGTCATCGCAATCTGAATCTTGCTGGGCTCAAAGCCGACGACTGCGCCATTACGACGAATCACTTTGATGTCGGCTGCAACGGCCTGCGGCGACAGCACGGAAGGTGCTGTCGTTGACGGGCCAGACGGTGCCAGGCCCGAGGTAACTGTGGCGTTTTGTGATTGTGCTTCTGCGCCCCACTGCATCATGAAACTCTCCCTAAAAATTCTTTAAAAAAAATGTTGTAAACGCTTGAAAATATGGGCAAAAGAGGGTTCGTTGTGGGAGGTGGCGTCTCCCCCTGAAAACACTAGATGTAGTACTTTTTTTGTCCGGAGGACCTAATTCTAGTAGTCAAGGGATCCTGGGGCAAGGGGCTTGCTCAGGGCAAACCCGTGTGTGCGGTGCACATGACGCAGCCAGCCAGGCCCAGCGCGAAAAGAAAATCTTGGCGCCGATTTGACGGGGGTTCTAGACCAGAATCATTCGGCGAGGGCCGAAAAATCAGGGGTAGGGCCGTGTAAGTAAACACCCACGCCCATTGAGCAATCTGAGCATCTCTGGCCATGAAAAGGCAGGCCCGGGATCTGTCTTACGGCCCGGCGCGAGATCACAGTGCCCAGCAATCCACTTCAAATTTGGCAGCGCGGTGCAGGCGCCTGCCAGCACATCGGCTGCCGCATGCATCTGAGGATCAGGGTACGGCGTATCGTCTGCGCCCTCGAGTTCAAGCCCAATTGAAAAATCATTGCAGCCGGGCCGGCCGAGAAATTCAGAAACGCCAGCATGCCAGGCGCGATCTTGAAGGCCAACAAACTGAATGACCTCGCCCGTGCGCCGAACGAAAAAGTGGGCGGATACCCGCAGGCCCGCGAGCGCTGAAAAACTCGGATGCCGATTGCAATCCAGCCGGCCAAGAAAGAGGTCTTCAACGGCGCTGCCCTCAAAATAACCTGCTGGCAGGCTGATGTTGTGAATCACAGCAAGCGTGATTTCGGCATCGTTTGGCCGCGCATCGTAATGTGGTGAGGCCGATCGGCGCGCACCCGAAATCAGCCAGCCTTGGGCATCAAACTCAAGCGCACCCATTAGCCCTTCGGTCCAAGATGCCGATGGGTCATGCTGCAATAGGCCTGCCCGTCCTTCCAGACCGCATCCGTGGCGGGCAGCCGGGCACTGCAGTGGGCACACTGAATGAGTTTCGATTGGGCGGCTGAGTCCGCAGAAGACTGCGGATCTTTTGCGCTGCTGCGCTTAGAAAATGCACGCTTTAAGAGCCATAGGCCTGCAATCACTGCCAGGGAAATAATCACAACACGGAGCAGCATCTCAGCGATCCAATACGACTTCTAAAACAAAACGGGTGCCCACATAGGCCATCAATAGCGTTGCAAATCCTGCAAGTGTCCAGCGGGCGGCAACGCGGCCCCGCCAGCCCCACCATTTATGGCCCACCAATAATGTCAGCGACAGGGCCCATGAGGCCAAGGTAAACACAGTTTTATGATCAAACCGAAGCAGCCCCCGCCCCAGCTCAGCGCCCACCACCATGCCGGAGCCCAGGGTAAGCGTCACCAGAATAAATCCTGCAAACACCATGTGCACCAGCATCTGATCCAGGCCGATTAATGGCGGCAGGCCCTGCCACCATCCACCCGAATCAAATCGCATGCGGCGCGTGCTGTGCAGCGCCCGCTCCATCGCCAGCATCAGCAGGGCGCTGGCCGCCGCCAGCGTAAAGGTGCTGTAGGCCAGCATCGCAAGCAGCATGTGCAGACGAAAGCTGATGTCCAGCGTGGTGGTCAATGGCCGGCCGGGAAAAATCAGCGGTAACGCCGTGGCAATCGCTGCGACAATAAAAACACCTTGCGTAATGGGCGGCAGCCGCTGAAACCAGGATTCGATCCACAGCAGCAGCACCGCAAGCCAGAGGGTCCATGAGATCGAGGTCGCAAAGCCGAAATAAAGGCCCTCACGTGAAAACCAATTCGGCAACAAGGACAGGCCGTGGACGGCGATGACGGCCAGCAGCAGGGCCTGGCCTGAGCGCGAGGCCAGTGGCATGGTCGCTGCTGCAGTGCCGGCCCGGTGGGCCCAGGCCAGGCCCGCATAGCCTGCGGCCGCCACCAGCGATACGGCGCCGTAGAATGAAGCATCCATAACGAAG
>Ga0209990_10004350_pt1 | contig 10014 bp, 9 predicted proteins | sample NOAtaG_6_FD_187304 | JGI IMG/M metagenome (GOLD analysis project Ga0209990, IMG submission 187304) | Freshwater lake microbial communities from Lake Erie, under a cyanobacterial bloom - NOAA_Erie_Diel5S_2200h metaG (SPAdes) (version 2) | ecosystem: Environmental > Aquatic > Freshwater > Lake ...
GAGGTCGGTGCGCTGCTCGGTCCAGTTGCCGAGCATGTCGAGCACCCACTCCTGCCCGCCCGCTGCGGGGATCCAGGTGCCTTGGCTTGAGTTCGTGACCCCGGTGCGCGCGCCTTGCCGCGCTTCGGTCAATCGCCCGAGCGAGTCGTACCCGTACTCCCAGTCGCGCCCCGCCCACGACGCCCCCGCGCGCCCGTCGCGCTTCGACAGGCGGTTGCTCGCGAGGTCGTAGGTGTGGATCTGGTCCACGATCGCTGGACGATACCCAGCGGCCGTGCTGCCTGTCACGCCGTCGAGCCAGGATTGCGCGATGACGCGCCCGAAGCGGTCGAGCCCCGGGTAGACGCCCGCCGCCTGCGAGGTCCAGCCGTTCGTGCGGCGCTTGCGGTGAGTGTTACTTGACCTCGTCGTCAATGAAGCGTCGTACAAATCCAGGTGATGCCCGACTTGAGAACTGAAGTCCACACCACACGAACGACTGTCCATCCGCCCCTATCTCAACCGTCTCGGTCGAGTCTGCGACGAGATACTGAAGCTTCAAACCTGAACTGCTCGCCATCGCCCCAACACCGCCAGTCATCTCTGCTTCGCGAAACAGACTCACGGCCACGTCCTTCTGATCGTCGACAAGCGTCGCCATGACCTCGCCACTCCTCGCCCGCACGACCCGTACTTCTATCGTCTCCAGAAGAGCCGATCGGAGCCTCTCGAAACGTTCTCTTCCCAATCTAAGCGCGACATGGTGAGCGTGTAGAACGGCCGCAGCTTCAATCGTGGTTGCCGAGCCGCTGGAAGGGTAGCGGGCGGCCCAATCGATGACGACGTCACGCGCGCCATCATCGCCGATGGCGTAGCGATGAATGGCAATCAGCGCAAGGGGGAGCCCAACATCCCCATCCTCCGCAAGGCGCGCCCGAATCTCTTGCGGCGAGACACACCGCGCCGCTTCGAGCGCCTTTGACCACGCGCTTCTGAAATCCTGTTGCGCCCCAATCTCCCGAATGTAGTCATCAAGAGAGGAAGTGCTTAGCAGTCTAAATCCGATGTAGGCGGCCATACCGAGAATGAGGAGACACTGCGCCGCTCGCAGAACGACGACTCGCAGGCGAGATGGCGAGAGGGGCGGATGATCCGACGAACTCACTGCTCAGGTGTCCTTGTACATTCGATGAGACAGAGCACCTCGCCAACCTACAGATGCATGGGAACAAGATATCCATCACCACATGGAATCGATGGCGACACCTTGACAGGCAGCACATCTTCGAGATCTCGGAACCAGTACCACCATCTGTCTGGTCCAGGTGCACCCCAGACCTCGCCCGGCCGAATCAACGCATCCTCCCACGACTTCAGGTTCGCTGCAGTTCCCTGAAAGCAGGACCGAAGCACGAGACGAGGGCCGCGGCAGCCATTGAGCGCCCGCTTAATGTCATCAGACTGAACATACACCCCTTTCGCCGCCTCGATGATTGAGTAGTTCGGGGAGTAATCATCTTGAGTGGAATGTCCGACAAAATAAATTGTGTCCACACAAGGATCGAGGAACAGCGCGATTACTTGCTCTCTTGAAAGATCCGTATAGAGTTCCACCTTTCGACCCGACGCTTCCTCGTTACTGCGTTGACTGTTACAGACTCCACGCCATCCTAAAGTTGTGATCGTAGTCGTAAAGGAGAGAGGTCCGGATACATCGGTGGCACCCAGGATGATCACAGTCTTAGACTCGCCCGGAGGGCACTTGCGATCACAATTTCGCGGCGCCGACTCCGATGCGGGCGGAAGCGGAGGCGGCAGTAACTGGGGCGGGCGCTTCTTCCCCTTCCCACATGAGTTGGGCGGCGTTTCCCGCCGCGAGTATCGGGCCTCTAACTGTTCATCTGTCCACAACCCCCACGGATCCACCGCGCTAGTCGCCCCTCCACGCACGTACTCGTACAACCCCATCCCATCCACATACCCCGCGGGATCGCGCTCGAGCCATCGGCCGAGCGTCGGCGAGTACGTCCGGAACCTCACCGTGTACAGCCCCGAGTCCTCGTTGAAGATGTAGCCGCAGTAGCCGATGCTGTTGCGGACGCCCTTTGAGAAGAGCCCTGCTTCGCCGACGCCGCCCGAGCTCGACTTGCCGTCGTCGGCGATCGAGATGTCGTAGTCGAGCTGGTTGATGACGCCGTTGCGGTCGAGGTCGGCCTCGACGACATAGGTCGCGGTGCCGATCGCGGCGCCGTTGCGGGGGCGAATGATGCCCGTGTAGTCGGACTGGTTCACGAAGCCGTCGCCGTTCACGTCGGAGCGCAGCGTGCGCGTTGCCTCGCCGTAGGGCGAATACGCGATGCGGTCGATCACGACGCCGGGCTTCCCGGGGGTGGCGACGGCGATCACGCTGAATTGGGCGTCGGTGAGCTGGAAGGCCAGCTCCTGCGACGCCCCCGCCGCCACGCCGCCCGAGCCGTTGCCCGTGACGCGCATGCGTGCGACGGCGTCGTCGATGTACCGCGCGCCCCAGACCTGCTGGATGATCGACTCCTCGAGCGTGCCCGCGCCGTTCGTCTGGTCGCGCTGGGTCTCCTGCACCACGCGCCAGGCGGCGTCGTACCAGAAGGTTGTCTTCCGGTCGGCGAGGTCCGCGGCGTCGGGGACGGCGTGCCAGTGCTTCTCGATGCGCCAGTGGAGGCCGTTGAAACGGTGCGTGCTGAGCGGCTTCGCGGCGTTGTTCGCGTCGAGCGACTCGACCTTCACGAGGCGGCCCCAGGCGTCGTGGGTGTAGCGGCGCTTGGTGGACGCGCTCGTGCTTTCTTCCTCAAGGTTTCCCGCCGCGTCGTAGGCGAGCGGGAGCGTGACGGAGTTTGGCGTCGTGCCCGTGCCGAGCGTGCCTGCCGTCACCACGCGCTGCGTCAGCTCGTTCGCGAGGTTGTGGGAGCGCGCGTCGCTGCGGTCGAGCGCGTCGGTGAAGACGCCGTTTCCAGTGAGGTCGGTGCGCTGCTCGGTCCAGTTGCCGAGCATGTCGAGCACCCACTCCTGCCCGCCCGCTGCGGGGATCCAGGTGCCTTGGCTTGAGTTCGTGACGCCGGTGCGCGCGCCTTGCCGCGCCTCGGTCAACCGCCCGAGCGAGTCGTACCCGTACTCCCAGTCGCGCCCGAGCCACGACGCACCCGCGCGCCCGTCGCGCTTCGACAGGCGGTTGCTCGCGAGGTCGTAGGTGTGGATCTGGTCCACGATCGCTGGACGATACCCAGCGGCGGTGCTCCCTGTCACGCCGTCGAGCCAGGATTGCGCGACGACGCGCCCGAAGCGGTCGAGCCCCGGGTAGACGCCCGCGGCCTGCGAGGTCCAGCCGTTCGTGCGGTGTGCAGCTCTCAGTACGCCCCAGGAAGGCCTGACACTTCGATGTTAAAAAAACGCTGAGAGATCTCCACCGACGCCTGCCCCGCAGCGTCGATCTTGATGCACCTGAACCAAGGCTCGGATCCCAGTACGAACCACTCATCGTTGCCGCCCCCGCGTCCGACACGCTGTTGCCAGTAGACGCGCACCGACTCGTCGGCCGTGTACACGAGCGTCGTACCTGCCTCAGGATCGACTGCTGGATTCCACTCGCGCACTCCACTCAGCACGAGGTACTTTGAGGGAAGTAGTGCGCTACCGTACCGATACTCAACTGCAGCAGACTTCGCTACCAGCCACGGTTTTCCTTCGCGCGCTACCAGTGCAGCCGCCGGCTCGCTTCGTATCGTCCAAAGCAGCAGCGCACTCGCCGCGACGGCAGCCGATGCAATCATGACAATCAATCGACGACGATGTCTCATGGTTGCCTGCACCGCGAGCCTGGGCCGCACTGCTCGTCAAGCCTTCGACGAACCCGTTCACGCATCGCGTCCCGAAGTATACCCACGTCGTAGTCGTCGCTGAATTCCTTCATTACCCATCCGATCCCCTGGAGGTCTGGCGATCCCCTGAGCAGGTTGCGTTCGCATTGCCTCACCACGTCACCCACACATCTCCAGACCTTGTCGTTGCCGATGCCGTTCCGATGCAGCGCATGTGTGAGGTCTGAGTTGATGTGATTGAGCGCCATCCGCTGCGCGATCTCGAGCTGTCGGACGAAGTACCTCTTGATGGGCGCAATGGATTCGCCGCCGCTGAGGATGGTCACGCACGCATAGATGTAGTCAAGCGGCACCCCACTCTCGATGCCAAATGTTGTCGCGGGAATCTCCCGCGCATCCAGACCTCGGAAGAACTCCCTCCATCCCGGATCTGTGATCGGAAGATTTGCCGCGCGCTCCTCAAGCGATCGGGTGAACGGCGTCATGAAGTCGCGCACGACGTTCCGGAGCCACTCCTCGTCGGCTTCGCAGTCAACACACTTGTGGATCGCCTGTAGAATGCACGACTGGGTCTTCACAAATGCTGAGACATCACTCTCGTCCCAAGGGACCAGCGCACCCCAGGCCGCAAGGGCCGCTGTGTCAAGTTCGTGACAGGTCCGTACGAGCCTGTCCCTATCCTTCCACCACTTATCACCTGTCGCGGTCGACAGTCCACTCGGATCCACCGCGTCAATCGCCCCTCCGCGCACGTACTCGTACAGCCCCATCCCATCCACATACCCCGCGGGATCCCGCTCGAGCCATCGGCCGAGCGTCGGCGAGTACGTCCGAAACCTCACCGTGTACAGCCCCGAGTCCTCGTTGTAGATGTAGCCGCAGTAGCCGATGCTGTTGCGGACGCCCTTTGAGAAGAGCCCTGCTTCGCCGACGCCGCCTGAGCTTGACTTGCCGTCGTCTGCGATCGAGATGTCGTAGTCGAGCTGGTTGATGACGCCGTTTCGGTCGAGGTCGGCTTCGACGACGTACGCGGCCGTGCCGATCGCGGCGCCGTTGCGCGGGCGGATGATGCCGGTGTGGTCCGACTGGTTCACGAAGCCGTCGCCGTTCACATCCGAGCGCAGCGTGCGCGTCGCCTCGCCGTAGGGCGAGTACGCGATGCGGGCGATCACGACGCCGGGCTTCCCGGGGGTCGCGACGGCGATGCGTCGGGCCTACGGAAGTAGAGGAAATCATCCGCGAACCCCCGAAGCAGGTCGAACTCCTCGCCAGCCCACTTTGGATCGGAGAGCCATCGGCGCATCACCACGGCTACAGCCTCCTCGACTTCGGAACCGTGTCTGATCTGGGCTTGAAGATGGATCCAGACGTCCGGCGTGAACCATCGAGCCGCAGCGCGCCAATCCACGGGCTCAGACTGCTCGAGGAAGCGCCGTAGCGCCTGCGCCGTCGTGTCGTAGTCGTAGTCGAACTCGCCGTCTGCCCAAAGCACGTCGTTGAGTCCAGATGCATCATCGGCGCGAACAGCCTCGCGGAACCGATTTGCAAGAAGAGCGACTTCGTCACTGTTCGCCATAGAAGTACTCCCAGACGGCACCGCAGCCGAAGCCGACGGCCGTGCCGATCCCGCCGCCCACCGCCGTTCCCTTCGTTGCTCCAGCGCCTGCTCCGAGTACAGCGCCACCCACGGTACCGATACCGGGGCAGACGACCGATCCGCCGCCGGCTCCGACCAACAACCCGCCCCCGCCGCCGAGGACGAACCCACCCGCCGCGCCAAAGCCGCCGCCAACCGCCCCCCATTGGATTCCGCGTTGAATCATCCTCATGCAGAGCCACCAGTCGAGTGGGCGGATCAGCGAGGGCCCCTGTGGGTGCAGCATCGGATGTGGGGTTCGGCGATCAGGAATGGTCCGAACGTCGTTGTTGGGGGCAATCGGTGAGATGAGCACGGGCTGCGGCCAAGGCTCCGGCACCGGCTTCAGACTGGGCTTGAAACCTGGCGGTGGCTTCGGACCATTGCAATAGATCTCGAGGAAGATCTAGATGGCTCTCACCATCGACGCATGGTAGTGCAGTAGCCGTACGTGACCAGTGATGCTCTCGCGGGGCCGTCGGTAGTCGTCAGGGTGAGCGAGAGGAAGATCTCTCCAGTTCCTCGCGAGATCCCGGATCCGCTCCTCGACTTGCTTCCGATGGTTTTCGAGGCTCTCTCTAAGCGCCTTGCACCTGCTGTGCCAGTTGCGGTTCGCCTCCGCGCACGGCGGCGGCGGGCACTCACCGCCCCCACCGACCACGGCCTCGGCGTCAACCAATCCCGCCTGCAACCCCCGCGGATCCACTGCCGCGATCGGGCCGCCGCGCACATACTCGTACAGCCCCATCCCATCCACATACCCCGCCGGATCCCGCTCGAGCCACCTGCCGAGCGTCGGGGAGTACGTCCGGAACCTCACCGTGTACAGCCCCGAGTCCTCGTTGAAGATGTGTACAGACCGGGGACATCGCTGACAGCGTTCGGGGACATGGTTGACACGCGGCGGGATCATTCCGCACCTTCGAAGGAGGTGCGTGATGGCTTGGAAGGCGAGGTCGATCATGTCTCAGCGGGAAGAGTTTGTGGCGTTGGCGGAGGCCGGGGCGTCGAGCATCGCGGAGTTGTGTGTGCGGTTCGGGATCAGCCGCCAGACCGGGCACAAGTGGCTGCGGCGTCACCGCAGCCAGGGGGCATCGGGCCTGGTCGATCGCTCGCGTCGGCCCAAGTCCAGCCCGGGGCGGTGAGCCGATGATGTCGAGCGTGCCGTGCTGGCGGTGCGTGCGGATCACCCGGCGTGGGGCGGACGCAAGATCCGGGCCCGGCTGCTGGCGTTGGGGCACGCGGCAACGCCCGCGGCGAGCACCATCACCGCGATCCTTCACCGCCACGGACTGATCACACCCGAGTCGTCGCGGGCGTCGATGCCCTGGCGACGCTTCGAGCACCAGGCCCCCAACGACCTGTGGCAGATGGACTTCAAGGGCCCGGCGTCGCTGCGTCACGGCACGTGCTTCCCGCTGACGATCCTGGATGATCACTCGCGCTACGCGGTGGGGCTGTGGTCGTGCGCCGATCAGCGGTACGAGACGGTGCGTGAACGGTTGACGATGGTCTTTCGCCGCTACGGCCTGCCCAGCCGGATGCTGAGCGACAACGGTCCGCCGTGGGGCAGCGGCGATGAGCGCGGTGGCTGGACGCACCTGGAGGTGTGGCTCTTGAAGCTGGGGGTGATGATGAGCCACGGGCGTCCGCGTCATCCGCAGACGCAGGGCAAGGACGAGCGGTTCCACCGGACGCTGGGCGCCGAGGTGCTGCGTCGGGCCGACTTGCAGGACCACGGTCACGCGCAGCGTGAGTTCGATCGCTGGCGTAGGGTGTACAACTTCGAGCGTCCGCACGAGGCGTTGGGGCTGCGGCCGCCGATCACGCGGTACCGACCGAGCGTGCGAACGTTCCCGGAGAAGCTGCCGACGTTCGAGCCGTGCCCGGGGGACACGCCGGTGCGTGTGACCGAGGGCGGGCGTGTGCGGATGCGCGGCCGGGTGTGGTACCTGGGCAAGGCGTGGGATCAGGAGGTCGTGGGCCTTCGCGCCAGCGGCGAGAACGGTGAGCACGAGGTGCGCTTCGGCCCGTACGTGCTGGGGACGTTCAACACCCAAGACCGCGACACACGCGTGCGGCTCGCTCCGCTCGGTCGCTGCGCGACCTCGCTTCACGAGCCGCACGCCAGCTAAGCTCACCTGTCAACCATGTCCCCGAACAGTGTCAACCATGTCCCCGATCCAAACAACTCCTACCGAGAAGTTCGTCGGAGTGCAACGCCTTCCATTACGGCGAGAATCGTCAACATGGTCCACAGCAAGACAGCTGGTACTGTTGCGAGCCCTAAGCCGAGCGGCCACTGACTTAGGGGCCTTCCTGCGTACTCCGCTCCAACAAACCAGCGAATCACATCGAAGACTGAATCAACCAAGTCAGCCAAACCTACAGTCCAGGTAATGGCCAGTATCCCAATGGCGGAACACCACGCCCAGCGACGACGGGACACGTCACCAGCACGAGTTGAGCGATTGCGACCGCACTCCGGGCACGGCGGTGTGACGCCTGCCGGATATCCGCAATGAGAACAGATCATACTCGAATTCATTCGATCGCAACGGAGACTACAGAACGCGCATGCTACGCAACAGCCACCCAAGACGATGACGACGCTATTCGCCACGCCCGGCGCATCTATGGCGACTTCCGCCCACAGCCTTACCGGAGGCGGGCTTCCCTTCTCACCAAACTTCGTGGCTCGTGTGTGCCAATCGAGGGCGGCGCAAGCAATGTACAGCAAGCCAACAACTATGTTTATCACTTGAGTAGCGACGATGATCGAGGCAGGCACCCGCCCCATCACCGTTGCGAATGCAGGATGCCTCATCGACCACCACCAGGAGGCGTAGGCGTGGCTGGTGCAGGGGTGGCCGGAGAGGTCTTCTTTTCGTCACAGTCGCCGCAGGGCCTCCTGCCTCGCGTGGCCTTGCCGATATCCTTGATCTGGATGCCATTCTCTTGCTGAATGTCCTTCCCACACGCCGCCCCGTCGCCGTGGTGACGTGCGCTGATATACAAATCCTTGTAGAGGAAGATCCCAACGTGATCTGTGGTGCCTTCATGGTCAAAATACACAATGTCACCAGGCTTCAGGTTTGCAGGGTCACTGACCATGCAGAAGCCCTCCATTTTGAAGTTTGGATCGCCCCACTCATGGGCAACCGGAACTCCATTTGGATCCCCGAAGTCCAAGCGACCTGTGGGACGCATCCGGATCTTCTTGCCGCACCGACTCATCGACTCGCTCACAAATGCGTTGCACTTGAAGCTGCTACCCGCTACGGGGTCGGCGCCCGGTACAGTGAGCTTAACACCCTTGCCATCTTTTTTCTTGCACCACTCCGTGCCATCGTCCTTGTTCCAGATCTTTAGCGCCTCCAAGACCGCTCGTAGTTCGCACGGGTCCTCTTTGGCGTCTTTGGGCACGCCATCGATCTGTTTCTGAAGCCAATCGACGAACTTGTCCACGCTGTCAGTTTGCTTTTTGACGACAGAGTCCTCTTTCGAACTAGAGCATGCTTGCTTGAGCCGTTTGAGCCGCTCAATTACCTGCGTTTCCTCCTCAGTAGGAGGGCGAAGACCGAGCGGATCAGATAGGGATGTTACTCGCCGCGATACATATGCGAAAAGATTTGCACCATCTGCGTAACCAAGTGGATCCCTGGACAGCCATCTCCCCAAGATGACTGAGTACGTCCTGAATCGCACCGTGTACAGCCCCGAGTCCTCGTTGAAGATGTAGCCGCAGTAGCCGACGCTGTTTCGGACGCCTCGCGAGAAGAGACCCGCTTCGCCCACGCCGCCGGAGCTCGACTTGCCGTCGTCGGCGATGCAGATGTCGTAGTCGAGCTGCGTGATCTTGCCGTCGCGGTCGAGATCGGCCTCGACGACATAGCTCGCCGTGCCGATCGCGGCGCCGTTGCGGGGGCGGATGATGCCGGTGTGGTCGGACTGGTTCACGAAGCCGTCGCCGTTCACGTCGGAGCGCAGCGTGCGCGTCGCCTCGCCGTAGGGGGAGTACGCGATGCGGTCGATCACGACGCCGGGCTTGCCGGGGGTGGCGATGGCGATCACGCTGAATTGGGCGTCCGTCAGCTGGAAGGCGAGCTCCTGCGCGGCGCCTGCGGCCACGCCGCCCGAGCCGTTGCCCGTGACGCGCATCCGTGCGACGGCGTCGTCGATGTATCGCGCGCCCCAGACCTGCTGGATGATCGACTCCTCGAGCGTGCCCGCGCCGTTCGTCTGGTCGCGCTGGGTCTCCTGCACCACGCGCCACGCGGCGTCGTACCAGAAGGTCGTCTTCCGGTCGGCGAGGTCCGCGGCGTCGGGGACGGCGTGCCAGTGCTTCTCGATGCGCCAGTGGAGGCCGTTGAAGCGGTGCGTGCTGAGCGGCTTCGCGGCGTTGTTCGCGTCGAGCGACTCGACCTTCACGAGGCGGCCCCAGGCGTCGTGGGTGTAGCGGCGCTTGGTGGTGGCGCTCGTGCTTTCTTCCTCAAGGTTTCCCGCCGCGTCGTAGGCGAGCGGGAGCGTGACGGAGTTTGGCGTCGT
>Ga0209990_10004360_pt1 | contig 9995 bp, 1 predicted proteins | sample NOAtaG_6_FD_187304 | JGI IMG/M metagenome (GOLD analysis project Ga0209990, IMG submission 187304) | Freshwater lake microbial communities from Lake Erie, under a cyanobacterial bloom - NOAA_Erie_Diel5S_2200h metaG (SPAdes) (version 2) | ecosystem: Environmental > Aquatic > Freshwater > Lake ...
CCAGTGCCACCGCCACCGGTACCGCCGCCACCGGTACCGCCACCACCGGTACCGCCACCACCAGTACCGCCGCCACCGGTACCGCCACCACCAGTACCGCCACCACCAGTGCCACCGCCACCAGTACCGATTTTAATTACTCCGGGTACCCCAGAGAGCGGGACTGGGCCTCCATCGTCCCCAATCGCTTCGAGGGTACCTCCAAAATCCAAAGTGGTGGTAGCATCAATATTGGAAGTTGTAAAACAGACTACGAATATCGCGGTCCCATTAGGAACAGTCACACCAGCGACACTTGGATCCAACCAGGAAACTTTTACGCGACCAGGCTTATTAATTCCACTCCCTGGAAGTCCAAAAGAATTAGACTCCGTCAGACCGACGAGATTGAAATTGCCTACAGACTTAAATTTCAGGAGGGTCGTATCGTAGGTAATCGTAAACTCCATACCCACTATACGATTGAAATTACTGATCCTGACAGGTACGCAAACCTCAGCACCTTTTGCGACAGAATCGCTGCCGGCGCTTACCTGCACACCTGAGGTTCCCTGCCCCATTAATGGGGCAACTAGAATCACAGCACTTAACGCGATCAGACAAAACGTCAGCGCCGACCCGGGGAAGAAACGGGTGAAGTTCTTACTCATAGTTTCGGAATTTGGGACTATAATACAAAAAGTGGCCTGGTGCTACCCTGGATCACTGGAACAATATGCTTTGGGTGCTAAACTTTTCACCCTGTCGAAGTTGTACGAAATAAACACCGGTAGCAGGAAAAATAGCCGGGGATAATTCCAGGCGATTGATCCCACTGAAACAATCCCGTTTTTGCCTGAATAGCAATTTACCCTCGAGGTTTGTCACTGAAACACTGACTGGCCGGGAATCCCTGGAAAAAAAGGCGATACCAACCTGTTGTCCTATTTGTACCGGATTGGGATATACTGCCTGAAATGCGAACTGATCGGGGTAGTTGGATGCAACAGAGCTTACTGTAGCTTCCTTAAACCGGACGGTGCCGTGCCGAAATTCAGCGGGAATGGAATTGAAAGAAGCATCCACAACTTCTCTGACCGTCGGATCATCTGTAAACCTAAGCGGAGAGAAAGCATCCGCCTTACCTAAAGGCCGAAAAAACAAGGAGAACATTATAGTTTCGTCCTTTAAATCTGCCCCCTGTAGTTTCGGCTCGTTCCATGCGAAACGCATGACGCCTTTGGATGCATCCATGAGACCGAAATTATTCTCATAGTTCATCGGCATACCAAAGTTTCCCGCGCTGTCGAGCGCCACCACCTGGGGATCCCAGGTCAGCGTGAACTGAACACCTACTAATTTCTTGAAATTTTTGACCCGTATGTTGGCTACATAGCGGGATGCTGTATATTGGACGGTATCATTAGGTGCTGAAAAAACAGGCACCTGGGCGTCCAGGCGTAATATAAAAAAAACCAGGAAACCAAACGCACTACAAAGCGCTTTCCCTTTTGTTTTCATATCGTCATGGGATAGGTTGTAAACAAATAAATTTGCCCACTTTATGGAGACGAAGGTAATTAATTTTTTGAAATAAAAAGCAAGAATCGCAACAATTTAGGGGGATACTTCAAAAAGCTTCCTCAAATACCGGTTTTATGAATTTTGCTTTACAAAATCCACAAAACCGGTGATCCGAAAAAGAGGCTGTGAACACATCAAAGGGCAATTTCCGCTAAGCACAGAAATTGCCCTTTGATGTGTTCAAAACAATATTCCTTAAAAACAAGGAGTGACCCTTTGCAGGGCCACTCCCGGTTTTTTGCCTGATTAGGCTCGATTATTCAACGATAATCATCTTCTTGGTAGCAACGAAATCAGAAGCTTCCAGTGTGTAATAGAGTACACCCGTTGCGCCGAGGTCAGCAGACTTGATGGTTACCTGGTTGTAACCTTCAGCATACTGGCCACGTACTACGCGGAGCGTACGGCCCGTTACATCCTGGATCGTCAGCGTTGCTTCGCCGGCAACTGGCAGGTTGAAGCCGATAACCGTCTCGCCCGCAAATGGGTTCGGGGTGTTCTGCTTCAATTCGAAGCCTGCAACTTTGCTCTGCGCACCTGCGAAGTTCAGGGCTACGCCCAGTTGCTCGCCGGAGCGGTTGTAAGCCTCAGCTGCAGTGTAGCGGCTGTTCAGATTCAGTACTTCGCTCAGGTTAGCATCTGCAGATGCACGGAATACCAGCGTTGCAATAACACCGTTGGAAGCGTTGCCGTTCCAGCTTGCCGTGATCACACCTTCCTTCGTGAAGATACCGAAGTGTTCTTCCTTAGCCACACCATATTCGATGTTCACCAGTTCGACCAGTTTGTTGTTGTAGTTCATCGTGAACTGCATCCCTTCGATGCTGCTCAGGTCGCCAGAGATCGCTACGCGATACTCATTGCCTGCCTTAAGCTGCTGATCGTCAACGTTCAGGTTGAACGTGCCGGCAGTACGTGCAGATGCACTTGCCACTGCGTTACCATTCACGTCGCCCACTTTGACTGCGATGAAGTTCGCACGTGCGTCAACTGCCAGGTCGTTGAGGTTAGCAACTTCCGGGAACTGTGTCGCCCAGGGGTTCGCTGCATTCGGGAAGCGGAACGATGCGTCCACAAAACGCCAGCTCGTGTTGTTCGCAAACTTCGTATCAATATTCAATACGAGCTTACGGAGCTGGATAAGGTCAAGCGTAGTCACCGACTTCGAGTTGTTGACGTCGGCTGCGATCAGCTTGTAGGCGCTGTTCAGCGGCTGTACGCCAAGGATGTGCTTCGTAATCAGTACAAGGTCAAACGTAGATACCCCGTTCAGGTAATTCTTGTCCAACTGTGGCGTTACGGTATAGTCATACCCTTTCGCCAGGCCGTTGAAGCTGAACTGACCCTGTGCGTTCGTCATGTACGTCATCGCTGCCTTACCGGAAAGGTTCACTTCGACACCTTCTACGTTCAGGTTGGACTCGGTCGTGATCGCACCGGCAACAGCTGCAGAAGTGCTCGTACCACCGGCGCAGGAAGTAGCGTTGTCCACGCTTACGAACGTCTCGCACCATGCCCAGTTGTTCCTTAAATCGCGGTTATACACCCGGATCAGTACAGAACGGGTACCAGAAGGTGGGTTGCCCGTGAAAGATGTCAAATCAGCACACGTAATGTTGATCGAACGGTTGGCCTGACCTGGTGCGTTAGGTACTACAACACCGCCCACCGTGGTAAGCCCTGCGTCGCTTGCATCAATCTTGCCGTCCTTGTTCGAATCCTTATATACAAAGTAGTTGGCAGGGGCCGTGATCTCCTTCAGCTTCGCGTTGTCCGGATCTACATTCGTGCCCTGACCGTTACAGTCGTAAACAGCACTTGCAAGGAAGTCTGTCGCCCAGATCGTCGCGCTCAGCGTACCGCCCGTAACATCCGGCAGCAGGTTCGTGCTCAGACCGTTGATACAGATCGGCGCCGTGCCGATGTCATCACCTACCGTGAAGTACGTCGAGCTCTGCTTCGACAGGTTGCCGCAGTCGTCGCGTACTACTACGCGCAGTTCGTGCGTACCGTCAGGAAGGTTCGTCCCGTTATATACCCAGCTGTTCGTGCCTTTGTTGTCGCCGTCCAGCAGGTTCGTCGTCACGACATCGCCATAGTTGACCCCGCCAGCGTCAGCGCCATTCACGATATTGATCGGGCTGCCGCCTTGTGGGATCAGAATCACCCGCTCGATCGCAACACCGGAAGTGCCGCTGCCAGAAGGCTGTGTCTGGATTTCACGCGCTGCGCAAAGGTCCGTCGCCGTAATCGTAATCTTCTGCGTGCTCACGCAGTTTGCCTTGCTGAACGTCTTCTCGTTCACTACCGTCGTTACCACCGGTGCGTCAACATCGTGTACGAAGATGTACTGCGTGTACATCCATGCATACCACTCGGGACCGTTGTTGCGGCCTTTGTAGGCAGGGTTGCTGCTCGAAGTTGGACTACTCTGATTTGCACAGGTCGGTGCGCCGTTGGTAGCAGAACCGCCGGAGTTATCCCCCGTAGTGAAAGCAGAAGCCAGGCTACCGTTCTGCGTAGCGACCAGGTTAGTACCGAAGTAAACTTCTTCGTTCTTGTCCTTGTTCGCATCGCGAACGCTCACCGTAAGACCCGCAGCTGCACGCGGCAGGATAACCGCGTCTATCATCGGCTCCTGGCAGCGCTCGTCGTACTGGCACCAGTTCACCACTGTGAACGTACGGAAAATCTTGAAGCACTCTGCTACCGGTACTCCGTTTGCCGTAGCGCCGTTGTACTTCTTGTCCTGTACCAGTACTGCGAGTACGTCGCAGCTCAGTTCGCCGCCATCCGCTACGTTCGCAGCAATGTCCTTAGCAGCAGGTACGCTGTTGCAGTTGCCGTTGGTTACATCCGCAGGGAAGCGCATCGTATATTCGTGTACCGGCTCGATTGTGATCGTTACCGTGTTCCGGTTAGCGGATACCTGCCCAGTCCCGGCGATCGGCCAGCTTGCATTCCCATCGAGACGTGCCGTAGCAGGCCATACCCCGTTCTTGTCCTTCTTCGCAGGGCGGTAGGCCACCGTGAAACGACCGGCATCGCAATGCCAGCCTGCAAGGCGGGTCACTACCACGTCCAGCAACAGGCTGTCGCAATCTGCACCCGTAAGGCGTACAAACTTGTTGTCCTTGTTGTCCTTCTCCAGGATGTTGTCCTCGATATACCGGTACTTCGCAGCATCTCCCGAGCCCGCAACGCGGTCGGAGAAGTTTCCGTCGGCATCCACCCAAAGCTGGAGCGTGCCGGAATGGTCGCTGCCACTTGACGCCAGTTGATTCGCAGATACTTTGCTTGCGCTGTTCAGCGAATCCAGCCATGCGCGGTCTGTACAGAATGCAGAGACGTCCCATGGACGGATAAACGTCGGCGATACTTTGTCCTCGATCTGTACGTTCATCCAGCAATAGTTCATATTGCCGCCGCTCGTCAGCGTGCTACCATCGCAGTTGTTGATCGTTACCACTTTGTCGCTCGCCCACAGTTCCACCATCAGCGAAGTCTTGTTGTAGTCGTCGCAGAAGAAGTCCACCCAGTCCAGCAGCGGCGTCATCAGCGCAGTCGTCGCACTCGAGCTGCCGAGCGGGAGCGTGGTGGTATGGAACGCTTCCATATCGTTGTCCAGAATCCCGTTGCCGTTCCAGTCGTACCAGTCGCCAGCGTTCAAAGAACCTGTTGGGGCGGTATCGCGGAACTTCAGGTCATCGCGCAGCGCGTTGAAGTAGCTCTGACGGCCGATTTTGTTGTCCGGCAGCAGTACCCGGCGTACGCGCACCCAATCCAGACCGCAGTTGTCCGTAGAACCTACGTTGATCTGGCTTGCCAGTACCCGTGCATATCCATAGATGTTCGTGCCTGCCTGTGGGTAAATCTGGCCATAGCCGGCACCCATCGTATTCGACAGCGTCACGTTCAACTGGTCGGTACACTTCACTACAGGCGCGATCATATCCTTTACCTGAAAATAGAACGTGTCCCGCTTCTGTTGATAGCATTTATCTGCCACGTCTATGATGAGACGGTGGTATCCGACAGGAACGCCGATTACCGTCCGCCGGCCATTCGCATTCATCGTCTGATATACCGGTGAGCGCCACGCCTTGCCGCCAAGGATAATACCATGAACCGCCGAATCAACGCATGATTCGACCTTCACACTTACATCGGCGATACCACATCCGCCGACATTATCCTGTACATCTATCCCGAATGTTTCCAGCAGGCCGGAGCGGTCTATCCCCAAAGACGCCGTACAGTCCAGGGGGCCCGTCGAAACCTCTATGGCCTGCTTCGACTTGAGTCCGATCACTGGTACCGTATTGTCAGAATACTTCAAGATCACCGTATCCAAAGAAGTCTTCACCCCTGTGCACCAGTCGAAGTAGTTCGTCACCACCTCTACTTTGCGGCCTTTACCGTCGCAGACCGGATACGAGGCCAACTGCTGAACATCGAAGCTATAGTTGCACTCCAGCAGTCGTGCAGACCGGCCAGCGCGTACCGACTCCACAAAATAGCTATAGTCATTGCGCACGTTATCGTCGCAGTTGAGGGAATCGTTGAAGATATAGTAACGATTCAGGAAAGTATCTATCATCACCTGCTCTGTCGGTGCCTCGCAGTTCACGCTGTCCAGCGTCACCAGGAGCTTGCCGTCCGTGCCCACCTTGACATAGCTCATCAGACCCCGTCCGTAGAGTGATCCTTGCGAGCCGTTGTTCAGTGCCAGTTCCTGCTTCAGCGTCTTCACTGGTGGGCGCACGAAGTAAATCTCCTGCGTCACCCTCGTCTCATTGCCCCGGCAGTCTGTTGCCGTGAACACCCGCGTGATCTTTGCCCATACCTGATTAACATTGATCTCCGTGCATTGGTAGTAGGCCAGTTGATCCGTCACCCGAAAGTCTGTACGGCAATCGCACAAAAGGTTCCCCCCCTTATCGCGTTTTTGATGGCAGGCATCCTGGAAGACAGGTTTTCCGGAAAACCATTGATAAGAGCCAGTGCTGTTGTTCGTCCAGCTAAGCGATTGGTTATAGATTTTTTCCACATCCAGGCAGAGGAAGGAGTCTCTCCAGACAAGGGTTTCCGGGTTGATACCATTTGGTGGTGCGGGGTTAGCAGCCTGGGCTACTGGTCGGTTACAGCGGCCGTTGACCTGGACCAGCAGGGGGCCATTTTTATCTTCGGCCGTGACCTTACCCCAGCAGATAAGGTTCCCGAGATCATCAAAAAGGCCATAGGTAAACGTACCTGCGCAATCAACCGTATCTTTATTGAGCGGATTACTGTCCATTACCCGTACGGTTCCATTGACACAGTTGCCATTAGTCACTTCTCCGGCGGAGAGCACATAATTACAGGTGGACGGATTAAGCGTTATTGTGGGATTGGCACAACCGCAGCTGGCAAGGAGGATATCTCTTTTCAGTATTGTCACACACCCGGGATCTGTGAGGGATTTATCCGTCGGGGCACCAGCGTCGAATATATACCGAAGGGTATTCACCCCGGCAGTCATCAGCGCAGGCCTTATCTCTGCCCTTGAGGGGGCAGCGCCGGATTTTAGCACCATATTGTTCAGCCGGAAAGTATCCTGACCCGAGGCGTTGTTCACTTCCCCACCCAGGACAGAAAAAGGACCGGCATTGGGCGATACCAACGTGGGCAGGCTGCTGAGCGTAGGGGAAGGATAGAAGCAGACATTATCAATAGAAGCGGATGTATTTCCATTAGATGCCGTTATCGCATACCCAACGCTATCCTCGTGGAATCCGTTGAGGAGATATTTTCCGCTTCCTGCCGGGAATTCCTTTAAGGTATCGCCTACGACTACCGGCGTGGTCAGCAAAGAATCTTTATACATCCCGGTAATCGCCGCGACCCGCCAAACCTGTCCTGTTGGGGCAGTCACTTCCACCACTTCGGAGAAAGCCCCTTTTCTGATCACCACCCCTCCGGCGATTTCTTTGGGGGCACCTGTGCAGGTGCAGGGATCGGCGATTTTCACCTCACAGTCTATCACTTTTACAATGACCCGTGCTGCGGGGCTCGTACAACCCGTAGTCGTATTCGTACTTGTCACCCAAAGCGTATCCGGGGAGGAAGCCAGGGTTGTGCCGGGATTGAAAGCTGAGGTGGTGGAAACAGGGACTGCCGCAAGGTTAACTGCAGGATCAACCGTATAGAACCGATAAGAGAGGGTACCGGTGTATTGTGCGGTAATATCTACGTTATCAATACGCAGTGTCCCCGTAGAGGAAGTGGAAGCGCCTGCCCAGTAATAAATTCTGTAACAGGTTGCGCTGTTGAGGGCTGGAAGGTCGCCACCTTCGGTTTCACAATTGGTACCAGGCATTAGGGAACCGGTAAGCAGGGCTGCCGTCAGGTTATTGGAAGCGACCAGTGCATAGTTAATCGGGCCCGTATTGGAAGCCCGGTTGGACCAAACGATACTCTTTACACCTTGAAAGGTGAATCCCGTTTGTGTCGTTCCGATACAGAACTCGAAATATTCGTTGGCAGCCACCGCTGTTGCGAGGCTATTACCAGTTGATTCGTAGTTATTAGAGCTGATTGCGTTTGAGCAGCCCGACCCTGCACTCTGGGAGGATACCTGGATACCCGCTCCAATGCTCTGTACGGGGCCATTAGCCGCGATACCCGTATTGTTGCTGACCCCGGGACCATTGATCCCCGCTTCGAAATCCCAGGTGAATGTTACGAGGGGAGAGGCGGCATTCGGGATTTGGACGTTTGTGCTTTCCCCGTCGCATACGACCAGCAAATCCGGAAGGTTCAACGAGGCATTAGGATAGAACAGGGCATTGATTGTACCGACCGTGAAGCAACCGGCAGCGAGGTAACGCACATAGACATTGGTGCTGCCACTGAGTATAAACTGGGTACCTGAGAATGCATTGACCCCGTTTTGAGCATCTGCCAGGGTGCTGTGGTAAGTGGTAGTCCCTCCTGAAGGGTTGGCCCCGAGGCTGACATTGCGCACGTCGAAAGTATTCGGTGTGCAGAGACCAGTGGGTTGAACGATATTCAAGGTAGGGGTTGGGTTGACCTTCACCGTCACCAGGAGGGTATCGCTGTTGCACCCATCTTCGCCCAGGGTAGTCACCCAGACATTGGAAGTCGTTCCTGCTGCAGGAGCCGGGTCATAACTCGCCCCGGTAGCTGTAGGTGCCACTGCTCCCAGCGCAGGGTTAGAAGTATAAAAATTGAAATTACCGGAGGGGCTTTCATAGCTTGCCGTAATAACCATGCTATCAATGCGCAGGGTTCCTGAATTACCTGTTGCCGACCAGTAATAAATACGATAGCAGGCCGCTGTATTGGAAGGGATTGTCCCACCTGCCGGGGCACAGGTAGAAGTCGCCGTACCGGTCAAAAGGGCTGCCGTAGGGTTATTGGCAGCGACCAATGCAAAGTTCATAGGACCGGTATTCGATATCCTGTGATCCCAATGGATGGATGTCACCCCTACAAGCTGGCTGCTGCCCACAGCCGTGCCGATACAAAATTCGAAATATTCCTGTGCAGCGATCGCCGAATCGAGGCTATTGCTGGTCGTGCTGAAATTCGTAGAAGAAATTGCCGCGGTACAACCAGACCCCGCAACCTGGGAAGAGACATTGATGCCCGTTCCGCTGGTCTGAACCGGGGCATTGCCTGCCAGAGCCGGATTTTGGCTGATCCCCTGACCGGTGATCCCCCCCTCGAAGTCCCAGGTAAAAGTATTTGACACTGCTGCCCCGAAAATTGCCAGGCGCGTACTACCGCCCTGACAAACTTCGATATTGGAGAAGGCCGGGTTACCGGGAGGTACATTAATATACAAGGTGTCGTTTGCCGCTGTACACGGGCCTCCCCCATCGGGATCGGCGATCACGGCGATGAAACGCAGTTTTTTGCCCTTGTCGCTGTTGTTCAGGGTGTAGGTCACATTTCCGGAGCCCGCAGCAAGCGAAGTAGTAGAAAGGCTGCCCGCACCATTGGAGGACAAAGTAGCCGTACCGTTTGCGGCCGTATAGGAAATACTCAGGGACACCGCCCCTTTTTTGCATCCATCCGCAGACGAAATATCTACAGATGGCGGGGAAGCGCATGTGGGGGTACAATTCCCCGGGATACCGAGAACGGTCACGGTGGTATCCTTGAACTCCCCGGTGGCATTGATCAGGCGGATCGTGTAGGTCGAACCCGCAGCAGCAGGAGTGGAAGGAAAAACCGTCTCCGTTTGGGGATCGGAAGTGATGGCAGTACCACCGGCAGCAGCGGTCATGGAGCCGGAGTAGGATGTACCTGTGGTAATATCGTACTTATACCCCGTCGCAGCCGGTACGTCCAGTGTAATAAACGGGGCCACGTTGGGGCAGGCGCCATCGGTGACCGTAGCGGTGAAAGTGACGCGCTCCGTGGCG
>Ga0209990_10004363_pt1 | contig 9991 bp, 10 predicted proteins | sample NOAtaG_6_FD_187304 | JGI IMG/M metagenome (GOLD analysis project Ga0209990, IMG submission 187304) | Freshwater lake microbial communities from Lake Erie, under a cyanobacterial bloom - NOAA_Erie_Diel5S_2200h metaG (SPAdes) (version 2) | ecosystem: Environmental > Aquatic > Freshwater > Lake ...
TCGAAACAGCGCACGATGTGCGCGATCGCATCGCATTCGCGGATGTTGGCGAGGAACTGGTTGCCCAGGCCCTCGCCCTTGCTGGCCCCGGCCACCAGGCCCGCGATGTCGACGAACTCGACCGCCGCCGGAATCACCTTCTCCGGCCTGGCGATGGCAGCCAGCGCAGCGAGCCGCGGATCGGGCACCTCGACGATGCCGGTGTTGGGCTCGATGGTGCAAAACGGGTAGTTCTCGGCGGCAATGCCCGCCTTGGTGAGCGCGTTGAAGAGGGTCGACTTGCCGACGTTGGGCAGGCCGACGATGCCGCATTTCAGGGCCATGGGGGAGCTTTCGGAAGGGCGGGCGTGGGCGCAGGCATCGACACGACCGACCCGCACCGCGAAAAGGCGCGATTATCCTCGACCTGCGAGACCGCCCGCTGCCGAGGAACCATGGCCGTCGAATTCGTCGAGATCACCAAGGACACCGTGCGCGCCGTCTGCAAGCTCGACGCCGGCGACGGCGGTCGCCAGGTGGCGCCCAACGCGGTGTCGATCGCGCAGGCCCACTTCCACCCTGAGGCGTGGTTCCGCGCCATCCATGCCGATGGCGAGCTGGCGGGCTTTCTCATGTTGTGGGACCCATCGCAGGTGCAGGCGAGCGAGGACCCGCGCTTCATCCTGTGGCGCTTCATGATCGACGCGCGCTTGCAGCGGCGCGGCTTCGGCCGCGCCGCCCTGGCGCTGGCCTTCGAGCAGGTGCGTGCGCGCGGCGGCGACGCCTTGCACCTGACGCATGTGAAGGACGTGGAGGACGCGGCGCGGCTGTACCGCTCGCTGGGCTTTGTCTACACCGGCGTGGAAGAAGACGGCGAACTGTGGATGGTGCGGCGGCTCTGCTAGCCCCGATATCTGACCAGCTTGCCCCGAGTATCCGCATTCTCGTTCTGCAGGTGGTTGCAATCGCGCGCTGCGCCTGAGCCGGCTCGGTCAGCGCTGCGCGGGCTTGAGCCGCGCTGGCAGCGACCTACTTGCTCAGGCGTTCGCCGACGCTGACGGGCATCGGCTGCGCCCCACCCGCGCAACCTGGCTCGCGCAGCGTTTGCGCCAGCGCGGCCGCGAATTGACGTTGGGCCTGCAGATTCGATAAATTACAAATTAGAAAAACATCGAATCGTCTGCCATGTCGACTGCTGCCGCTACCCCGGCCAGCTTCGAGCTGATGTTGAGGTTCTTCAAGGCGCTCGCCAACGAGAACCGCCTGCGGCTGATCGGCCTACTGCTGGATCGGCCACGCCACGTGAAGGAACTCGCAGCGCTGCTGCAGCTGAAAGAGCCGACGGTGTGTCACCACCTGGCGGCACTGCGGGCGGTCGATCTGGTGCACATGCAGGCCAAGGGAACGCAGCACTGCTACGCGGTACGCGAAGAGCAACTGCGGCGGTTGAGCCGCTCCATTTTCGGCGGCCGAAAGGCGCTGGCGAACGTCGAGCCAGACCCGGAGCAGTGGCACCGCCGGGTGGTCGGCAACTTTGTGGACGGACAGACGCTGAAGACCATCCCGGCAAGCCGCAAGAAGCGCTGGTCGGTGCTGAAGTGGCTGGCCGAGAAATTCGAGCCCGGCCGGCGCTACCGTGAAGCCGAGGTCAACAAGCTGCTGCAACGGCACTTCTGGGACTCGGCCACGCTGCGGCGTGAACTGATCGGGTACCGGATGCTCGCGCGCGATGGCGGGATCTACTGGCGGCGGCCGGCAGCGGAGTGGCAGGCTGAGTGATGAATTGCGCCCCACCGCGGCAGCTCTTTACCTTTGGCACCTATGTCGCCGTCGAGGCCGTGGAAGCCGATTTGCCGGCCATCGCGGCGTTCTACGCAGAAAGCCCCGAGTACCTGCGCATGGTCGAGGCGCGTGAGCCGGCGCCGCAGGATGCGCTCGAATTCCTGAGCGCGGTACCGCCGCCGGAACTCAGCTATCGGGACCACTACGCGCTCTTGCTGCGCGATGCTTGCAGTCGTATCGACGGACTGATGATGGTGGCTACCGATCTGCCCGCCACCGGCGTGTGGCATCTTTCCCTGATGATGGTCGCCACCCGCCTGCACGGCCGCGGCCTGGCGCAGGCGGCGTACGGCGCCTATGAGGCCTGGGCGCGGGCCAGCGGTGCGTGCTGGTTGCGTCTGGGCGTCGTAGAGCAGAATGTCCGCGCCCGTCGCTTCTGGCAGCGCCAGGGCTACGTGGAAATCAGGCGGCGCGAGGGTGTCGCGATGGGCGACTGTCTCAGTACGGTGCTCGTCATGTGGAAGCCGGCGGCTAATGCCTCGCTCGGCGAGTACCTCGCGGCGGCGCCCAGGGATCGGCCGGATACGTAGTCCGGCCGCGGCGCGCGCCTGCGGCTGGGGGTCCACGGGACAGCGGTGTGGTTTGGCTACAGTGGCTGCAGCGCGGTGGGGTCGGGCCGCTCCAGCCACTGCATCACTTCATCGGCAAACCGCTCGCACTCGCCGATGGCGCGTCGCCAGTCGCGCTCGCGGCCGGCGTGGTCGAGGCCGTAGCGGTAGAAGTCCTGCCGGTCGGGCAGCTTGCCGTTGGGCAGCCGCGCCAGCAAGGCCGGCGAGGGCGCGACCAGCAGCATGTTCGACAGCCATGGATGCGCGCGGGCCTGCCGGCGCCACGGCAGGAACTTGTCGAGCCAGCCGGGCGTCACGTGCGGCACGAAGTGCGGGTACAGCACCAGCTTGTGGCCGGCCGGCGCGGCCTCGTGGCGTGGCGCGTGATACGGCAGCAGCAGGTGGTAGTCGATGAGGCCGCCGTCCCAGTAGTCGCCGCGGGGCGCGCCGGCCGGATTGCGCACCGGGTCGCACACCAGCGGGATCGAGCCGGAGGCCAGCAGCGCGTCCTCGGCGTTGGCGCGCGTGAGCGGCACGACGCGCAGGCCAAAGGGATCGAAGGGCGACCGCAGCGCATCGAACACGCGCGGCGCACCGTGCACGAACACCACCCGCTCCATGTGCGCGGCCAGGCGGCGGCGCGACAGCGCGTTGGCCAGCGCGGCCTTTGCCCAGGCCGCGCGCGAGGCCTGGCCCTGCAGCACGCCGCGGGCGCGCGTGGTGAGCACCAGCACGCTGGCCCCGTCGCGCAGCGCCGGCCAGCCCGCCGCGCCGAGCACGGCGCGTGCAAGCTGGCGGCATTCGTTGCTGACCTCCTGCGGCGTGGGCTTTCTACCGTAGCGCTGCGCCACGTAGCCGTCGGACAGGCGCGCGAGCGCCGCGTCGGCGTCGACCTGCGCTGCGCAGAACATGCGCCAGGCGCCGATCGAAGCACCCACCAGGTCGAGCGGCACCTCGCGCAGCCAGCCGCAGACGCCGAACAGGCGCCGGTCGAGCGGGATCAGCGCCAGGCCCTTCGGGCCGCCGGCGGCGGCCGGCACGCAGCCGATGTCCGCGGGACGCAGGCCGTTGCGCTGGATGTGCTCGGCGGCCGTGCGACCCGCGAGCATGACGAAGGAACTCATGCGGCCGGCCGAGAGCCTAGCGCGGGCGTGGACCGGCTGCCGCCCTCAGGCCCGCGCATGCAGCTTCATCATCGCGCGCTCGAACTGGCCTTCGACCAGCGCCGGCACGCAGTCGAGCGCACGCTCCATGGCCGCCTCGATCGCCTGCTGGTGCTCGCGTGACGGCGGATGCAGCACGAAGTCGGCCACGTCCTGCGTGAAGCCGAGCGTCCGCGGATGGCCGACGCCAAAGCGCAGGCGCCAGAACTCCGGCGTGGCGAGCTTGGCGCTGATGTCCTTGACGCCGTTGTTGCCGGCCGCGCCACCGCCGCGCTTCATCTTGGCGCTGCCAGGGGGCAGGTCGACCTCGTCGTGGGCCACCAGGATCTCGTCGGGCAGGATCTTGTAGTACAGGGCCAGCGCCACCACCGCATTGCCGCTGCGGTTGTAGTAGGTGGACGGCTTGAGCAGCCACAGTTCGCGCGCCCCCGCGCTGCCGGCGCCCCGCACGCGCGCCACCTCGCCCTGGAACTTGCGCTCGTGCGAGAACTGCGCGCCGGCCTTGCTGGCCACCGCGTCGGCAAACCGGAAGCCGGCGTTGTGGCGCGTGGCCTCGTACTCGGCGCCAATGTTGCCGAGGCCGACGATCAGGCGAATGGCGCGTGACTCGCTCATGAGGCCGCGATGGTACGCAAGGGACGCAACGTGGGGCGGCGCAGGCCGTGCGCGGGCCGGCCGCAGGCGCCAAGAAAAACGCCGGGCACGGCCCGGCGTTCTGGTGGGTGCCGCGCGCTTTACTTCTTCTTGTCGCCGCCCTTGGCCGCGCCAGCCGGCGCCGCGGCGGGAGGGGCCTTTTGCGCAGTGGCGGGCACTTCGGCGGCGGGGGTGGGTGCGGCGGAGGTGTCTTCCTCGGCCTGCGCGCCCGGCACGCTCACGGTGACGACCACGGGGTTTTCCTTGCCGCGCAGCACCGGCTTGACGCCGGCCGGCATCTTGAGATCGGAAACCTTGAGCACGTCGGTCGACTTGATGCCGGACAGGTCGACCTCGATGAACTCCGGCAGGTCGCGCGGCAGGCAGGCCACATCGACCTGGGACAGCACGTGGCTGATGATGGCGGCGTTCAGCTTGACCGCCGGCGAGTTTTCCTCGCCGACGAAGTGCAGCGGCACGCGCATGTGGATCGCCTCGTCCTCGGCCACGCGCTGAAAGTCGATGTGCAGCACCTGCGGCTTGTACGGGTGCATCTGGAAGTCGCGCAGCAGCACGCGCTCGCTCTTGCCGTCGAGCTCCATCTCGAGGATCGAGGCGTGGAACTTCTCCTTGCGCAGGGCATGGAACAGCGGGTTGTGGTCGACCTCGATGGCGGTCGGCTGCACCTTGCCGCCGTAGATGATGCCGGGGACCTTGTCGGCGCGGCGCAGGCGGCGGCTCGCACTCGTGCCCTGCGCGCTTCGGGTGGTTGCTGTGACTTTCACTTCACTCTCCGGTTGAGCCCGCGGGCCGCGACCAGCCACGACGGGGGTTGAGGCGCTGGCCGCCGGGCGGCCAGCGCCGGATTCTTCACTCGATGAACAGGCTGCTCACCGAGTCTTCGCGCGCAATGCGCGAGATCGTCTCGCCCAGCAGGCCGGCGCAGGTGACCTGCCGGATCTTGGGACAGGCGGCGGCGTCGGGGCGCAGCGGGATGGTGTCGGTGACCACGACTTCGTCGAGTACCGAGTTCACGATGCGCTCGACCGCCCGGCCGCTGAGCACCGGGTGCGTGCAATAGGCCATCACCTTGGTGGCGCCGTGATCGCGCAGCGCCGCGGCGGCATGGCACAGCGTGTTGGCGGTGTCGATCATGTCGTCCATGATCACGCAGGTGCGGCCGGCCACGTCGCCGATGATGTGCATGACCTCGGCCACGTTGGCGCGCGGGCGCCGCTTGTCGATGATGGCCAGGTCGGCGTCCATCCGCTTGGCCAGGGCCCGCGCGCGCACCACGCCGCCGACGTCGGGCGAGACCACCATCAGGTTGTCGTAGCTGTGCTTCCACAGGTCGCCCAGCAGTACCGGGCTGGCGTAGATGTTGTCGACCGGGATGTCGAAGAAGCCCTGGATCTGATCGGCGTGCAGGTCCATGACCAGCACGCGGCTGACGCCGGCCACCTGCAGCATGTTGGCCACGACCCGGGCGCTGATCGCCACGCGGGCGCTGCGCGGGCGGCGATCCTGGCGCGCGTAGCCAAAGTACGGAATGGCGGCGGTGATGCGTCCGGCCGACGCGCGCTTGAGCGCGTCGACGATGATCATCAGCTCCATCAGGTTGTCGTTGGTCGGGAAGCAGGTGGGCTGCAGCACGAAGACGTCCTTGCCGCGGACGTTCTCGTTGATCTCGACCATGACCTCGCCGTCGGAAAAGCGCGCGACCGTAGCGCGGCCGAGGGGGATGTTCAGGTGGGCGGCAACCCCTTGGGCGAGCTTGGGGTTCGCGTTGCCGGCGAACACCATCAGGTTGTCGGGCACCATCGGCATGCTTCTGTCCGCGCGCATCGTCGCCGCTCCCGCTGCTGCACCCAAGGCCCGAACGGCGCCCGTTGCCACAAAGAACTGCGCCGCAGGCAGGTCAGCCTGCGCTGCGGCGGCAGTCATCAATCAATGGCTGGGGAGGAAGGATTCGAACCCTCGAATGGCGGAATCAAAATCCGCTGCCTTAACCAGCTTGGCGACTCCCCAGCGCGAAACCTTGCAAATCCTTTCGTGCCGTCGTGGTGCGCCGTCCGCGACGGCCGCTGGTCACCACACTCCGAGGGGATGCTCGTCCAGGCCTTCGGCGATGCAGCTCCACCAACCTGGCGACTCCTGCATCAGCGTGGCCCGGGCCGCGCTCGCCTCCTGTTCGCTGGCCAGCGGCACGAACACCGCCGAGCCGGAACCCGTCATGCGCGCCGGACCAAAGCGACTGAGCGACTTCAGCACGGCCTCGACTTCCGGGACCCGGCGCCGCACGATCGGTTCAAGATCGTTGGCCCCGAACAGCGCGCGCACTCCAGTCGGATTACCGACCGCACCGGCCGCTGCGGAAAAGTCCTCGATTCTCAAAGGTTTCGTGGACCGTGTCAAACCGGGGTCGGTGAAGATTTCCCGTGTCGAGACATGCACTTGCGGATGCACCACGAGGTAGTGGGCCGGCGGCACGGCCAGCGGTGTCAGCCGCTCACCAATGCCTTCGACCCAGGCCGGGCCGGCGCCCAGAAAGAACGGCACGTCGGCGCCGAGCGACGTGGCCAGCGCGGCCAGCCGCTGGCGCGGCCAGTCGAGCCCCCACAGGCGGTTCAGGGCGATCAGGGTGGTGGCGGCGTCGGAGGAACCGCCGCCCAGGCCGCTGCCGGCGGGAATGAGCTTCTCGACGTGGATCGCCGCGCCCAGCGCGGTGCCGCTGGCCGCGCGCAGGGCCTGCGCCGCGCGCAGGACCAGATCGCCTTCGAGCGGACCGACCAGATCGCCGCTGCGCTCGATCCGGCCATCGTCCGTGAGCTCGACGTCGAGCACGTCGGCCAGCGACAGCGGCACGAACACCGACTGCAGTTCGTGGTAGCCGTCGGCGCGCCGGCCGGTGACGTGCAGGAACAGATTGAGCTTGGCCGGCGCCGGCAGCCCGAGGAACAGGCGCGGCGCCCGTGGTGCAGCCATGCGGGGCCGGCCGCTCACCGTCTCAGCGCAGCAGGCTGGCCGGCGGGTTGGCCATGACGGTCCAGCGGAACACCTGGCTGTTCTGCACGGTGCGGCTGTCCTCCGGCTTCCACTCGCCCATATCGAAGTCGTGCGAGACGATGCGCGTGCCCGGCTTCAGTTCGCGCAGGAGGCGCGGCCGCAGCTTGAGGTTGACGCTCGGCAGCAGGTACATCGTCACCACCGTGGCCGGTGAGAAGTCGAAGGTGAAGACGTCGCCCACCTCGAACCGCACCAGGCTCTCGATCGCGCTGCCGGCCTTCCGGGCGGCCGCGCGCGCCTCGGTCACCCGCTCGGGATTCAGATCCACGCCCACGCCACGGCAGCCGAAGCGCTGCGCCGCGCGGATCACGATGCGGCCGTCGCCGGAACCGAGGTCGTACAGGAGGTCATTGCGGGTCACGCGCGCCATGTCGAGCATGGCATCGACCACCGGCATGGGGGTCGGCACGAAGGGCACGTCGAGCGGGCGGTCGGGAAACGTGGCGTCGCGCGCCAGCACCTCGTCCGGCGTGAGAAGCGCGGCCAGCGCCGGTGCCGCAGGCAGGGCCAGTGCAGTGGCCAGAAAGCGGCGGCGCGGCAGCAGGCCCGGGCGCAGCGGGGTGTGGTCGGTCGAGTGTTGCGGCAGGGACATGTCGGCTCCTCGGGAACGGCCTCATTGTGCCGCGCCGCCGGGCTCGTCGAGCACCAGGCGCAGGTTCAGGGCCGGCTGCGGCGGCTGGTCGGGCGCGGTGCCGGCCAGGGCCGGCCGCGTGATCTGCAGGCGGCGCGGCAGGCCGTCGGCAAAGCGTTCCTGCACCGCAATGGTCCAGCCGTCCTGCTGCAGCAGGTCTGCCCCGTCGGCGCCGCGCAGTTGCACGGCCGCACCGGGCATCGGTCGGCCTTCGATCCAGAAGCGGATGCCGGCCAGCGGCAGCGGCCAGCCGAGCAGTTGCAGGGCCAGTGCCTCGGCGCTGGCGCCCTGCACTTCCTGCATCCGCCCGTCGGGCGCCGGCGCGCGTAGCCGTGCGCCCTCGGGTCCGTCCTGCAACCGCGCCAGCGTGGTGCCCAGGGGCGTGGCAAGGTCCAGGGTCAGCTCGGCGCCGCGCGTCTGGAGCACGAAGCGGCCGGACTGGCTGTCGCTACGGCCGTCCAGCGTGGCCGTCGCGGCAAAGCGGCCGCTGTAGCTGCGCTCGGGCGGCAGCGGCGGCGGCAGGCTGGCGCAGGCGCCGAGCAGCACCACCGCGCCGCCCGGAGCAGCCAGGGCGCCGAGGGTGCCCAGGGCCGCCCGGCGCCTCACTGCAGGTTGACCTTCAGTCGGCGCAGCGTCGAGCGCAGCGTTTCGTTGTCGGGCTCGATGGCGCGCGACTCGCGCCAGATGCCGCGTGCTCGCTCGCGCTCGCCGGCCACCCACAGCACTTCGCCGAGGTGGGCGCCGACCTCGGCATGCGCGCGCATCTGCCACGCGCGCTCGAGGTACTCGCGCGCCTTGGCGAGGTTGCCCATGCGGAAGTACACCCAGCCCATCGAGTCCATGATGTAGCCGTCGGTAGGCGCCAGCTTCAGCGCGCGGGCGATCAGCTCATAGGCTTCGGCCAGGCGCTGGTTGCGGTCGGCCAGCGAGTAGCCCAGCGCGTTGTGGGCGTGTGCGTCGTCGGGTTTCAGTTCGATGAGCCGCCGCAGGTGCCGCTCCATGACGTCGATGCGGTCGAGCTTCTCGGCGGCCATCGCGGCGTCGTACAGCAGGCCGCTGTCGTCGGGATTGCGGGCCAGCGCGTCGGTGAGGAAGGCAAACGCCTCCTTGTGCCGTCCGGCTTCGCGCAACAGCTGGCCCTCGGCCAGCGTGAGCTGCACTCGCTCGGCCGCGCTGTCGGTCGGCGTGCTCGTCAGCAGCTTGCGGCCTTCGTCGACCCGCTTGAGCTTGCCCAGCAGCAGCGCCTTGCGCATGCGGGCCTGCAGGTACTGCTCGCCGCCGTCGATCCGGTCGAGCCACTGCAGCGCGCCCTTGTAGTCGCGCTCGTCCTCGGCAATGCGCGCCAGGTTCAGGTAAGCGGCGTCGGGGTCGCGCCCGCCGCCGTCGCCGATCAGCGCGAGGTAGCGCTCCAGGAGCTCGCGCGCCTCGGCGCGCCGCTTGCGGTCGTCCAGCGTCAGCAAAGCCAGCGCGTACAGCGCGTCGGCATCCTTCGGGTCGCCTTGCACGAGCTGCAGGAACTGGGCGCGCGCCGCTTCGTACTGGCCGGCGCCGACCAGCAGGCGCGCATAGGCCTCCCGCGCCACGCGCGCCTGCGGGTTGCGCTCGACGAAGGGCCCCAGAAGTTCCATCGCCTTGGCGCGGTTGGCGGGCTCGATGCGCCCGTCGTTGTCCGGCTGGGCCAGCAACTGGGTGAGCAGCAGCGCGGCACGCTCGTGCCCGGGCTGCAGCTCGAGAGCCGCGCGTGCCTCGCGCTCGGCGCGGGCCGAGTCGCCTGCGCCTGCGGCGGCCCGCGCCAGCGTCAGGCGCACGTCCGCGCCCACTTTGGCATCGTCGCGATGGGGCTTGGCCAGCTCATCGAGCATCTCGAGCGCGCGCTGGCGCTCCGGCGCCCGCGCCAGCACGGGCTGCAGCCGCGCCAGCTCCTCGGCCGGGTTGGCGGCCGCACGGATCCGGCGCGCGAAGATCGGCGTTGCCTCGGCGTACTCGCCGCCGGCCACGAGCAAGGCGCCGAGCGTCTGGTCGGCTTCGGCGTCCTGCGGCGCCAGCTCGGCCCACATCCGCGCGGCCTGCAGTGCCTGCGGGCTGGCGCGCGCGCCCAGCGCGATCTCCACGGCGCGCCGCGCCAGCCG
>Ga0209990_10004364_pt1 | contig 9990 bp, 11 predicted proteins | sample NOAtaG_6_FD_187304 | JGI IMG/M metagenome (GOLD analysis project Ga0209990, IMG submission 187304) | Freshwater lake microbial communities from Lake Erie, under a cyanobacterial bloom - NOAA_Erie_Diel5S_2200h metaG (SPAdes) (version 2) | ecosystem: Environmental > Aquatic > Freshwater > Lake ...
ATCAAGTAAGCTCAATAATCTGTATTATTGTGGTCAATTAACGGTACCAGGACCTGGAATGCCTCCCGGCATCATCAGCGGCCAGCTTGCTGCGAAAGAAATCATAGAAAAGAATTAACTAGAAAAATGAATAAGAAGTCCTTATTTGATCAGGTTTCCGTTGAGTGCAGTAAACTGACAACGTTGTCCTACAGTACAAGCTTCAGTTTAGGCATCAAGATGCTATCTAAAAAACATCAAAAAGCCATCTATGCTGTGTATGGTTATGTGCGTTTTGCAGATGAAATTGTTGACACCTTCCATGATTATGACAAAAGAAGATTGTTGGATAAATTCAAAAGGGATACGGTAGAAGCCATCGCCGATAAGATTTCCTTGAACCCTATCTTGAATGCATTCCAGCAGGTATATCACGACTACAACATGACCTGGGATCTTGTGGAAACATTTCTAAAAAGCATGGAAATGGATCTTGAAGACATTCAGTACAATGAGCAGAATTATGAGGAGTATATTCTGGGCTCTGCACAGGTGGTAGGATTGATGTGCCTCAAAGTATTTACCAATGGCAACCAAGAAATGTATGATCGATTAACGCCTGCTGCCATGAGATTGGGATCGGCCTTTCAAAAGATCAACTTCTTACGAGATTTGAATGCGGATTACCGTGACTTGGGACGTGTGTACTTTCCCAATGTCGACATGAAAGAGTTCAATTGGGAAACCAAGCGCAAAATAGAAAGCGAAATCGCTCAAGACTTTGCGGTGGCTTATCAAGGCATTCTTCAATTGCCCAAAGACAGCCGATATGGTGTTTACCTGGCCTACACCTATTATATCCGATTGTTTGACAAAATAAAGGGATTGGATCCAGAGGTAGTGCTCAACAACAGAATACGAATTGCCAATCCAAAGAAGATCGCCTTGATGTTTGGATCATTTTTAAAACACAACTTGAATATGCTGTAATGAAAAAGCATTTCTTTTTTTTACTCCTGGTGCTTTTTGGTTATGGTATTATAGCACAAAATGAATTGAGTCAATTACGAAATCTATTTTTTCAGCCCCAGCAGGCCCAATCATTCATTCAACTTGGAACTTCGGTGGTTTCCCAAGATGATATTGTTATCGGATACAAAGGGGCTGCCACTGCCATCTCCGCTCAGTACAAAGATTGGCCGCATGAAAAACTATCTGCCTTCAATGAAGGTAAAGGATTGATCGAAAAAGCCATTCAAAAAAACCCTTGGAATGCTGAGTTGCGTTTTATTCGCCTAACCATTCAGTGCCAAAGCCCTTCCTTTTTGGGCTATCAATCCAATATTGCCGCTGACTGTCAACTGATCAGCGATCATTTTTCGATGAATTACGTACAAGTAAAAGATGCTTATTGGCAAAACGTGATTAAATTTATCTTGCAGCAAGAACTAATCGAAGTCGCACAAAAGAATAAACTACAAGCTTACTTAATATGAACCAAGTGATTTTGGTGGATAGTGAAGACAATGAAATTGGGGTACTTGATAAAATGGAGGCCCATATAACGGGACAACTTCACCGCGCTTTTTCAATCTTCATTTTTAATACCAAAGGGGAAATGCTCTTGCATCAGCGAGCTCATGAAAAATATCACAGCGGGGGACTTTGGACCAATGCCTGTTGCAGCCATCCTCAGCCCGATGAAACCATTCATCAAACACTCCAGGACCGTTTACACTTTGAGATGGGAATGGAATGTCCACTGGAATTTGCGTTTACCTTCCTGTATCAAGCCAATGTTGAACCTAATTTACTTGAGCATGAATTGGATCATATTTACATTGGCGTTTCAGATGTAATTCCGCAACCTAATGCAGCAGAAGTGGCCAATTGGAAATACATCTCCATTGGTCATTTACAACAAGAACTGCGCGATCATCCAAGACAATTTACAGCCTGGTTCAAACTCATGGCGCCCAAGGTTATTCAACATTTTATTTCAAAACAATGAATTCGCTGATTACTATTGCCACATTCTTCATCATGGAAGGCATGGCGTGGGGAACGCACCGTTTTGTGATGCATGGCTTCATGTGGTATTTTCACCAAGATCATCATGAACCCCATCAACATATTTTCGAACGCAACGATGTGTTTTTTTTGATTTACGCCGTACCGAGTTGGTTACTCATCATGTTCGGTATGATGGGTGGAAACGACTTTAGACTTTACATTGGTTTAGGAATATTGCTTTACGGGATAGCCTATTTCCTTGTGCATGATGTTTTGATCCATCGCAGGTTTAAATGGTTTGACAATACCGATAATTGGTATTTCAGAGCTATCCGAAAAGCCCACAAAGTACATCATAAGAATCAAGGAAAACATGATGGGCAATGTTTTGGGATGCTCCTGGTTCCGTTGAAATACTTCAAAGAAGCTCAAAAGTCACAGCAGCTAAAACATTTATGAAGGGCTTTCCATTTTATTGGTTAGTGTTGTCCATCACATTCATTGGGCCTTTTATTCTGGGGTTTCATTCTAGCTTGTACTTTAATCGTTCTTGGCGAAACATACTTCGTGCGTGTGTGCTCATCATGACCCTATATATTCCATGGGATATCCTCTTCACTCATTGGGGTGTTTGGCGTTTTAACCAAGCGTTCACCTCTGATCTTTATTTCGCAGGATTACCCATTGAAGAATGGTTGTTTTTTATAGCCACTCCCTTTGCCTGCCTGTTTGTATGGCGCTGTATATTATACTATTTCCCAAAAATGGCTCAATTGGGTAGAACAGAAGCACCACTATTGAGCATCATTCTATTTAGTTTCCATGCAATACTTGCCTTACTGCTCCTGATTCGAAACCCCACAGGGGCCTATACCACCACCGCAATCATAGCTGGTTTGGGACTTACTGCCTACCATTTCTTCTTTTCACCCTCTCAATTCGTAGGGAAAATCATCACCTGGTGGATAATTCTCATTCCTTTTTTTATTTGTAATGGAATTCTAACGGGAATTCACTTTTGGGAATATCCTATTCTCCATACGCATGATGAATGGATACACCATGCTGTTGTATTCTATAACAAAGCTGAAAACAGTGGTATCCGCATTTGGAGCGTTCCCGCTGAAGACTTTTTCTATGGATTAGGATTTTTTTGGTTGGGTCTATTGGGTTACGAATCTCAAAAGTCTAATTGATTTCTGTCAATATCCTCCATACAAAGGTGTTATTAAAATAAAAAAAGCAAAAACAGTCATCAGCACGGACAACACGATTAAAAAGTCCAAGGAAAATACTCTATTATCAAATGCTCTATACCACTTCTCGTTTTCGTTAAACTTGCGATAACTCCTCAAACCATCTGTTAACGATTGATAGGGTTTCTTCCATAGACTCCGGAAATACAAAAAAGTAAATAGCATTAAAACGTAAGCTACTATCATACTTAAATACAGGGATGAGGAATAGATACTTGATGATTGAGAGAAGGCAACCTGCAGCCCCACCATCGCAGCAAACAACAACCCTGTAACTCCAAAATATCGATTGGCGTACTTTTTTGATTTTTTAAGATGCTCTTCCAAAATCGCCGGGGTTTCGCTTTGATTGGGTAGATCCACACGATTACCCTTACTTCCCTTGATTGTCGTATCTCCAACTATTTCACTCTCCATGCTCCGATTTTGTTTTTCATCAGAATCTTGATCCGTTGCCAATACACTTGAACTCAAATCATCCATCATGGGTTTTGAAACTTGGTTGCCTTCGAGGAAATCTATGCAAGGGATCTCCGTCATCGCTGAAAGGCTGGGCGAAATAACCGTTGAGGTAGGGTCTTTACAACAATCCCTATAATGACCGTGGGTGTACTTCCGTTGTTGGAATCCACAGCTGGTAATCATAAAGATTCCAATTACAGCTAGAACTAGCAGAGTTGAATGTTTCTTCATAAACACCAAATTAATTGAATTCTTTTCAATAAAGAAAAAAATGCTAAATATCATCTAACGCTCTATTAAAAAAGCAAATTCAAGAAGTACATCAAAAAAGGAAAGCTCAATAAAAGCGACAAGCTTAAAGGTCCAGTGGACAAAATAATTCCCAATTCCAAATCGTTCTTTTTCTCCAACAACCAATCAAACCAAGCTTCCCTTTCATTGGAATCACGATACAAGTCGAGGTTTCTGTTCAATACTGATAACGGTTTCTTCCACTTGCGCCGATAATAAATAAGCGAAGTCAATAAGAGAAACGGCAAGACCAAAAAAAACCACCAAAGATTTTCCACTTTAGAAGAATTGAGCATCAAACCCAGTAAAATGAAGGCGATTAAAGAAATTACAGCTCTATTGATAACCGTTTCCGAAATACTTCTGCTTTGACAAGAATCTCTTCAATCATTATACCGTGACAACTAAAATAAAATCACGACCCGAATAAATTCTCTAATTCATCATTTAACGAACATGAATGAAGGAATCCTTGTTGAATAACCAATACCCGATTCAAAATACTGCAGAACAAAAAATCCTTGACCTTCCGGAAGCATCACCTTTTGTGATGCTTGTACCAAGTCCCAATGAGCTAATCTTTTACCATCTAGACTCATCAGACTTACTTGTTCGATCGCTGCATCACTCCACCAATATTCACTATCAAACCGCACGGGACTGGATGCAAGCTCACTCACACTCACCTGTCCAGTATGAAAAGCCCAAGTGTAGGTTCCTGGTAATACTTTACTCAAATCAAATCTACCACTACCACTGGTGGGTGAACCCATATTATTGACCGTATAATATGGATACTCCTGCCACTCCGTATCATGAAAACGCTTGTACAATAAATGCACGCTGTCTTCCACTCCATTCATGGCCCACAACATCGCAAAAAAAGCACTGTCCCAATCAGCAGCGCTCGTTGCATTGAAATTCAATCGAGCGCCAGTCAATAATTGAGTTGTGTCTAAATACAACTGAACAAATCGCTCTGGACTTATGTACCAATCCGTACCCATGATATAAGGACTATTCTCCTCCCCTACCAAATGATTCTCGGCTCTGAACCAAGCACTGTCTGCATTCAATTCATTCACCAACAATGTCACTTCAGGATATGACAAAGTTTGAATACCCGTGTTGGTAATCCACTTTTCATCTCCTAGGGCTGCGTGATGCAGTGCATTCTCACGATTGACCACCACATACAATGGACCATTGGGAACATGTACATCATGCTCCGAGCTGCTTCCCAATTGAAGAATTGAAAAATCATACCATTGACCATCATCACAGAACACAGAAACTTTAAGAGGCATAGAGGCTGCCGTTTGAGAGGCCTTTCGAACATGCTGCTCCAGTGTGAGATGCACTAAAAAACCTCCGGCAAATTCAGGATAAGCCTGCCATTGAGAGATGTGAAATCCCAAAAATCCTGGTTCAAAAACATGAGTTAAAAAAAACGCCGTCAGATCTACGTTAGTATAATTCTGAAAGAAATCTCGCAATTGCATGGATGCGTGGGCCTGCCAACTGCGCTGTAATTGATAATCGGAACAAGCCAAAAAGAAAGCACTATCTCCCATCACCGTTCTCAGATTGTGCACTACCCACGCTCCTTTTCGATAAACCGTTGTACCATAAGTCAACGAATGAGGAACTCCACTCACCGGCCAATAACCATTATCCTGAACATGTGCTTGCGCAATGACCTCCTTATGCAAAGCCTTTTGCTCCTCCCAATACGCTAACTCGCCATACAAGGCCTCCAATGCCAATGACTCACAATAGGAAGCCCATCCCTCATTGAGCCACATATCCTCTTGAGTGGAACAGGTAATGGCATCGCCCCACCACATGTGACTCAATTCATGAGCAAACAAAGTCTCATACGTCAATGCGCCGTCAATGGCAAACAAGGGGTAGGCAATATTGGTGGCATGCTCCATTGCACCGCCACTAAAAGGCACCGCCACATATCCCACTCGATCAAACGGATATGGCCCGAACGCATGCTCAAAGGCGGTTAACACTTCCGGTAAATGAACCAAACTATTTTTAAATTCCGTTGTATCACTCGCACGAGAAACCAACCAAACAGGCTTCGATGATCCATCCATCGATAGAAAATTAGATTCATGTCGGACATATTGAGCTACCGCCACGGAGGCCAAATACGACGGTACGGGCTGATTCATTTCCCAAACATTCAATCGATGCCCATTGGGAAGAATAGATTCCTGCACTAAAATCCCGCCTGCATAACCGGACATATCACTCAATGTCTCCACACTTACTGTGTATTGCACACGATCATTGAAGTCATCAATACATGGATGCCAAACCCTACCGAAACAATGTGGATCTGCATCAAATCCCACTCCCATATTGTAGGCGTATTGACTGTTGTAATAAAAACCACCCCAAGTAGCATCAGAGATAGGATGGCCATGGTAATAAAAATCAATGGTTACAGTATCTGCACCCACAAATCCGACATTGGAAATGACCCAACAATGAGCACTGCCTTGATTAAATGGCATGGACATCCCGTTCATCAGGATACTGTCCATGATCAATCCCTCAAAATCAAATAGCACACTATCCACATCTTGCACTACCGCCAACTGCGTCTCACAATGTGCCTTCACCATTTGCTGAGCAAAATCGGTAAAATCCAGGTAGATATGCTGGGTGACAATATCCATCGTATCCAATCGCGATTGATGACTCGACTTCAAGGAGGCAATGGAATGTCCAAAATGACGACTGCACTGTGCTTGGGCCATTGCAACCAGCAAAGTAACCCACAATAAAAGACTATATTTTTTCATCGATTTGAAAAGTTTGCATCCATTTTTGAAAAACAAAATCGATTGCCGCATCACTAGGATGACAACCATCCGTTTGATAATAAGCGTAATCCCTGAGCTCATCCGTAATCCATTCATAAGAAGGGAAATAATGAACAGATTCTCCTTCTTGCAAACGATGACAGAGCTCTACTAAAATAGCCTTGGAGCGTGCATTTTCCATTACCCCTAATTTCTCATGACGTACCGGACTTACCGTGAAAATAATTTTCAAATTTGGAAATCCGTTTCGAATGATGGCCATGGTTTCTTTCCAATATTTTTCTAAATATTCCAGCGAAATCAACTCACGCTGAAAATCTTGTTGTTGTAATCTTTGACAATTTCCTACCCAACGGCTCGTAGGAAGATATTTCCATGCATAGGCCGTTCCGAAGGTCACCGCCAATAACTCAGCGTTCTCCATAGAACTGGCCAATTGTTCTTTTACCTGATGAATTTTTGAAAGCACCTCTCCGAAAGTATTACCATTGAGCAACTTGCCTGACATTAAACACTTGACCTGATCCTCATGTTGAATACAGTGCTCTTCCCACTTAATCACAGACTGCCCAACAGATTCTCGAATCCAATCCGCTATCACCAACGGTTGAAATAGCGTACCCATCGGATTGGATACCACTTGCCATCCACAGTCCTTGGCTCGATTTGCAATTTCTGTGGAGAAACATGACCCCAGAAATACAACGTGCGGTGAGCTTGACAATTTTCCCCAATTGACTTTTTGCCAACGTCTGGATAACAAATCGCTCATACAGGTATTGAAATGTTACCACAGGCAAAATGACCCAATGGACACGCGCTCTTTCCATGCATACCACAAGGACGACAAGAGAGTTCTTCTTTGGTTTCTAATACAACTTTTACTGAAGAAAGTGGTCCGAAACCAAATCCTGGAATCGTACTGCAGAAAAAAGCAGTTACAGGAGCATCCATCGCAGAACATAAATGCAGGGGTCCGCTATCATTGACATAATTCATCTGTGCGCCTTTCATCAGGGCCGCAGATTGCAAAAGACTCAATTGCCCTGATAAGTTGATCACCTTGAAACCGCTCCATTCTGCCATCATCTCCTCCAAAAAAGCGCGATCACCCAGCCCTCCCAATAAATAAATAGTCAGATCTTGATGTTGATTCACCACTTGATTCCACACTGAAAATGGAGCTTGCTTGGTAGCCCATACTGAACTTGGGCTCATGGTGATATAAGGAGCTGCTTGCCATTCCAAAACTTTCGTAAAGTCCGCTCTCGATGGATAGATCTTTGGCATTAAGCTGGACCTTTGCCCAATCAAATCCATCAAACGCTCTACCTCATGCACCCCATTCCCCCAACGATGTGTTACGGACAAACTAAATGCCCTTGACCACCATCCCTTCCTATAGCCGATTTTTTGTCTGGCTCCTGAAAGCAAAGTAAAAAGTCCCATGGTAAAAAATCGCTGTGCTAGATAAACCGCATCAAATCTTTGCTTACGAATATTGATTAACAACTGCCACCATGAACGCCATTTTTTACTTTTATCCCACACCCAAACTCGTTTCACTTGAGGATGAGAGGTGTAAAAAATTTCATTTCCTTTCCTTACCATGACATGAATCTCCACCGTCTCAGCAGCCAATGCTTCCACCACCGCAGTGCCTAGCACTGCATCACCAATAAATGCTGTTTGTATGAAAAGGACTTTTCGCATAGTGCTATACCGCTACCTCATGATCACGCAAGGCATCATTGAGCGAAGTTTTTAGATCAGTACTCTCCTTTCTTTTCCCGATGATCAAAGCGCAAGGAACACCATACTCTCCGGCCGGAAAAGCCTTGTTATAAGTTCCAGGAATCACCACAGAGCGTTCAGGTACTTCGCCGACATAGGTAATGGGATCCGGTCCCGTCACATCAATGATTTTAGTACTCTTAGTAAGTACCACATTGGCGCCGAGCACTGCCTCTTTTTTTACATGCACACCCTCCACCACAATACAACGGGATCCAATAAAACATCCATCTTCGATAACCACAGGGGCCGCCTGCAAGGGCTCTAAAACTCCACCTATTCCAACGCCTCCGCTCAAATGCACATCCTTTCCTATTTGAGCACAAGAACCCACTGTAGCCCAAGTATCCACCATGGTTCCACTATCCACAAAGGCCCCTATATTGACGTAGGAAGGCATCATGATCACCCCTTTCGCCAAATAGGCACCATACCGCGCAATCGCATGTGGCACAACACGCACCCCAAGGGAAGCATAATCACGCTTGAGTGCCATTTTATCATGAAACTCCATAGGCCCCGCCTCCATCGTTTCCATTTTCCGTATGGGAAAGTAGAGCACCACCGCTTTTTTTACCCATTCATTCACTTGCCACATGCCTTCCGCTGATGGCTCTGCCACTCTGATTCGGCCTTTGTCCAATTCCTCTATCACCCACTCAATGCATTGAATTACTTCTTGATCTTGAAGTATTGAGCGATCATCCCATGCCTGTTCAATTCGCTTTTTAACCCATTCCGCGTTCATCTGTTGTATTTTGGTCAAAAATAAGCAAAGCATGGGCAGACTCATTGCCATTGATCATGGAGAAAAAAGATGTGGCATCGCGGAGACCGATGATTTAAAAATCATTGCCTCGCCATTGACTACCGTTCCTACCCCAGAAATTTGGACTTTTTTGCAGCAATATCTAACGAAGTACAAGGTGGACGGCATTGTGGTAGGCGAAGCCAAATATCTCAATGGAGAAGCCTCCACCACTACCCTCCAACAAGCAGCCTTTGTCAACGAGTTACAAAAAAAATTTCCACATTTCCCGGTACATCGGGTGGATGAAATGTTTACTAGCAGCCTAGCCTCCAAGGCCATTTTGGCCAGCGGGGCTTCCAAAAAGAAACGTGCCGATAAAGCATTGGTAGATGCTGTGAGCGCAGCCATCATCCTCCAACAGTTCTTAGGTTAATTTAACCTTTCAATTTCCACCACCATTGATTATCTTTGCCATCCGTGAAAAATTTTTGGATCATCGCCCTCATCATCTTAACAGGAACTTCTTGTACGGAGTACAATAAAATCTTGAAGGAAAAGGATTTGAACAAAAAGTATGAAGCCGCTGTGAAGTATCACAATG
>Ga0209990_10004365_pt1 | contig 9988 bp, 11 predicted proteins | sample NOAtaG_6_FD_187304 | JGI IMG/M metagenome (GOLD analysis project Ga0209990, IMG submission 187304) | Freshwater lake microbial communities from Lake Erie, under a cyanobacterial bloom - NOAA_Erie_Diel5S_2200h metaG (SPAdes) (version 2) | ecosystem: Environmental > Aquatic > Freshwater > Lake ...
AGCGTCTGGGGACTGCCGTTCCCAAACCCTCTCAACGCCACCGGGGCCGCGCTGAATGGTGACTTTGCCCATAACAAAGCCGGGGGCTACGCCGTCGTCAAAATGGCCGGGCGCATGGCCGTGACGTGCGGCGGCTTTTTTGTAAGTGTCTAGCGCCTCCCAGACCGCATTATGGGCAACGCCTAGCGCCCTTGCAGCGGCACGTTGGCTTCCATGTTCTTTGACCGCTTCCAAATATCTAATCTGGGTTTCGGTCACCCATCGGGGATACTTGTCGTTTTCCAGCGGGACAAAAGACAAGGCCATGTCAGATCACCAAAAGCGCCAGAATGGGCGGGAAGGAGTTGCTAAGGCGCGAGATTGAGCGTCGAAGGCTTGGACCGCCAAATCCCTTCGACCATTACACACGGCCAGCATAAGGCCTCTAGCGTCATGCGTGACTTCTAGGTCAGCGATGGTCGGACTATCGGGCAGGGTCGGTAACTGGCACGGCGTCCGCGCCGCTTCCGGCAGGGTCAGGACTGGCGCAGATTGACGGGGCGACGATGCACAACCTGTTATCAGCAGCCCGAATACGAGCCACGCGATCAGGGTCAAGGGGCGTTTCAGCATCAGGTGCCGTCCTCGCTTCGGTTTCAGATTGACGGGCAAGGTCGCGGATTACAACCTCCCGCGTGTGAAAGGTTTGTGTCGCCGCTGCTATTTCCGCTTGCCCGACCGCCTCGCGCTCTAACACGGAGACTTCGCCTTCCAGCCGGTCAATCTTGCGGGCATCAATGCCGAACGGGTCGAACTTGAGGCCGAGAAAGCTAGGGCGGGCTAGACCGGCGAGACCGAACAGCACCACCGCAACCGATGCAATGACAAGCCAGCCGGTCGGGGTGATGATGCGGAGATACCTCATGGGTAGCGCCGCCGGTCGAGTTCTATGTGCGGGCCGTCCCTGAGCGTTTTCCATGAACCGCCCCAGATGATCGGCACGTTTAGTTCCTTGGATGCCCGCTTGAAGGCTTCCGCGACTTGGCCATAAAGAGGCCAGTCCCACCGCACCTTGCCGCCTATCAGGACAGCAAAGTCAATCGCGTGGCCGGTGATGTGCCGGGAGTTCATCGTCTGCGATGCGCCCGCTGCTTTAAGTTCACGCTGGCGAGCAACCGAACGAAGGCCCTCGGTGATAGTGAAATCGAGCGGGCTATAGGTTAGGGCCAGTTCAACCACGCGCACCAGATCGGGGTGAACGCCCTTGAGCCGAGCGCGGGAACGGGAACCGAGAATGTAAGTCATGGTTTTTTCCAGCTTGCGACGATGCGGGCGAGGTCAGAGGCCGACGCCCCCCCCATATACATCAAGGCAAAGAACGCTTGCGAGCCTATCAAGGCAAGCGCAATGTCACGAAGCGGCCCGCCTTCGGTTAGCTTCCAGACGATCAAGGCCAGCAGGATTGTGGTCGCGACGACGTAGCCAATCGTAACCCATCGCCGCCAGTGGAACGACGGTTCGGGAAGGGGATTGTCCGGGTCGGTCATGACAGGCCCAGCACCGATGCAACACGCGGCAGCAGCAGGGTCATCACCACGCCAAAGCCAACAGCGGCACCCATTTGCCACCGTTGCGTCAGCATGATCGCTTCCACCTTAGCTTCCAATTTCTCAACCCGGTCGATCAAATGTCCTACGTCGTTTGCGACCACTTCCACGCTTGGAATGCTCATTGTCCAGCATCCGCTGCAAGAGATACGTCCCGGCGATTAAACAGCCAGACGCGAAGACGATCCACGCCATGACCCACTCCGACGCTTGCGAGGGTAAGAAGCTGGACCACGAAGATCGCGTTGACAGCCACAACATAGGTCCACAATCCATGCTGTGTTAGCTCCCCGGTTTTCCATAGTCCGATAGCAACGGCATGAAGCGCAAGTTGGGCAACCAATGTCCCGACCATGACATATTTCCAGTTTTCAGGATTTTCCTGATTTGACCGGAAGATCATCGCCACCAAAAAGAGGTCGAGAACTGGCGAGGCTAAAAGCGCATCGGGGAACCGATACAGCCCGAGGATTGCGTTCCCGATGCAAAAGACCATTGCAAGCAGGGCGCTAACGCCCATCAAGTCGGCATATCTCTCCGGCTTTGACCGGTAGGCCAGAAAGCAGACCACAAAGACGGCTGCGGTTGCGTAGAGATACCAGATCATGGCTTCACCGGCTTGTCAGGGTCAGTGACCGGAGGCTTGTCCGTGCCACCGCTGAACGCAACGATATTCCGGCCTTCCCGCGTGGCCATGTAGGCTTTTTGCGCCCGTTCCGCTTTCGCGTGAAGGAGAGCAAGGGTGCGTTCCGTTTGGCTCAACGCCTTCCGCATAGTCTTTACAGCAGCCTCCACCTGAACGATGGCGCGGCCTAGATCGTCAATGGTTTCTTGCGGGGTCATCAGCGGGTCTTTCAACTGTTGATAGGATTACGCGGCGGTCGTTACGGCAGTCCAAGTCGTGCCGCTATCGGTGTTGACATACATTCGGTTGCTCGTTCCCGAGCCGTCCGTTCGCAGATACAGGGAACCCTTTGCCGCCGAGAGGGTGGGCGCTCCACTGCCGAAGAAAACGCCGAAGTTGCCCGTGCTGGAAAGCAAAAAGCCCGCGCCGGTCGTGCCGCCCGCTGGCACCGCCGTGTTGCAGTGGGCATAGAACGAGTTGGCCCCGATCATGTAGTTCCAAGGCTTCGCTTGCGAACCGATGTCCCGAGCGGTCGAGCCGGGCAGAAGGTCTTGCCCGTTGCCCATCAAGATCGAGTTATCTGCCGTTGCCGTAAGACCCGTGCCGATGACGGTGACGTTGCTTCGGCCCGCGTTTGCATCAGCCCCTTGGCCAACGAAAATGTTACCGCTGCCGGTGTTCGTCGTTCCAGCGTTATAGCCGATTGCCGTGGTGTCATTGGCAGTCGTCTGGGTGTTCAGCGCGTTAGTGCCGACTGCCGTGTTGCGAACGCCCGTCGTAATAGCGACACCAGCGGACGTTCCTACCGCCGTGTTGAAGTTACCCGTGCAAGCGTAAAGCGCCTGAAAGCCGACCCCGACAGTGCCTTGCATGGCCGTCCCGACAAGCCCGGTCCCGCCGTGAACCGCCTCAAAGCCGACGCCGACGCAGTTTAGCGCCGTCGTGTGCCAGTGCATCGCGCCATAGCCGAGTGCGGTGTCGTGATAGCCGGTCGTCAGGTTGTCGCCGGTAGCCCGACCGAACGCGGCGTTTTTGTAACCAGTTGTTACGGATGCCAGCGCAAACGAACCGAAAGCGGAGTTATAATTCGCCGCCGGGTCCACACCTCCGGTCACGTCGTTCAGGGCGAGATAGCCGAACGCGGTGTTTTCGCTTCCGCCCGTGTTGGCTTTCAGCGCCTCAAAACCGAAGCCCGTGTTACGAACGCCGGTTGTCACGGCTTCCAGCACATCGACGCCGCTCGCTTGGCTAAACGTTTCAGGACGAACAAGCAATGATTCAGCAATGGCCGCAGTGCTGGCCCCACCAATAACCGTCCGGCCAGCCGCCGTCAGGTCTGCCATTGCCCAAGTCCCCGCTCCGGTTGCGTAAGGAACTTTATCAGCAGCGGAGGTCAGCGCGGCGATAGCAGTCAGATCGGCGTCAAGCGGTTGAGTTCCCGCTTGGGTATAGGTTTTAAGCACTGACGCCGTTGTGCGCTTGGCAGGCCCGGGCGAGCGATAAACCGCCAACACGTCGCCATCGACAACGGGCGCAGTTAGTGCGTCAAGTTCAGGAAACGTTTTGCGGGGCGTGTCGGCCATTGTGGTCCCTTAGAACTTGATAATAAACATGAGGGCGATGTTACGGGGGCGCGTCTCCGTTCCGCCCGTTGACGCGGTGTTGTAAGGCGTGATGGTTTCCACGCCGCCGGTGCCGGTCGTCGTTAGCCCAGACCCAGTGTCATCGGTTGCGGCAGGCGGCTGGACGCTGTGAACGTGCGCTTCAATTGCACCAGCCTGCGCCGAACCAAACGCCCGCGCCGGGTCTATGCCTCGCCCGTTATCCCATCCACGCGCAAACTCGCCGCGCATATCGGGCAGATTAAAGGTGGTCGAGCCGTCACCAGACCCAAACACTGTGCCGATTGCAGCGAACAATCCCGCGTATGTCGTCCGAGATACCGCCGCTCCGCTACATTCAAGCCATCCAGTCGGAGCCGTGTTTGCCGCATACATGGTCACAGAGCCGACAGGGACAGCCGCCGTAAACGTGCCAGCCGCGCTAAGGAAGCGAGCAGCAGCCGCATCACCAGCAGCCGGGGCAGGGACCAAACCCTTGGTTCCGCCTGACCCGCTATCACCTACCACCGCGCTCAACAGCGTGGTTGCCTGAGCGCCGGTTAAATCCTCTACAGCACCCGTTCCCGCCGTCACCCGACCTTTGATCGTGGCCGTGGCAACCGTCGCTAGTTTGGCATTCGAGAACGATGCATCGGGAACAGTCACGGTTGAGGTAAAGGTGGCCGTGCCGTTGAAAGTTTGGTTGCCGGTAAAAGTGCCAGTAGCGACCACCGACAGCGTATCTGCGCCCGCGTTGCCAATCGTCGTGTTACCGTTCACCGTGAGGTTGCCGGTGACGGTCTGGTTTCCTGAGAACGTCACGCCAAGCGGGAACGTCACGCCGGACGATGTAGCCGAAAGAACAGCCGCGCCACCGCAAACCAGCGTGGCCGAGTTTGCAGCCGGGAAATAAAAGCCGGTGTCGGTGTCGCCAATCACGCTAATCGACGGAGCCGTAATCAAGCCATCAGACACGCGGATGCCTTGAGCAAACGGAATGACCGCAGCAGCGGGCGTCTGGCCATCGGATGCCAGCGATTGCGTTAGCGCCGTGGCAAGGTCCGCAAGCGTGGCGTTCCAATCATCTGACAAGATAGCGGTTTCAGGAACCGCAGGGTTCCATGTGTTTGATGGGGGCGAATATGAGCCGGAACCGTTGCGGGCCATTTCTAGTCCTCTTGTCCCGCCGCGACCGCTACGCCCGCGCGAACACGGTTAGCGCCACGGGGACGGTTAAGCGCACGGGTCAGCCGCGCGTTGAAATCTTCGGAACTGCCCATCAGCAGATCAGCCAGTGTGTTTGTGTTGGCCTGCGCCGACAGGTCGTCAATCCTGCGGGCAATTCGCCCAAAGGTTCCCGGCGGGTTGGCTATCGTTTGAGCCGCCCCGCTTGCGAGGTTTCCGCCGCGCAATTGTTGCTGAAGTTCTTGGATAAACGCTGTTTGCGACCCGCCTTGATGACGTTGGCCAGTCGCCATCAGTATCTCAACCAGATTAGCCATTGGGTCGGAACCGCGTGGCGGAACCGCGTTGGCATTTATAGGCGGAAACGCCATGTTGGGGTCAGGCCGGTTTACAACGTCAAGCGCCTGCATGACAGTTTCACGTTGTTCTGGGTTGCCAAACGCACGAACGGCGAAGTTTGCCCCGCCAAATTGGTTTGGCCCAGAAACAAGGTCCTGCTGGGCCTCCATCGCAATTTTGTCCAGATGCTGCCGAACAAGCGGCCCACCAACAGACTCACCCATCAATTCGAGAGCGCGAGCCGTTTCTTGCGCTTGACCCCGAAAGGGTGCGTTAGGAAACATGACGCCCATAGTCGAGGGCAAGCTAGGTTGCAATTCGGGTTGCGCGGCAATGCTACCAATCGGCCCACGCTGCAACGGAACGAGTTCATTTTGTCTGCCCGCCGCTCCGACAACGCGGGCTTGAGCATAGCTTGGCGAGGAAAGGTCAACGAGGCCCTTAGCTAATTCTGCCGACTCGCCCCGAACTCGCGCCAGATTAGCGTTAGCTCCGGCTGTCATGTTGCCTTGATCGGCTTGCTGGGCAAGCGTGTCCATTTCCTGAATAACGCGGTTAATCGCGCTGACGGATTGCGGACCACCCACGCCCGGTGTCATTTCGGGATTATTAAAAAACGCTGCTTCCGCTTCTCGATAAGTCGGGATTTCTTGCAGGGCGGCATATTCTTCAGCGGACACCACTTCGTCGTCAGCCGCGCGATAAAACGGTCTTGCTTGAGCATTGATGTTGGCCCGAGTATTTTGCAACACGCGGTTAGCCGCTTCACGGGCTTGGCCAGCCAATTGGCTTGGTTCAACCAACGGCCCAATTTGTTCAAGCTGGGCATTAATCGCGTTTCGCGTTTGCTCCGGCAATTCCGCAAAATATCGCTGCAAAAGAGGTGACTGGCCTTCAACCGCTCGCTGCAACTGACCTAATCCGGTTGCGCCGCCCGTAACCTGTTGCAGAGCATTGGCGTTAGTCATGTTAATGCCTGCCGCTTGCGCTCTATCCCGAAGCGCCGACGCCATTTGCAATTGTTGCGGTGTCACACCCTGCGCCGCATTCCGAAGGGAGATGTCAGCCCCGCCGCGAACCGCACCGACGCCACCAACGGCAAAACCGCCCCCAAGGCCACCGAGCAACCGGGCAAAGTTTTCAGCGTTTGTATCGCGCTCACCGCCGCTCATTCCTCGCGCAATCTGGCCAGCGGTTTCGCTAGTAAACGCTGGGACCGCTACGGATGCGCCCCTTGCAAGGGCAGAACCGGGTGCCAGCGCACCGGGCAGAAACTCGCCAAAGGTCCGCGAGTATTCACCCGCAACGGTCTGCGGCTGATAATAATCGTAACCAATCTGATTGCGAATGGCCTGATTCATTTGTTCGCCAGTCGGGCCAACAATGCCAAATCCCGGCATATTTTGGCCCAGCGATTGCTCGCCGTAAATCATCTGGCCGATTGTGCCTTGCATACCAGCAAGGCCGGTCAGTCCCTCTACCACGCCAGTCGGAAGCGATTTGGCTATGTCAGTGCCAACGTCTGAGTTTTCCTCGATAAACAGACCGGGCCGAATTTCTTCGGACCCCGGCTGCGGGGCGCCCGGACGCGCATCACGCATCAATCGTCGCACTTCACCGTTGGGAAATTTAACCCACATTCCAGCGTTCAAATACGCTCTGTCTTCAGCTGGGAGCGTCTGAAGGTCGATAGGGTCTAACCGTGTTGCCTGATTACCAAACGCCGCTCGATTAGCAGCGGCCTCTTGCTCTCCAATGGTATCTAACGGAGCAGACGGATAGATGCCGTTATCTTGCGGCAACAATTCCGGCTGAAACGGCACATCCTCGCCGTTTTCGTCCGCCGGTCCTGTTGGTGGAGGCGCTTGGCGTCTGTTGCGGTTAGTCGAAATAGGCAGCGCAATGTCCGCGTAAGGGTCGCCCGCTTGCACTGGCGTAGCAATGTCCGCGTAGGGGTCTTGGCGCATTATCGCCGCGTCCTTTGGCGACCATTCATATCAAGAAATGGCGTTCCCGGCGGAAGCGCAGCGGCTTGTTCCGGCGTCAAGCGCTCGCCTCTAGGGGCTGGTGCAGGAGCTTCGTCGCCACCCACAATGTTACGCGGGTCGATGCCGTAGTCGTTGGCCATGCGTGTAAAGTCGGTCACGCGGTCCTGATAACTTTGTTCGTAAGTGCCGAATTGTGCGCGACCAACGGCAACAATTTCCGCCCGCTGTTGCGGGGTCAATCGCTCGCCGGTCACGACGCGGTTGTAAAGACCACGGATAGTTTCTGGCACCCCGCCAGAGTTTTGCACGGTCGCAGCTTCGCCCTCGCGCACGGTCGAGCCGGGGTCGAAGATTTTCATAACTCCAAAGATACCGCCGACATCACCAATGCCGGTGCCTTGGGCAAGCGATGCTTCGACTTTTTGAAAGGCTTGGCGAACCGTGCGGTATTCTTGCGTTGCGCCTTGATATTCACGACGAAGCTCGCGCTCGTTCCTAATCCGATTTTCGCCTGCCGCTGGGTCTTGAGGACCGCCCGCAATCGGCGCTTCCCGCCCCCCCGCGCCCCTATACCCCGGAGACGGAGCGCGGACCACAGACGCCACGCCGCTTGGATTAATTGAGTATGTCGTTCCCTCTACCATGCCAAACGGGTCGTCTGGTCCAGCAACGACGTTTCTAGTCCGCGCAAGATCGGGAACGCCTTGCTCACCAAACAACGGAACCGGCGGCGTTGCGCCAGTCGGGTCAACCAAATACTTGACGCCGTTTTGGTCTGTAACTTCTCTCCGTTCCGCAGCGGGAGCCGACATCCGCTGACGAACCAGATCGATTTCACCCCGCACCCACGCCCCAATTGCAGGGTCGCCCGTGCGGCGAAATGCGTCAACGCCCTCCTGAATCCGGGCCATTTCACCCGGCGTAATACCGAGCGGGTTAGCAGCCGATTGAGGCGCAATTTGCGGGGCATTGACAGGCGACGCGGCGGGTTGCGGCATCGGCGGAACGTCTGCCACCGGCGGCATTTCCGCTGGCATTCCAGCCGGAGCGACGGGAGGCATAGGCGAACCCGCGACCGCTGCAACAGGGGCCGTCATGGCCCCAACGGGCTGTTGCGTGTTGGAGACGGCGGGCACCATTGGAGGCGGGGCAGCGGGCGGCATATCTGTAGCAGGCGGCGCACCACCAGAATCACGCAGCACGTTTGCCAGCGTCAAGCCAAGCGCATCAGCCTCGCCCGTCGTCCGCCTTGCCCGTTCGTCTCGCACAGCCCGTTCAGCACGGTTTGCACTAAACTGCGTAATACCTTGACCGAGAAGCCGTGCCGCTAGTTCGCCGTAGCCGCCCTTGATCTCAACGGGCTGGCGCTGTTCCTCAAGCAATTTGGCCAGCATTGCGCTACGGCGCATAGCCGGGGTTTCGATCATCTGCGGTGCTGGCATGGGAGCGCGGGCCATTTAGAGCTTCCCGTAATCGACCATGAGAAAGCCCGTCCAATGACGGACCACCGCATCAATGCCAGCCTTAAGAACATCTTGCGCCATCACGCCAATGTGACGCTTGCGGCTCCACACGTAACGGTATTCGTAAACCGGCAAGCCGTTAGCCATTATGCCAACGAGCTTAATGTCGCGCTTAAGGCGACGGTCAGAGGGGATTTGCCGGGCCGCCGATATTGCGCCAGCCGCGCCAATTCCTGCCGAGCCAAGGCCAAACAAGCCGCTCATCAACCCGCTTTGTTGGGCCATTCGAGCGTTGTAGTTTGCGTTCTGCTGACCGAGGCTCATAGCGTTAGCCCCCAGAACGTCCGTCTGGCCCACGCCAGTCGGGCTGTATTGGATGCCTTGGGGCATACCGACTTGGCCCGTTCCTAGCAGGGCTTGAAGCTGCTGAAGGGGCTGGTTCTGGACGTAAGCCCGCTCTTGCAGGCCCTGCGTCCGCGCCTGATTACCGAATGTCCCGCCCGCAATGGCTTGCTGAATAGCGCGAGATTGCTCCGCGCCACCGGCTTGAATGGCTTGGTTTGCAGCCTCTCCGTATGCGTCAGCTCTATCTCTAGCAAAATCAGCTCGAAGGTTTCGTGTTGCCTCGCTATTCGCTCCAAGGCCCTGCGCGGCAAGACGTGCATCTTGCGACCTTTCAAGCCGCTGGAACTGCGGGTCAAGACGGCGGGTCTGACTGGCATAAACCGAATCCTCAAACCGTTGGCGGTCGAAATCTGGCGCGTTAAAGCCTTGCAGTTGCGGCAAGCCTTCGGTGTTCAGGCCTTGCCCAAGCGCCTCATTTACGCGGCCAATCTGCTGGCCAGCCGTGTCGAGGGCGCTGCCGTAAACGCCGGTCGAGCGTTCGTAGTTCTGCTGTTCAAGCGGGCTAAGTGCTGTCTCTTGACGATAGCCACCGGGCGCAGACGGGTCAGCGATATAACGCACGGTCCCTTGCGGGCCGGACGTATTGACCATGTTTAGCCGCTGCTGCTCACGCGCGGTCGCGGTGTTTGCCGCGCTTTGAGCGTTAGCAAGCTGAACAGGGTCAGGAGCCGCTGGGGGCCGAGGCTTGCTCACTTACACGGTCCTTATTGAAACGGTGGACACGCCACTCGCTTTCGAGGAGACCGGATATGATGCAATCATCGTCACCATAGCCACGCCGGATAGTCCCCTCATG
>Ga0209990_10004370_pt1 | contig 9981 bp, 8 predicted proteins | sample NOAtaG_6_FD_187304 | JGI IMG/M metagenome (GOLD analysis project Ga0209990, IMG submission 187304) | Freshwater lake microbial communities from Lake Erie, under a cyanobacterial bloom - NOAA_Erie_Diel5S_2200h metaG (SPAdes) (version 2) | ecosystem: Environmental > Aquatic > Freshwater > Lake ...
CAGGTAGACAGCGTCACCGGTGCCGTCGGGCAGATGGACGTCGAGGCGGCTCTCGGCCTTGCGGAACGGAAAGTTGGTCGCGCCGTGGATCGACAACGTGAAGGTGTCCGGGTCGTCGCGCAGGATGGTGGCGGTGCCGTTGCCCTGATGCACATCGAGGTCGATGACCGCCACGCGAAAGCGGCGCCCGCAGCGCGCGACTTCCGCCTGAAGCAGGCGCGCAGCCACCGCGGCGTCGTTGAACACGCAGTAGCCCTGGCCCTGGTCGGCATGCGCGTGGTGCGTACCTCCGGCCAGGTTGACGGCCACGCCCTCCTCGAGCGCCGCACGGCACGCGGCAATCGTGGCGCCGGTCGAGCGGCGCGATCGCTCCACCATCGCTGGCGACCACGGGAAACCGATGGCGCGCACCTCCTGCGCGCTCAGGCGGCCCAGCGCCACGCGCTCGACGTACTCGGGCGCGTGCGCCAGAGCCAGTTCACCATCGGTTGCCGCCGGCGGCTCGTGCAGCCGGATCGTTGGCAGTTCCTCGGCAACCCGCGCCCGAAGCTGCGCGTACTTGGCCATCGGAAATCGATGGCCCTCCGGCAAGGGCAACACGTAGCGGTCGGTGTAGAACGCGATCATGGCGCACCGCCGCAGTGATGGTCGTCTCCGAAGGCGCGCTTGGCGCCCGCGCCTACTGCGCCGGACCACCCCGCTGGCCTGCTGATCCGTCCCGGCGGCTGCATGCATGTTGCTGATTTATTTGGTTTAAATGCCCGCATCACCATTATTTGCTGCGACGCAAAAATATTGCTTGACATTCGCTTCCCGGCACCTACAATTCGGTTTGTGCATCGCACCAATTGATGCCGCAGATTCCGATCCACACCGTTCGACCACCAGCCCCAACTCCCGGAGGTTTCAACATGTTCCCCACCCCCGCCCAATTTGCTGAACTGCAGAAGACCCAGATGGACGCGCTGTTCGCCCTGTCGCACACCATGTTCGACGCGACCGAGAAACTCGTCGATCTGAACCTCGCTGCCGCCAAGGCGACGATGGAAGAGTCCGCCGAGAAAGCCGCACAGCTGATGTCGGTGAAAGACGTGCAGGAGCTCGTGTCGGTCACCGGCGGCCTGGCGCAGCCGTCCGTCGAGAAGTTTGTCAGCTACAGCCGCACCGTGTACGGCATCGCCAGCGGCGCCGGCGCCGAAGTGTCGCGCATCGTCGAGACGCAGATCGCCGACGGCAACAAGAAAGTCGCCGACCTGGTGGAGTTTGCCGCCAAGAACGCGCCGGCCGGCTCCGAGCCCGCCATGTCGATGTTCAAGAGCGCCGTCGCTGCGGCCAACACCGCCTACGACACGTTCAGCAAGGCTTCCAAGCAGGCCGCTGACCTCGTCGAGTCGAACATGGCGGCCGCCACCTCGGCCACGATGAAGGCCGCTGCCGCCGCGAATGACGCAGGCAAGGTCAAGGGCAAGAAAGCCGCCTGAAGACCGTTAGGCAGCCGGCGCGCGCCCGCAGCGCGCGCCTTGGCCGCAGGCGCGGTAACCGCGCTCGGCAACCCTGTGCCGCTCCGCTGCGGCCAAAAGTTGCTCTGCGTCAGATCACTGGCCGTCTGTCTGCTGGACCATCGGCGTCAGTAACTCTTGCCGAAAAGTACTGTAGCGGCCTCGTAAGGGTTGTCTCCTTGGCACCACTGGTCTCGGCGCAAGCCGAACCCCTTCTGTCTCCTCCTCAGGTGGTGCTTTGAACGGCCTGGTCGTCGACCAGGCCTTTTTTTACGCCTGCACCCGATGCTCGGCTCCGAGTTGCCTGACACCAGCCAGCAGCCGTTCAAAGGCCGGACCGATTGCCTCGGGCGCCCCCTTGACCCCAAGTTCGATGTGCCGCCGGGCCGGCCGCCCATCCCTGCCGTCGCCGATCGACGGCAGCGAAAAGGCGCGCACGCCGGGATGCGCCTGCTCCACTTCCTCCATCAACGGCGCGATCAGCGATTCGGCGGTCTCGAACACCAGCATGGCGCGTTCGGCTTGCGGCGCGCTATTGAAGTGCTCGGCGTACTCGGACTCGAGAACCGACTCGATCATCGGCCATGCCATCACCGGAAACCCCGGCACGAAGTGGTGGCGCGCGACGGCAAAGCCGGGAATGCGGTTGAACGGGTTGGCGATGATGCGCGCCCCCTGTGGGAACTCTCCCATTTTCAGGCGCTGCTGGTTCTCCGGCTGCGTCATGTCGGCGCTTCCCTGACCCTTGGCCGCCATTTCCGCGCAGCGCTGCGCGATAAGCTGTGCGGCTTGCGGATGCAGCGTGACCGGCACGCCGAGTGCCGCCGCGGCCGCCTGGCGCGTGTGATCGTCGGAGGTGGAGCCGATGCCGCCGCAGCTGAAAACGACATCGTCGCCGGCAAAGCTGCGCCGCAGCGCATCGGTAATGGTGGCGCGTTCGTCGGGCAGGTACTGGGCCCAGGACAGCCGCAGGCCCCGCGCGCCTAGCAACTCGACCACCTTGGCGAAGTGCTTATCGACGCGCTTGCCCGACAGGATCTCGTCGCCGACGATGATGAGGCCAAAGCGCGGCAACGGCGCGTCAACTGAACTGCTTGCGCGCTCAGCGCTCGGGGACTCGCCCCCGGGACGGCCCGGCAGGCTCATTCTCCGGCCCCCACCATCCGCCTCAGACCGAGCCACTGCTGCGCCCAGAAGCCCCGGCCGTAGTCCCGGCTGGCGCCTTGCGGGGCCGGCAACTGGTCGCGGATCCCGGTAGGCTCGATCACGCGGCGCGTATCGGCCGTGCCGAACAGCTGGTCCCAGACTGGAAACAGCACCGCAAAGTTGCAGCCGTAGCGCCGCCCCTCGTGGCCGTAGCCGATGGCGTGATGCAGGCGGTGGAACACCGGGCTGACGACCAGCCGGCCCAGCGGCCCGAAGCTCCACGCCAGATTGGCGTGCTGCACGCTCTGCATGACTCGCGTGGCGATGATCAGCCCCACGAACTGCGCCGGCTCCACCCCGATGAACAGCGCGATCAGCGCCTTGGCACCGTCGATGATCACGTCGTCCAGCACGTGGTTGCGGTCATCGGTCCAGAACGACATCTTCTGCTGCGAGTGGTGCAGGGCATGCAGCGCCCACCACCAGCGAAAGCGGTGCTGGCCACGGTGCAGCCAGTAGTCGACGAAGTCGAGCACCACGAGGTAGATGAGGAAGCTCACGATCGGCACGTCGGTCACGCCGGGCACCAGCGCATCGATCGCCAGCGGTGTGTAGCCCGCGTCGCGCAGCACCTGGGTGATGTTCTCGAACAGCGGCGTGAACACCAGGAACAGCGCCAGCGGCAAGAGCCCAAGCCGGTGCAGCAGCGTGTAAATCACGTCCACGCCGGTGCCGCGCCGGTCGGTCCAGGTCTCGGCCGGGAAGCGCGCCTCCAGCGGCCGCAGCACCGCATACAGCAAGGCCACCTGGATCAGCCCGAGCAGAAACCACTCGGTGGCGGCGTAGGCCTCCTCCTGCACGACCATCCAGCCCATCGCGTAGACAACCGGTTGCACCGCAGACTCGAAGAGCCAGGTCTGGACAGCGTCGAAGACGGACTGCAGCGGCTCTAACATCGGCTCTCAACGCGGTGCGCCGCGCGGCGCCGCGGCGGCCAGGCTGGCGGGTACCGCCGCCTTGGAGGAGGGAAACTGCGGGTGCTCGCGCAGCGTGCGAAAGCACAGCCCGCGATGCTTGAGGCCCGCGATCAGCGGGTCGAGCATCGGTGCAAATGGCTCCTGTCGCGACCAGATCCCCAGGTGCGCCATGAGCACGTCGCCATCGCGCACGTTGCGCAGGGCGCGTTGCAGCAGCGCGTCGTTGGGGTACTTCTCGGAGGGCAGTTCGTCGCCCAGGAAGCCGGCATCGGCCCAGTGCACATGGGCAAAGCCGCAGGCCTGCGCGGCAGCCAGGGCATTGGGCGTGGTGTGCCCGCCCGGCGCACGCCATACCGGGTCCAGCGCGCGGCCGGTGTCGCGCTTGAAGGCCACTTCGACCGCGCGCAGTTCCTCGCACACCTGCGCCGGCGTCAGCGCCACCGTGCTGCCCGCGCCCGCGCCGAACTGCGGCCGGTAGCGCACTCCTCCTTGCGGCGCATCGCCAACGAAGCGGCCATGCCGCCACGTGTGGCTGCCGAATGCGTGGCCCTCGTCGACCCGGGCGCGCCAGTACGCTGCCCACGCCGGGTCCAGCGAGTGGTCGCCGCGCGGCGTCTTCTCGTTGGCGAGGAAGAAAGTGGCGCGAACCTCGTGCTTGCGCAGGATGGCCGCGATCTCCGCGGCGTGGCGCATGCTGCCGGTGTCCAGCGTCAGGTAGACCGTGCCGCGGCAGGCTGCGCCCGCCGCGCCCGCCGCCCAAAGGCCGCCGGCCAGCAGCAGACCGCGCAGGACGGCTCGCGCTTGCGTCACTTCCACGGCGCCGAGTCGGCAATGAAGATGCCGTGCGGCGACTTGCCCACCGGAATGCTGCCGACCATCTTCCGCGAGGGGATGTCGACCACCGCCACCGACTTGCCCCAGCGCTGCGTGACCCACAGCGTCCTGCCGTCGGCCGAAACCTCCATGCAGTCCGGGCCGTTGGGCACACGAATGTCGTACACCTTCTCGAGCGTCTGCATGTCGAGCAGGCTGACCGTATTTTCCACTCGGTTGGTGACGAACACATGCCGGCCATCGCCCAGCGGGCGGAAGTTGTGCGCGCCCTTGCCGGTGACGATGCGCTTGACGCTCTTCTGGGCGCGCCAGTTGATGACCTCGACGTAGTCCCTGCCCATCACGCCCACCAGCAGATGCCGGTCGTCCGGCGTCATCCAGATGCCGGCGGGCAGGTCGCCCACCTTGAGCTTCCAGGCGATGCTCTGGTCGGCCAGCCGGATCGCCACGACCTCGTGGCTGTCCTGCAGCGTGGCAAACACCAACGAACTGTCGGCCGAGAAGATGAGGTGGCTGGGTGCATCGGGCACCTTGATCTGCCGCACTGGCCTGAACGTCTTGCCCGGGCCCTCGCCTTGAACCGCGTAGACATCGACCCGGTCGAGCCGCAGGGCCGCCGTGACGAACCACTTGCCGTCAGGCGAATAGCCGAGCTGGTACGGATCGGCGATGTTGCGCATGCGCCGCTGGATCTCGCCGGAGAGCGGGTCCAGGAAGTGCAGGTCGTTGCTGACGGCGTTGCCGACAATGAGCGACCGGCCATCGGGCGTGCGCATCAGGTGGTGCGGTTCCTTGCCCACCTCGAAGCGGCGCACCTCCTTGCGCGCCTGCGGGTCGATCAGGCTGACCGACGCCTCGCCCGAGTTGAGGACGACCAGCATCTTGGCCGGGGCCAGGGTGGCAAAGGCAGCCAGCAAAAGGCCGCCCAGCAGTCGTTGCGCAATGGACATTCGAGCTCGCGAAAAACCGACGGGAAATTGTATCTGTGTGCTGCCGCATCGACCGGTTGGCAGCCATGCGCCGCGCCGACGCGCGGGCCGACGAACGGGCCGGACTGCAACCATTTGTTTCAGGTGTCCACGCGCCAGCGCCGCGATTCGTTGCCCGCTCTGGGCAAAGACACACTGCACCGAGGAGCGCCATGGCCCGTCCCGCCGTTCCACCGCTGGCCCCTGGCTGGTTGCGTCGCCTGCTGGCGCCCGCCCTGCTCCTGCTCCTGGCTGCCGGCTGCATGACCCCGGCACCCCACGCGCAGCCATCGTCCGGCGGCGAGCCGCCGCCGATCGAACCGCCAGCCCGCGTCGGCAAGATCGGCATGCTGGCCGGCACGGTCACGCTGGCCGACCTCGCCAGCGGAGACAGCGGCGTGGCTACGCTCAACTGGCCTATCACCAGCGGCCATCGACTCAGCACCGCACCCGGCAGCCGCGCAGAGGTGCGGATCGGCTCCCTGGCGGTACGCCTCGACGGCGACAGCATGGTCGACTTCAACCGCGTCGACGACGAGCGGGTGCAGTTGGTGGTTCAGGCCGGCAGCGTGGCGCTGCGGGTGCGCAGCCGCGAGCTGCTGCGCGAGCTGGACGTGCTGACGCCGCGCGAACGCATCATGCTGGAGGACGTCGGCCGTTACCGGGTGGACGTTGACCGCGTGGCGGGGCTGACGGCAGTCACCACGCTGGTGGGTCAGGCGCGCATCACGGGTACCGGCGGTCGCGTGGTGTTCACCGTGGCCAGCGGCGAGCGCGGCGAGCTCGCCACGGCCCCGGCAACCTCGTTCCGGCTCGTCAATCCGGCGGCTGACGCCTTCGACGACTGGGTCGCGGCCCGCGACCGCCGCGACGACGTGGTGGCGAGCGCCCAGTACGTCTCACGCGAGACCACCGGTATCGAAGTGCTCGACCAGTACGGCAGCTGGCGCGTGGTGCCCACCTACGGCACGGTCTGGTTTCCCGCCAGCGTTCCGCCGGGCTGGGCGCCGTTCCGTCATGGTCGCTGGTCCTACGTTACGCCCTGGGGCTGGACCTGGATCGACGATGCGCCCTGGGGCTTCGCGCCCTCGCACTACGGGCGCTGGGTGCTGGTTGGCGGCGTGTGGGGCTGGCATCCGGGGCTGTACGTCGCGCGCCCCGTCTATGCGCCCGCGCTGGTCGGCTGGTACGGCAGCCCCGGGCTGAACATCAGCATCCGCGTGGGCGCACCGGTCGGCTGGTTTCCGCTCGGGTACGGCGAGGTGTACGTGCCGCCCTGGCGCTACTCGCACCGCTACTGGTACGGCGTCAACCGGCCTCACGTTACCCACATTACCCCGATCACGGTCATCAATCCGCCGCCACGCTATGTGTACCAGGCGCCCGGCACCGCGACCTGGGCTCCCCATGATGCGGTCGTCCGTCAGCAGCCAATCCAGCGCGTGGTGCGCGATGCGCCGGCCGCACCCATGCCGGCGCCAGCAAGCGTCGCGCCACCCATGCCGACCCCGGCAGGAATTGCCAAGCGCATCGTGCCAGTGAGCGGCGATGGCGGGCCGGCGGGCGGCGCTCCAGCCATCAGTCCGGAGCGCCCCGGTGCCCCGCCCGTGCGCCCGGTGATGCCACCCCCGGTGCCGACTCAGACACCGGCTGTGCCTGCCCTGCCAACCGCCCCGGTGGCTGTGCCTCCCGGCGACGTGACACCACCGCCCGCCGTGCGCATGCCGCCGTCCACCCGTGGCGCGGTACCGGCAGGCGAACGCAACCCAGACCCACGCCCCACGGTGACCGCACCCGACGCTGCGCCCGCGTTGCCCGGCGGCGCAGCACCACCCCTGCCTCCGGTGCAGCGCCCGCCGGAATTCGTGACGCGGCCACGCGCGCCGGTGCAGGAGACGCCGCTACCGCGTGCGACGCCGTCACCCGCGCGGACCGCGCCCCCGCCCGTTGCCCCGCCGGCACCGCCATCGGTGCCACCCCCGGCGCCGCTGCAGGCGAACGTGCCGACTGCGCCCAAGCAGGGCCGCGACGACGGGCCGACGGCACCCGGTGCCAGCCGAGGCGGCGGCAAGGTCATGCGCGACAACTAACCGCCGCCCGTCTGGGCACGAAACTCGCTCGTAACCCCGCGTTCCGCACGTTCGGCCACTGTGCTTAAATGGCTGTGCGGTACCACCGTTGTCCCGGGAGAACTCCGATGATCCTGCGCCGCCCACTTGCCCTGGCTGCCACGCTGACGGCGGTCGCTGCCGCTGCTGCCCTGCTGGCCGCCTGTGCGGCATCCGGTAGCGCGCCCACCGACAGCGGCGGCGGGTCGGCGGTCGCTGTGCAGACCCCGTCCCAGTCGGCCGCGTCCACCCGCGAGGCGCTCGCCAAGCATCCCATTGAAGTGGTCACCGCACAGTTCGGCGTGTTCGGCGCCGATCCGACGGGTCGTCGCGTGCTGTTCGAGACCGACAACTTTCCGGCCATCAATGCTGCCCCGTACGGCTGGTACGTCATTTTCAAGACGCAACGCCCGACCGTCGTATGGCGCGAGGAGTTCGAACTTCCTGAGCCGCCACCCACCTGGGGACCCGGCGAGGCAATGGGCATCTACACCATCTCCCCGGACCGCCGGACCGCAGTCACCGAACGCATCGTGCCCACGCGGCTCGGCTTCATCGCCAACGAATGGCGCTACGCGCCGGGCGATCCGATCGGCGCGCACGCAATGCGCGTCTACATCGACGGCCAACTCATCAAAGACTTCCGCTTCAAGATCGAGGAAGGCCCGGGCAGCGAGGAGCGCAACCCGCACGGCGGCATGCGGCGCGGCGGCCGTGGGCCGACCACCTGAACAAGGTCGCGCGCGGCCGCAGCCAGGTCTGAATCGGGAAGAAAGTTGGAGGCGGGGGTCGGAATCGAACCGGCGTACACGGATTTGCAGTCCGCTGCATGGCCACTCTGCCACCCCGCCCCGCTATCGGGACGCCCGGCGCCCGCACGACGACGCCGGTCAAGCAAAAAGGGGAAGCGCGCGCTTCCCCTATGCTGAGAATCTGGAGCGGGAAACGAGTCTCGAACTCGCGACCTCAACCTTGGCAAGGTTGCGCTCTACCAACTGAGCTATTCCCGCAGGAGCGGTGCAGCACCGCTGCACCGCAAGTCGAGATTATATGCGGCCGGCTTCGAGTGTCAAAACGCGCGCCGGCTGCGCCGATCTACTCGCGTCCGACCAGATACGGCCAGGCGAGCTTCAGGTAGTACAGCATCGAGTACACGGTGAGGCCGGCGGCAATGTAGAGGAGCAGCGTGCCGATCTGCGCCACCGGAATGAGGCCGAGCAGCGGGTCGTGGAACAGCAGCACGGGGATCGCCACCATCTGCATGATGGTCTTGAGCTTGCCCAGCGCGTTGACCGCCACGCTGGCCGAGGCTCCGATCTGCGCCATCCATTCGCGCAGTGCCGACACGGTGATCTCGCGCCCGATGATCACCAGCGCCACGAACTCGTCGACCCGGCCCAGGGCGATGAGCACCACCAGCGCCGCACAGACCATCAGCTTGTCGGCCACCGGGTCCAGGAAGGCGCCGAGCCGTGTGATCTGCCCGTACTTGCGCGCGTACCAGCCGTCGATCGCATCGGTGATGGCCGCCAGCGAGAACAGCGCGCAGGCCGTGATGTTCTTCGCCTGCGGCGTAAGCCAGGCATCAGGCAGGTAGAACACGCCGACCACCATCGGGATCATGGCGATGCGCGCCCAGGTGAGCGCCATCGGCACGTTGAACACCGCAGAGCTATTCGCTTGGCTGACCATGGAGTTGCGCGTAAATGCGCTCGGCGAGCTTACGTGAAACCCCATCGACCTGCGCAATGTCGTCGATCGATGCGGCCCGCAGGCCACGCAGCCCGCCAAAACGCGCGAGCAGCTTCTGCCGCCGCTTGGGGCCGATGCCCTCCAGGTCCTCGACCTGCGAGGTGTTGCGCGCGCGGGCCCGGCGCGCGCGCATGCCGGTGAGGGCAAAGCGGTGCGCCTCGTCGCGAATCTGCGCCACCAGCATCAGCGCCTGCGAGTCGCGACCGAGCGACAGCGGCGCGCGCCCGTCGGGAAACACCAGTTCTTCCAGCCCGACCTTGCGCTGCTCGCCCTTGGCCACGCCGACCAGCACGCCAGCATCGAGCCCGAGTTCGTCGAACACCTGGCGCGCCATCTCGACCTGGCCCTTGCCGCCGTCGATCAGCACCAGGTTCGGCAGCGCGCCCTCGCCGCGCGCCACCGCGCTGTAGCGGCGCGCCACCGCCTGGCGCATGGCCGCGTAATCGTCGCCGGGCTCAACATCGGTGATGTTGAAGCGGCGGTACTCCTTGGGCTGCATCGCGTGGCCGTGATAGACGACGCAGGATGCCTGCGTGGCCTCGCCCATGGTGTGGCTGACATCGAAGCATTCCACGCGCAGGCGTGCGGGATCGCCGTCTTCCGGCTCGAGGGCCAGCACATCGATCAGCGCCCGTGTGCGCGCCTGCTGCGAGCCTTCCTCGGCCAGACGCCGTGCCAGTGCCAGCCGGGCGTTGCC
>Ga0209990_10004379_pt1 | contig 9967 bp, 2 predicted proteins | sample NOAtaG_6_FD_187304 | JGI IMG/M metagenome (GOLD analysis project Ga0209990, IMG submission 187304) | Freshwater lake microbial communities from Lake Erie, under a cyanobacterial bloom - NOAA_Erie_Diel5S_2200h metaG (SPAdes) (version 2) | ecosystem: Environmental > Aquatic > Freshwater > Lake ...
CGTCATCAAAATATCTCTCATTGGTATACAATGCAAAACTGGAGGCACGGTTGGAGAACACTTCATGGACATCATCATTACAGGGACAAAGTGACTTTACATAGTTCTTTAAAGTCACTTCACAGTCCACCCCAGCACCAGTGTTGTTAATCCAATCATTGGCACGACAATATGAACTTTCTATCTCATTGTTTTTTGCAAGAACTGCATTCTGGGTTCGTTCAATCTTGATTCCTGATTCCTTTATTACTTCGCAGATTTCACTGCAGTAAGAATCTTTTCTTTTAGCTAAAGCTTTCTGCCCTCACCGAGTCTGCTTGTGGGCATCTTTCTCATCTGGAAACCTCTGGATCCACTCTTAATGAGCGTTTCTTGTCTCTGGTTTCCAGAGCACCTTCTGGTCGTGCCCGTAGGCTTTCTGGTCTGGGGAGTGAGTTGACTGCTGATGAGGGGTTGGAAGTTCCCGGTGAGTCTTCTGTTCTTTCTCGTTTGTCCGTGGGGGTTGGGTTCAACTATCTCTTGTCTGTGTTCGAGTTGACCCCGGATCTTGCTAACGGCTTGCGCCTCGGTTCAGTTGGGAATGGACTCAAGTTCTGCACTTTGGGGGCGTCAAACTACTCTTTCACTACCCATTCAAAGAAGGTCACTGTGTGAACTGCGGCAATCTACATTGCAATGGGCCGCAACAGCACGTTTACCCATCACTGGTTGGATGCATTGATGCTTTGAGCCAACCAACTTGAAGAACTTCTAGTCAAATGTCATTCGAGGGAAGAGTGAGTTCTTTTGTTTCACTCGTGGGCATCCCAGGCCACTGTTGGGGTGGACACGTGTCAACAACCCGTGGTGACGTGTCCGCCTTTGATGTACGCAATTAAAACATCCAAACGCTACCACGGTCACATGTCCCCTCAGGCATCAGAGGAAGGTATCCTTATCACCTCGTTATTGTTAGAGAATGATTTCGATGTTGTCAGTCTACCTGAAGCTAACCTCAAGGAGCTAGCTCAGGAAGAAGCTCTTGAGCACATGTGCAACCACTAGAATGGCCTAACTAGGGTAGGCTGGCAAAGTTAGAGAATGCTTCCCAAAGTCTGATGCTGACAAGAAAAGGGGAAAGGCTGACTACTTCCCTCTCGTGATGGTACTGGAGATAGGGTCGAGACAGCGATGGAATCAATAATAATAAACAATGATTTATTTTACTGTGCCTAACTCTAAGGGAGAACCAATAGGTTGGTCGCAGCCTCGCGTCTCTGAGAGATTCGAGTGGACCTCTTCCTTTCTTACGGAGCTGTGGAGACCAAACTACCACTATAGTCCAGCTTTTTCGCTTCCTGGGTCTGTTGCGCCCGTCCGGGTCTGTGATGGGTGAAACCATAATGGAGCAGGGATCGCTGATGCGGATCCAGGAATCGCCTCCTTCTTGAGTGTGACAAGATGGTGTCGGTCTGTTTGTTTTGTGTCCTATGTGGCCTTGTTGTACGTTTAGTGGATTGAGTGGCCGACTTAACTTTGCGTGGGTGACGCTCGATGGAGCTGGTTTTGTGGCCTGATGTTGATCGCTGAATTGTTTTTGTGCGCAAAGGTGGTTGAGTGGGGCGTGGCTTGTGTGGTGAGGTGTTGCTAGTGTGCCTTGGGAATTCAGGCCGCGGTTGATGGCCGACCGAATATGTTGAGCGCGGCTTAGTGAGATTCAGTTTTGGTTGTGGTTGTGCTGCGGTTTTGCGCTTGGCTCGGATTTTAGATGTTGAGGCAGGTGCGATGGTGCGCATTTTAAATGAAGCCTGGGTGCTGGATGGCACTGGGCTTGATTTGCATGGTGGGGGCTTTCTGGGTTGCTGCTTTAGGCCTATTGTCATGGTGCTGCCTGACGATGAGGATTGTCTTGGCGGGAAAAATTGCTTCATGAGTTTTTGCTGGGGGCCTTGGGTTATGCTGTCGTTAAATTCTCTGGTGGCTATTGCTTCTCGTACAGAAGATAACCAGCACTCTAATTGTTGCCGTGGTAGTTGGTGCATGATGGGTAAGGGTCTGTCGAAAAGGAAGGACCGGCTGGCTTGTATCATGTGTGGATCCTTTGCGTAAACTTGGTAGTACTGTGTGGTTTCGTTCTTGAGAAGGCGAAACGCTTTGCCCTCTGTTGTATTGGAGGTGAGTCCATGAATTACTTTGTTCCTAGAGTCCCAAAGTGTGAGACTGTATTTCCATATGGCTCGGATAAGAGTCTTGCTCCAGGTCAATGCTTGTTGGTCTGGTAGTTTTGAATCTGACAGGAATGTTCTGCGTGCGGTCCTCCAGTGGTTACTGAGGTGGCCGCGAAAGAGGTTTTGCCAGCCGATCTCATACTGGCTAGTTGCTGCAGATTTTAGGAGTTCCTGCTGAGCTGCTGGTGGGGAAGCTGGAGAGTGGATAATTTGCACAAGGAGGGTTAGTATGGGGTCAGGGGTGGCAGCTTTTTCCATAGTTTGTTTGAAGGTATTGATGGCCTCTAGTCTTACTTGCGTAGCTTGATCGGACGGACATAGGAATAAGTGTTCCATGGTTTCTGGTGCCGGGCAGCATGGGCAAGTGATGCTGTGGCCATAGAACTTATTATTTTGTGTGTTTGTATTCCATAGGCCATGGCTGAGTTTAGAGATTGATATCCGCCTCGGGCGTGATAGACTAATGATGGCTTGGTGATAGCTGGGCCAGTCAATGCTGTTAAAGGTTGGATCTGTCCAGTGGTTGTCCTTTTTTAATTTTTTGGCTAGCGGTTCGTAATGGATGTCAGCTAAAATTAATTGGGGAAGGCCATTCGTGATAGGGATAGAGTGGTGCAAGACTGTGATTTCTGTGTCTGCGACATAGGCATCGTCAAAACCTGTACAGATTGTGGATTGAAGCCGTTTTACTGCTAGTGCGTGGGCTGCCGCATTTTTCACCTGTTCCCCCCGTGGGTCTGCCGGTGTTGGATGCCCTGGTGTCCATTGAGGGGATACTGTGATCTGTAATGCTTGGAGTTGCTTACGGATCGCCAGGATGAGGTCATACTCGTCCTGTGTTGCATCTTTTACGCCTATTGGTCCTTTGTGGAAAACTCTTTTTATGGCCGTTTCGCAATCACTGATTAAGGTGATCTTTCCTTTTTGTGTTGGGTATTCCTCTTCAAGCCATGCGGCTAAAATGATGACGGAGTAGATTGCCATGAGTTCGGCCCTGTACGCTGATTTGGGCCCTGTGGAAAGTTGGCTAGATCCTGTAGCGATGGTTTTTTGCCCGTGGGTGGTAATTACCCAGCTATATGATGCTTGCTTTGTGTTAGGATTGAAACTGCCGTCCACGATGATAGTCAGTGAGCCATTACAGATCGCTTCCCGGATTTCTGGTAGACATGCCCGCCCTGTTATTCTCCTGATATGCCTGGCAAAGGTGGATATTGTGGCTATATCTTTAGGTGGTGCTGGTGGGATAGTTCCGGTGCTAAAATTCACCTGGATTTTGGTAGGGTTGGGCGCTGTTATGGGCATGGCTGTTGCTGGTACTAGTGATGTAGGATCAATATCATTGGCTGGGCTGGTGTTGGAAAGGTCGAATAGTGGTTTGGTGGACGCTCTAGTGCGTGTGCGATGTGGTGGTAAGATATGCTGTACTATGCTAATGGACCCTCCTTGCCCCTGTAGATATAGTTTGGCTGTATTTGGATGATAGAGTAGTTGCCATGTCTGGTGGGTGCATGCTGACCAAGGGCCAAGGGGATCGACTAGTTTGCCTTTATGCTCGAGGTACGCTAAGGAATGTTGCCAGATTCGCCAGTCTGCTGGTTGTGGTCGTCCTTGCGTCGGCCAGACAAGGTTGCTGTAACGGTGAGGTAGTGGTAGACCTGCCTTGGCTTCAGGCAGAATGTACGAGCCATCTGCGGATGTAATGTCAGACAATGTTAGTACTTGCAAATATACTCTGCAGCGGTTGAGGGTGCCGAGTACTGCTGGCTGTAAGCGCAGTGCAATAAAGTAGTCCATGAGGAGAAGGTCCCCCTGTCTGGAGGGTTTCGGCAGCCAATGGGCAGGAAAGATAAAGGTGAGTTGGGTCTGGGAGATGAACTTCCACAGGGATGTTACCCATCCCCACTCTAACCATGTATACTCATTATATGGTCTATTTAAAACAAATGTAGCTGAGCCACTCAGTAATTGCACATATGACAGGTCAATTTTGATGAGTCGCCCCGTCTCGTCTTGTAATCGAACATGACCTAGTAGTAGATGCAGTTTGTCTATTCCTTGTACAGTAGAGAGGTTTGGAAGGGCCATTCCTCCTATTGTTACTGGCCCATGAATTATGCTTCTTGCTGTATTTCTATTAACATGTAGTTTAGGGAGTGTAGCCTGAAGAGCTGGTGATAATATTGCGTGACACTCTGCGTCTGTCAGTGACAGAGCGGGCAGTTGAAACCGGAGGCGGGGGAGTAGGTGCTGGACATAGGACATGAGTACTGCAGTACGGTCAAGGTGTGAACCCGTTATTGCTTGTGCATACGTTAGCGTGATATCTTGTAGAACTGCTATAGCGCCTTTGTTGTTTCCCGATGGAGAGATGTGGACTCCTAATGTTCTATAGCTGGCTGTTGGTTCTATTCTTTTAATCACTTTTGGGTCGCCTATGTCTTGTCCAGCTGTGAGGCGTACAATCGCTGGTAGGCTGCTTGTTGTTTGCAGTATGGGCCGGCCTCCTTTCCAGGTCCATGAGAGTAAGAACCAGAAACATTTATTTAAATTGAGTGCTCCTCCAGTGCTGAAAAGGAGTCGTTCCCATTGCTGAGCTAATATTTCTAGTTGTGTCGGTAAGGTGGCTGCTGTGCGCTGTACTAAGTAAATGTCTGCTGACTTGGGAATGTGAGCTGTGCACCCTAATCCGGCGTCGTCCACGAATGCGTCGCCCCTTGCATTTGTTACGACTGTACCATCGACCGATCTCATGCTCATTGATGGGGCTTGCCGGGACAGGGACTGGACTATAAGAAGAAAGCAGATTAACCAGAGTATAGGACCTATGGTTGAGCCTTGACCGGGTCCATATAAAAAGAAGTCTACTGCATTTTTGTACTCTTGGTCTGAGATTCCATATAGTGTTTTGATTTTATGCGATGTGTGTGCCCATGTCTGTGCTAAGGACCTTACTGTATTAGTTGGAATTCCTATTTTTCGTAGAAATAGCAGGACTAGTGGGTTTACAATCCTATCATAGCAGCCTGTCGCATCGTTCTCGATGTAGGCTAATGGTTGTTTTTTGTAACGTTGGATTTCCATTTGTAGTTGTTTATTAAGGACGGCGCTGATGCAGAGTTTGGCTGCTCGCGAACCATGTTGCATAGCTGGTATGCCTTGTGTGTCCTCGAGATGGTGCATTAGTGGACGTCCAATGGCTAATCTGTTGCCTTGGTTAAAGTCTGATTCCTGGAGGGCTATAATTCGTAGCCGGTGGATTTTAGAATTGCCTGGTGTTTTTTCTAACATTACATCGACTACTTGTTGCCACCGCCGAGGCGAGAAGCCAGATATATGAGGAACTTTCATCATAATTGTCCACAGCTCAGATAGATCTTCAGACTGTGCGATGGCTTTGTAATGTCCTACATGTCGTCCTGAGGGAGAAGATGCGGTCTTTTCTGGAATGATCTTGTATAATTGTTGAAATTTTTCTGTGGTGATTTCCGTGTCGATGGAAGGCCCCGCAGGAAGATCTGCTATGGTTTGTATAATTGCTCTTGTTTCTGGTAGCATCTTCTCCAATATGTTTTGGGGTGGCATGATGCCTCGAAGTAGATCTGATGATCCTGCTTTTTCTGCATTTAGGCCAAAATAGGATAGTAGGGGTTCACTAGCAAAGGGTGTGTTGTGTGCTTGGTGGTATTGCTTGGCATTCGCTTCACAGATTGAGGTGGCTATATCTGCAGGTTTTGTGACTGTTTCCCAAGGGCCCTCCCATGTAGATGGTTCTGCCGCTGGGCCCGCTGGAACATCTACTTTAGATAAACCCCTGTGTGTGTCGTCAGGCCTTAGATATCGTCGTATTGATCGGTGAGACCTTGAGCAGCGCTCATTTCTTAGTATTCGTCGTATCTCTTTATCTGTGGCTACTCGGAATTTGTTATGCTGTAATTTGAGGTCTGGTTTGTTTTTTAGAACCCTAGCCTCTGCTAAGGACTCTAGGTGGTTTTCCCTGAGCTCAACATGTTTCCGTTGTAGTTCGTGAAGATGCTTGTGCGCCTCTCTAAGTTTGCTGGTGATGGTCACTGAAGTATGTTGTGTGACAGATGGGGTAATGTTGGCTTTTTCTTGGGCTTTTAAGATGACGTGCTTGGTTACACTACATCCTTTGAGTTGTTTCATACATAATCTCCAGTAGCGGACCGTATTCACGGCTATCGCTAGGGCTGGAGACCACTGATAAGTAGTGGAAAACTTCCGTGAGCTTTTCCTTTCCGCATAGAGCATACTTTCGGTTAATAAGCGATCAATCTTGTTATATGTTTTTGGTATACTTGGATCACTTGGGTTCCTGTTGGCTGAGTCCTGTAGTTGCATGATCCTCTGCGGTAATCTATGATACTGTAACTGTTTCCATAGGTGATGGTGGTATTGCTCTATTATTCGAGGGTCTTGGAGTTGAAGGCCTCGTCGTGATGCCGGTACTATATCTGGGGTAGCGTCTTGAAATAGGACTGAAGCTTTGAAATCGACGTAACTTGGCCGGTGATCACTGAGAAAGACTGAGTCGTAGGGAAGGATGCCTGTGTGTTCTACTGCAGGAAGGAGATGATTTGAGATAAGGATGTAGTCTATCCTGTTATTTCCTCTGGAGTATGTGGGAGGTGGATGGTGGTCAGGATGTTGAACTAATAATGGATCGATGAGACCACATGTCCGAGCTAGAGTCGCCAAGGATCCGTCATGTTTCCCAACAGTAGGGCAGTCCGGAGTGTATGGTAACGGACTATAGGATCCGGAGACATTATATGTAGCTTCATTCGCATCTAGGCATAGGATGATATCGTTGGCTTTAGATACTAGATGTTCAATCCAGGATTGGAGATCCATAATGAATTGCAGTCTTGGATTTGGCTGGCTAGTTTTGTTTGCCTCCCTGATTGCTTTGGATAGCTTTCTATATTGCTGGGATGTGGATGTTGTATTCCCTGTACCGGTTAATGTTTGTTTGCAGACCCTATAAGCAGTAATTAACACTATGCGTTTCTGAAGTGCCCCGCGCAGAATTGCATATGTCCATCTGCCTAAGCCGAAGGGATCAGATCCTTTCTCCAGTATTCTGGAGGTCCAATTGTTTGTTAGGATTTGTGCTGTTCCTCCAGGTTGGTTAATTTCGCTGAAGTTGTCTTCGGTATATGAGACTGAGTATGATGAATGCTTCCATGTTTTTCTTAGTAGCGAATGCATGTTGGAGTGCGCTAGTTTATGGCCCCAATTTGTGTTGGTTTCAGGCAGACAGATGGCCCCAACTTCCATGGATTGGCAGATGGAAAGACTATAGTGTGTGTTGATATGATCATTACTTAATTTAAGGCCTCGCGGGTTTTGTAGTAACACCCTAAAGGTTGTGTTTCTTTCTATGGTTGGTAGTGAATGACCCCAGGTGTCGTCTTGCGGTGCGATTGTATCGATTTGTGTTGTAGAGAAATCATGCAAGGTGAGTTGATTTGGCGGCTTAACAATGCGGGTTTTGTTCTTATGATTGATTGGCTTTGCGGATGGTCCGTTTAAGTTACTGGATGTGCTTATGGGTGGTGTCAGACTGCGTGATGCTCCTGGTGGGGTGGTTTGGGTGGTTTTAGTTTTCTTGGGGATCAAGGGTTGTGCGCTGTTGGTTGTGGTCTTGGCTGTTAGTTTTCTATACTGGAGGGGTTCATATTGTGCAGTAGTCACTGGAGGCTGCACTGAATATTGTACAGCCTGCTTCAATATTTTGCTATGTCGTGGCTTGTTTCCTGAGCTGAGGCTGGTTGTATGCCAGTGGATTAAATCATATGGAATGGAGGCAGACACCCTGGGTGTTGTCATTTGAGTAATGTTTGCTGGTAATAGGGGGGAGGTTCCTGTGAGTAGTAAGTTACCCATCCAAGTCCTGCTTTGCATGGCAAGGTTGCTATTCATGTATGGTTGGAGAATATAAGATCCTGGTGCGGGATGCGACATGAAGACTGCTAATGACAGGATTGTGCGTGGCCCGCACTCGTTTGAGTGCGGGTTGTAAGTGCTGCTTTTACAATTGATCCAAATAGACCCTGGAGGCATGAACTGTGGTATAGTAGCAAGATGTAATTTGATTGTACGCTCTGTACCCGATTGATTGAGATCGTCGGCATATAGTATTATTATTTTTCCTTCATGGTGTCGTCTACATAGGGCGACCCAGTGGTTCCCATTGATGTGCAATGGGATTGATATATTTGGATGGTTTAGGGAGGGACGGGTCTTAGTTGATCTATTGTCTGATGCAAATCTTCTCATGATTGCTTGGTATCCGCCATCGACTAGGCAAGGATAGAAGGAAGGGTCCAAATAGGTGGTTTTATAAGTGGAACATAGTGCTTCCAGGCTTAGTACCAGGAGTTCATGGTAAATTGGGGTACCATAGGAAATGACATCCCTGAGGTCTCTTGTTGTGATGTGCACTTCAGGTTGCGTTGCGGATCTAATGATGGCTTGTGTGGGGTAGTTTTGGCATGCATGTTTGATGTTTGCTGTGTTTATCCCTTCTAGTAGGACTGCAAATGGATGGCTAGACTGCCTTTCTGCATGATGCACCGTTTTTGGAGTCCAGGATGTGCTGTGAGTGTTTGATTGTGCTATTAGCAGTGCTGCATTCTTAGTAATAGTGTAATTTATTCCGTTATGTGTGACGTGCTGTATTTCAACTGAATCGACGTCTTCTATCGTCATGCCTCCTCCTCGTCGACGATAGTTCTTGATGCTATGTGTTGTTAACCTTGATGTGCGTGTATGACGTGGTGTCGTACAGGCGTGAGCAGATGCATATTCTTTTATTACATGTAAGAATGCTAACTTAATCCGTTGATAGCTGTTAAGTAATAGGCTTATCTTGGTAGGCATCATATAGGGTAGAAACAGTAAATAAGCAATGATATAGATGTCCAAATTGCGATACTTTGGACTTGTCACTTTAATAAGATATACAAGCGTTGAACAAGCTGCTAGTAAGCCTGCTCCTGCACGGATGTTATGGGGCGTTGATGGGTTAGGTGTTAGACTGTTTATCCTGTAGGTAAATGAGACGAATGTGGTGATTTTGCGGTTAGCTGTAATGCTGTTGATCTGCAAGTGTTATTTCAGGGACATGCATGCCTTTGAGAAGCTTTCCTCCACTCCGCGTAGGTGAATGCTTTAGGCTGTTCACCACTTCTGTCATTTCTTCCATATGAGCTGACATGTGCTCCATTTGATTAGCCATAATGTCGAACTTCTGGTGGATGTTATGATTCAACTGTAACATATCATCAGACATTCTTTTTTGCGTGGCTGCTAGTGTGTTGACAACGTCACGCAAATCCAGCAGGGCATTGGAGTGACTATTTGTTACTGTTGTCAACTCGTGTAGATCTTGACTTCTTTGGTTTGTTATGTTTAGTTGTGCTGTTTCCGTTGTTGTGATTTGTGATGGCTGGGTTGCTGATGCTTGCTGATTTGGAGTTACTTGAGCTACTAATGTTGTGGTGTTTTTGAAATCTGGTGTGCTGACTTGGTATTTTTGTGGGTTGACGGCCGCTGCTTGTGCATAGTTGGTGTGGCGTTGTTTGGTTGCAGTAGCTTGCTTGGTTCCTGGCTGCGGTTCCGGATTCGTTTCCTCTGCACTTCTTTTAGGGGCTGGTGTGTAGAGGTTCTGGAAGGATTGCTGTACATAAGCTGTTGTTTGCGGTGCTTCTTCTCGTAGTAACCAAGTCTTCTTT
>Ga0209990_10004382_pt1 | contig 9965 bp, 4 predicted proteins | sample NOAtaG_6_FD_187304 | JGI IMG/M metagenome (GOLD analysis project Ga0209990, IMG submission 187304) | Freshwater lake microbial communities from Lake Erie, under a cyanobacterial bloom - NOAA_Erie_Diel5S_2200h metaG (SPAdes) (version 2) | ecosystem: Environmental > Aquatic > Freshwater > Lake ...
CGGTCGCCTCCGAGCAGCTGGGTCACGGCCACCAGGGGCGGATCGTCTTCACGATCGGACGCTCTCGGATGCGCGCGGCGTCGAGGACCGCGTCCGGCTCTCCGGACATCGCGGCGAGCAGCTCGCAGATCGCGGCCCCGCGGTCGTCGGCGTCGGCGATCTGGCTGTAGAGGAAAGCACCAAGCGGCTCGCTGAAGATCGCCGTTCGCCATTGGTCGGGCGAATCGAGCCGCTCCCCGACCACCGTGTTCGCGCGCCAGCGGTGCGTGGCGCGCACCGCGCGCTCGCGGGCCCCTTCCGCGGCGGCAAGCGCTCCGCCGAGCGAAACCTCGAGCAATGGATCGATTCCGCCGCGCTCGAGCACGCCGCGGATGCGGAGGATCTCGGCCGCCGGCTGCTGCTCGAGGGCCGGGCGCTCGAGGCGGCGCCAGCAGCGCTCGTACGCGAGCGCGACCTCGGGGCCGAGCACTTCGCCGATCTCGGCGACGATCTTGAACCGAAGTTCGATGGCCTCCGGGGATGCGACCTCGAGTTTCCAAGGGGGCAGCCCGAACTGCGCGCGACGGTCGCGCGTGACGACCAGCTCGAGGAACTTCTCGAGGTTGTCGAGCATGCGCTCGCGCGTCGACTGCGCCGCAGCGATCAGTTCCTCGCCATACGCCGCGATCAGCGCGACGGCCGTGTCGCGCTCGCCGTCGGAGGCATCCATGAGCCGCGCGACCGCGAAGGGATTCGAGTAGCACTCGACGGTGACCCCGGCGAAACCCTCGAGCTCGCGACGGCCGCGACGCTGGCCGAGCCCGCGCGAACCGATGTGCGCGAGCATCTCGAGCTCGATGCTCGCCTCGACGATGAGCGGATGGCTCGCGTCGACCTCCGCGATGCGCATCGCGGCTTCGATCACGCGCGCGTTCGCCGCGCGGTTGCGGGCGAGCATCGTGGTGGTCGCGCTGCGCACCTCCGACATCGCCTCGCGCACCGTGCTGCGAAGCGCAGCCTCGTCGGCGGGCGGCCCGCCGCGGTCAAGGCTCCGCCCCGCGTCATCGACGCGCTTCGCTTCCGGCGGCACGCTCTCGAGGAGGCGCTTCGTCTCGTCCTCGACGATCGCGTCGAACTCGATCTGCAGCGCGCCTTCGAGCCCGAGCCCGGCGCCAAGCGTGCGCAGCACGCGCGGCGAAAGGGCCGTGCCGTAGAACGCGAGACGGTCGGCGCCGCCTGCGGCCTCTGCGATCGCCTCGGGAACATCCGCCGGGTTCGGGTCGGCGGGCTGCGGTGGTTCGTTCGCGAACACGGCCGCAACCGCGTCTTCCTCGCCGATCTGCCCGAGGTCGACCCGGACAGCCTGCCAGAACAGCCGCCGGCCGAGTCGCTCGTCGAGCTTCTTGCCCGCGCTCTCGATGATCGAGCGCGGCATCGCCGAAAGCTCGTCGTACGCGGCCTTGCGCACCGCGGGATCGTTGGAGCGAAGCAGCGAGCGCTTCGAGCCCTGGAGCTCGAGCCCGCGCGCGACATCGGCGCGGAACGACTCGATCCGCGCCGGATCGTCGGGATGCGCCTGCGCGATCACGCGCTCGGCGAGCCGCGCATACATCTCCATCGTGCGCCGCGTCGACATGCCTTCGTGCAGATCGGCCTCGAGGCGCTCGATGAACTCCTCGCGCACGGTGTCGTCGGCGATGGCGCGCGCGAACGCGTCGCCCGCCTCGAGCAGCTTCATGCGCAGCGATTCGGTCGTCTGCGCGCGCGCGGAACGCATCGACTCGAGGCGGCGGTCCACGGCCTTCTGCGCACGGTCGACCGGGCGTCCCTTGCCGTCGGGCGAGTTGGCACGCGCCTGCTGCAGCGCCGCGTCGAGCGCGACGAAGTCCTCCGTCCACTCGAGATACGCCCTGCTGCGCTCGTTGGCGAGCCGACGCGCCTCGCGCGCGATCTCGCCGTAGGCGATGATCGCAGCCTCGAGGGTGGCGTCGTCGCCCCGGTGGACGCCGACGCGCGAGAGCTCCTCGAGCGGCCCGGGCAGCGGCCGCTCGGGCTCGGCCCAGACGGCGACGGCACGCTCGCACTCGATGCGCGCGGTGAGCAACGCCATGAACCGGTCGGCGCCTGCGGGGAGTTCGGAATCGATGCGCGCGAGCATCGCGCGCTCGGCCGCTGCGACCTCGCTGTCGATCGCACGCTGGCGCGCGCGGCGGGTGCGTGCCTCGTTCGGCGCGAACGGCGCCGGCGTCTGGCCGGCGAGATTGAGCTCCTCGACGAGCGGCGCCCACCGGTCGCGCACGATCCGCTCGGCCTCGCGGTCGAAGTCGGCGTAGGCAGCGTCGATCGCCTTCCACCACGAAGGGTCGAATTCGGGCACCCACTGCGCGGTGTCGCGGATCAATGCGAAGCGCGTCGGAATCGCGATCCGGTCGAACTCGCTCGTGTCCTGCGAGCAGCCGCCGACGAAGAGCGCCGCCAGCGCGAACAGCGCCGCTGCGACGGCGCGCACGCAGGCATCGATGCTGGAGAGAGACGCGCGCATCCGCAGAGCGTAGCGGCAGCGCGCGCGAACTCCAAGCAGTTCACACCACGATGTTCACCATGCGGCCCGGCACGACGACGACCTTCTTCACCGCGCGGCCCGCGATCGCAGCAACGACATCGGCGTGTGCGAGCGCGAGCGTCTCGATCGCGGCGGCGTCGGCCTTCGCAGGCACCATGAGGCGCGCCTTGATCTTGCCCTGGATCTGGACGGGCATCTCGACCTCGTCGTCGACGAGCTTCGACGGGTCGACCGCGGGCCACGGCTGGTTCGCGAGGCTCACGCGCATGCCTTCGTGCGTGGTGCCCGAGATCCCGAGCTTGGCGCCGATTTCGTCGGCGATATGCGGCGCGAATGGCCAGAGGATCGTCGCGAAGCGCGCGAGCTGGTCGCGCGTCAGGCCGCCCTGCGCCGGGTCGGTGAGCGACTGCGGGCGCGTGGCGGCGTTCACGAACTCGATCATCGCCGCGATCGCGGTGTTGAACGACAGCTTCTCGATGTCGTCTGCGACCTTGTGGATCGTGCGGTGGAGCAACTTCTCGATCTTCTCGTCGGTGTTCGCGGCGAGCAGGAGTTCGCCGGTCTTCTCGTCGACCGCGAGACGCCACGCGCGCTGCAGGAACCGGAACACGCCGACGATGTCGCGCGTGTTCCACGGCTTCGACGCCTCGAGCGGGCCCATGTACATCTCGTAGAGCCGGAAGGTGTCGGCGCCGTAGTCGGCGATCACATCGTCGGGGTTGATGACATTCTTCAGCGACTTCGACATCTTGGCGACGATCTGCGTCACCTTCTGTCCGGTCGCGGTCTCGACGAACTCACCTTCCGAGACCTCCGTCACCTGGTCGGTCGGCACGAGCGACTTGTCGGCGCGCTGGAACGCGTAGCTCGTGATCATGCCTTGGTGGAAGAGCTTGCCGAACGGCTCGGGCGTCGAGACATGGCCGAGGTCGAAGAGGACCTTGTGCCAGAAGCGCGCGTAGAGACAGTGGAGCACCGCGTGCTCGCTGCCGCCGACATAGAGGTCGACGCCGCCGGTGTGGCAGGTCGCGGGGTCGTAGGCGGTCGGCGCGCCGGCCGCTGCGGCCGACTTCTTGCGCGACAGCATCCAGTAGCGCTCGGCCTCGGGCGACACCAAGTGCGATCCATCCTTCGGCGAGCAGTAGCGCAGGTAGTACCAGCAGCTGCCGGCCCAGCCGGGCATCGTGTTCGTCTCGCGGACGACTGCTGTGTTCGGCGCGAGGAGCGCGGGGTCGACGCCCGCGGCGCCTGCGGTCGTGTGCGTCCACTCGCGCGCCTTCGCAAGCGGCGGCTGCGGCGTGTCGCTCTCGATCGGCGAATAGTCGGCAAGCGGCGGCAGCACGAGCGGCAGTTGCGACGGCGAGACGGGGTAGTGATTGCCGTCGGCGTCGTAGACGATCGGGAACGGCTCGCCCCAGTAGCGCTGGCGGCTGAAGAGCCAGTCGCGCAGGCGGTAGTTCACGCGGCGCGTGCCGATCCCCTGCTTCTCGAGCCACGCGATGACGGACTGCTTCGCCTCGGCGGTCGCGAGGCCGTCGATCGAAAGCGTGCTCGGATTCGCGCTGTTCACCGCGCGGCCTTCGCCCGCGGTCGCTGCTTCGCCCGTGAACGGCGTGCCGTCGATCTCGACGACCTGCGCGATCGCGAGGCTAAACGCCTTCGCGAACTCAAAGTCGCGCTCGTCGTGCGCGGGCACGGCCATGATCGCGCCGGTGCCGTAGCCCATCAGCACATAGTCGGCGGTCCACACGGGAATGCGCGCGCCGGTCGCGGGGTTGATCGCGAAGAGGCCGGTCGCGCAGCCGGTCTTCTCCTTCGAGGCCTGGCGGTCGATGTCGGAGCGGTTCTTCGCCCACGCGACATATTCCGCGAGCTTCGTGTTCGACGGGTCGCGCGCGATCGCCTGCGCGACGAGCGCGTGCTCGGGCGCGACGACCATGTAGGTCGCGCCGAAGATCGTGTCGGGACGCGTGGTGAAGACGGTGAGCGCGTCGGCGGCGCCGCCGTCGATTGCGAAGCGGATCTCCGCGCCTTCGCTGCGGCCGATCCACTCGGTCTGCAGCGTGCGCGTCATGTCGGGCCAGTCGACGAACGCGAGGTCCTCGAGCAGGCGGTCGGCGTAGGCCGTGATGCGGAACATCCACTGCTTGAGCGGCATGCGCAGCACCGGGAACCCGCCGCGTTCGCTGCGGCCGTCGATCACTTCCTCGTTCGCAAGCACGGTGCCGAGCTTCGGGCACCAGTTCACGGTCTGCGTGCCGAGGTACGCGAGCCGGAAGGTGTCGAGATGCGCCTGCTGCTCGCGCTTTGTGCACGCGGACCAGTTCTTCATGGTCGGCTTCGTGGCGCCGCCGTCGACCGGAATCGCCGCGTTCTCGCGCGCAAGCTTCGCCTCGAGCTCCGCGATCGGGCGCGCCTTCTTCACCGACGGATCGAACCACGACGAGTACGCCTGCAGCCAGATCCACTGCGTCCACTTGTAGTAGTCAGGATCGATGGTCGCGAACTCGCGCGACCAGTCGTACATGAAGCCGAAGCGCCGCAGCTGGCGACGGAAGTTGTCGATCGCCTTCTTGGTCGTGACCTCGGGATGGACGCCCGTCTGGATCGCGTACTGCTCGGCGGGCAGGCCGAACGCGTCCCAGCCCATCGGGTGCAGGACATTGAAGCCCTTCAGGCGCTTGTAGCGGCAGAGGATGTCGGTCGCCGTGTAGCCCTCGGGGTGGCCGACATGGAGGCCCGCGCCCGACGGGTACGGGAACATGTCGAGGCAGTAGAACTTGGGCTTCGAGGCGTCGAAGCCGGGTTCACCGGGGTTCGGCTGGCGGAAGCCGTAGCCCTTGCCATCCGGCCACGCAAGCGATGCCTGCCAGCGCTCCTCGAGCGCGTTGGCGTAGGCCGCGCTGTAGCGGTGCTGGAGTTCGTTCGCTTCCTGTGTTTGCTGGGCCGACATAAGGCGCAGATTGTAAGGGCGACTTGAGTGCTCGTATCGCCAAAGGCCGCCGCCGCAAGCGGCGGCCGCTCGCTCTCGTGCTCGTATCGCCACAGGCCCCCGCCGCAAGCGGCGGAGGTGTCGATCCGTGTCGTCTCAGCCCGCCGCGATTCACTCGCGGCGAGGCTGGCCAGAGGGAGCGGCCGCAGCCGCGACCGCTCAATCCTCCGGCACTTGCGCCGGGATCTTGCCGCCCTTCGAGCGGTCGAAGTGCTGGAGGTGCTTCAGCGTCTCGCCTACGAGGTAGAACGAGCCCGTCACGCAGACGAGGTCCTCGCGGCTCACCGCGCGCGTGGCCATCTCGAGCGCCTCGGGCAGCGTCTTCGCAACCTGGCTCATCTTGCCGGAGCGCTCGTTGAAGAGCTTCTGCAGGTCCTCGGGGTCGGCCGAACGCGGCGTGTTCGCCGCGCGCGTGAAGATCACCTTGTCGGCGCCGAGGTTCACCTTGTCGATGAGCGCCGGCACATCCTTGTCGCTGCAGCAGCCGAAGACGCAGATCATCGAGTCGTACGGCACATGCGCGCCGACGCAGCGCATGAGCGCGCCGAGCGCGGCGGGGTTGTGCGCGCCATCGACGAGGACGCGCGGACGGTCCCACACGAGCTGCATGCGGCCCGGGACGCGCGTCGCGGCGAGGCCCGCCGTGATCTTGTCCTCGGGGCAGTCGAAGCCGACGGTCTTGAGGTGGTCGACGACCGCGAGCGCGAGGCCGCAGTTCGACGCCATGTGCTCGCCCGGCAGCGGCACCGGCAGGTGCTCGAGGCGCGAGGTCTTGGTGTAGAGGCAGACGCGCGTGTGCGGGCCGAGGTCGTCGGTCACGCAGAAGCGCGCCGAGTAGTCGATGTCCTTGTTCACGATCTTGAGCGGTGCACCGGCCTTCTCGGCGACCTCCGCGATCGCGCGCTCGATGTTCGGCTCGCTCTCGAAGATGAACGCCGGCACATCGCGCTTGAAGATGCCGGCCTTCTCGCGGGCGATCTCCTCGAGCGTGTTGCCGAGCAGCTTCATGTGGTCGAACTCGATCGAGGTGATGACGCACGCCTCGGGGCGGATGACATTCGTCGAGTCGAGGCGACCGCCGAGTCCGACCTCGACGACCGCGATGTCGACGGCCTGCTCGGCGAAGTGCTTGAAGCACACGGCGGTCATCGCCTCGAAGAAGGTCGGCTCGACGCCGGCCTTCTCCGCGGCCTTCGCGACGCGCTTCATCAGGTCGGTGAAGACGGCCTTGTCGACCATCTGGCCGTTGATGAGGATCCGCTCGCGCAGATCGACCATGTGCGGGCTCGTGTAGATGCCGACGGTGTAGCCGCAGGCCTGCAGCATCGAGCCGATCATGTGGACGGTCGAGCCCTTGCCGTTCGTGCCAGCGACATGCACGGTGCGGATCTGCTTGTGCGGATTGCCGAGCTTCGCGAGCAGCTGCTCCATGCGGTCGAGCTTGAAGGTCGTCTCGTTGTACTTCACCGTGCGCATGCGCTCGAAGTCGGTGCGCTCGAGGAGGTAGCGCACGGCGGCGCCGTAGCTGTTGATGTCGCCGGAGCCCTTCGGTGTGCGGCCTTCGGTCGAACGGTTCGAACGCATCTCGAGCGGGCGGACATTCGCGACCTCGACGGGGCGCGTGGCGCGGAGCCCGAGCTGGCGCGCAGGCGGCTCGTCGGACTGCTGGCGCGGCGTCGCGGCGGCGATGGCGCGGCGCGTCGACTCGGGCATCGCGTTCGAGGAGTTGTGTGCGGTGGCGGCTGCGGCCGCTGCTGCAGTCGCTGCTGCCGTCGCCGACGGCGAGGACTTCACAGCGGCGGACTTCACGGCGGCGGACTTCGCAGCGGCGGACTTCGGCTCAATCCCCGCGACCGGCTTGGCAACGGGCTTCGCCTCCACCTTCGGCTCGGGCTTCGCAGGGGCCTTCGGCTCTGGCTTCTTCGCGGCGGCCTTCTCTGCGGCCGATCCGGCTTCCTTCTGCGTCACCTTGCCGACCTTGATCGTGCCTCGCGGCTCGATCTTCGGGAGCCGCGATGGAGTTCGCGCCGAAACGACGCTGTCCAGCGGCTTGTCGGACGACTTCGAACCCCTGCCGGAACTGGCCTGTGCGCCACCAACCACCGACTTGCGACCCTTCGAATCAGATGCGGACGAGCCAGAAACGCTGCGCTTGCCGCGCGCGGATGAGTCCTTAGCCATAGACCACAGAGGATAGCGAAACGGCCGTTTTGAAGCAAATCTTTGTCCATAACTTTCGGTACAGAATGGGCTTATGTGCTTTCAGGCCTGCGGGGCGGCGCATGCCGACCGATCGGCGACTTGCGGTCGCCACCCGCAACGGTCCCCGTGGCATCCTTCCGCGTGGCTACCTTCCTCGAATGGAACCCTCCGAACGGAAGCAAACCCTGGCGCTCGAGAGTTGGCGCGCGCTCCGCATCCTCAGCGAGTTTGTCGACGGCGTGGAGACGATGTCGCGCTATCCACCCGGCGTCGCGGTGTTCGGTTCCGCGCGGCTCAAGCCCGAGCATCCCTCGTACCAGCAGGCCGAACAGTGCGGCCGCATGCTGGCCGAGAAGGGCTTCACCGTCATCACCGGTGGCGGCCCCGGCATCATGGAGGCTGCGAACAAGGGCGCGAAACTTGCGGGCGGAACGAGCGTCGGGCTCAACATCGTGCTTCCGATGGAGCAGCGTCCGAACCCGTATCAGACGGTCGACATCGAGTTCCGCTACTTCTTCGTGCGCAAGGTGATGTTCGTGAAGTACGCGCGCGGGTTCATCATCTTCCCGGGCGGCTTCGGCACGATGGACGAGCTGTTCGAGGCGCTCACGCTCATCCAGACGCTCAAGATCGTGCCGTTCCCCGTCGTGCTCGTCGGCAAGGACTTCTGGTCGGGGCTCGTCGACTGGATGCGCAAGACGCTGCTCGACCAGTACGCGGCGATCAGCCCCGGCGACTTCGACATCTTCACGGTCACCGACAGTGTCGACGAGGCCGTGAAGATCGTGTGGGAGGCGCACATCGGCCAGCGCGTGGTCGCGCCGACCTTGCCGCGTTTCGCGACCGACGAGGAGGAGCGTGGCTCGGGCGACGGCACGCGCGGTGGACCGCGCCATCGCCGCCGCGGTGGCGACGCGTGGCATGAGAGCGCGATCTGACGCGCGCGTGGCTGTTGCATGAGGACGCCCGAAGACCTTCCGATCCAGCGCGTGCGCGATGCGATTCGCACCGCGGTTTCCGCGCGGAATCGGCTCGTCGTCGTCGCGCCGACGGGCTCGGGCAAGAGCACGCAGCTGCCGAAGTTCGTGCTGGATTGCCCCGGGGTTTCGGGCGATGTCGTGGTGCTCGAGCCGCGGCGGCTGGCCGCGCGCATGCTGGCGGCGCGCGTGGCGCAGGAGCTCGGCGACGAGCTCGGCGGAGTCGTCGGCTACGAGACGCGGCACGATCGCCGCGTGTCGGAGCGGACGCGCATCCGGTTCGTGACCGACGGACTGTTCGTGCGGCAGATGCAGCGCGATCCGGCGCTTGCGCGCGTCGGCGCGGTGATTCTCGACGAGTTCCACGAGCGCTCGGTCGCGGTCGATGTCGCGCTCGGTCTCGTGAAGCTTGCGCAGGAGTCGCGGCGCAAGGACCTGCGCATGATCGTGACGAGCGCCACGCTCGAGGCGAAGCGGCTCGAGGGATTCCTTGCGTGCGAGACGATTCTTGCCGAAGGGCGCTCGTATCCGGTCGCGATCGAGCATCTCGCGCGCCCGTCGCGCGATGCGGCGTGGGACCTCGCGGGTGCCGCGATCGAGCGCGTGCTCGACGCGTACGCGCGCGGCGAGGCGGATGATCCAGGGCATCTCTTGGTATTCATGCCGGGTGCGTACGAGATCATGCGCACCTGCGAGAAGGCGAAGATCGCGCTTGCACGGACGGGCGTCGCGGCCGAGGTGCTGCCTTTGCACGGCGCGCTGCCGCCCGACGAGCAGGATCGCGCGGTGAGCGCGGTCGATCCGGCGAAGCGGCGGCGCATCATCGTGTCGACGAATGTCGCGGAAACGAGCCTCACGATCGACGGCGTGCGCACGGTGATCGACTCGGGGCTCGCGCGCATTCATCGCTACGACCCGCTGCGCGGGCTCGACACGCTGCGCGTCGAGCCGATCTCGAAGGCAAGCGCCGAGCAGCGCGCGGGCCGCGCGGGGCGCACGGCGCCGGGGCGCGCGATACGGCTGTGGAGCGTCGCCGAGCACGAGCGGCGCGACGCGCACACGGTGGCGGAGGTCGCGCGCATCGACCTCGCGAGCGCGATGCTCGAGACGATGTCGCTTGGGGTCGACGATTTCGCGCGGTTTCCGTGGCTTGATGCACCCGACGCGACGCGCATCGACGAGGCGACGAAGACGCTGGCGACGCTTGGTGCGCTCGGCGAAGGTGGGCGCGGGCTGACGGAGACGGGGCGCG
>Ga0209990_10004386_pt1 | contig 9957 bp, 8 predicted proteins | sample NOAtaG_6_FD_187304 | JGI IMG/M metagenome (GOLD analysis project Ga0209990, IMG submission 187304) | Freshwater lake microbial communities from Lake Erie, under a cyanobacterial bloom - NOAA_Erie_Diel5S_2200h metaG (SPAdes) (version 2) | ecosystem: Environmental > Aquatic > Freshwater > Lake ...
TATCTTCTGTGAGACAATCGGGAACTATTCTCCTCGGTTCCACTACTCCAAAAGCGGTGGCTGATTATTTGGGTTGTCCCGTGGGAGTGGAAACTTTTCTCGATTCCGCCACTTTAATCGAATATCCTGCCGATTCTTTCGCCCCCATAGCCCACAATCTGCAAATATTAGCGCAAGCGGAGGGATTTACGGCAACGGACGGGGCTATAGAATCCCGAGGTCAGGACAAGAGCTAGAAAAAGTATAGACCTCTTGTAAAAATCGAAAATCTGGCTCTTCGTTACTATTTATGCTAAATTAACAGACAAAATGCCAAGACAACATACTTCTAACCAAAAAATTACGAAAGTTTCTCAAGCCATAGCCTCTCCGTTTTATTAGTTTAAGTTTATTGTTGATTCCCTCGACCCGACCTTCGTTGTTCTTCGCTCGAAATAACTAATGATTTCTCCACACCAGTTTCGGATTGTTTGACAACTCTTGGTAAATATACTGGCCGATTTTGCCCACCATTCCGAGATGGATAGCGGTTCTTCTATCCTGTTCTTCGAGGTTTCATAAATCTTTCTAAATTCTTCCTTTAATTCCTGCATCTCTTTCAAATTTGGGAACTTTTCTTTGATAGCTTCTAGTTTAATTTTTTGGGGTTCCGTTCAATCTTCTTGATTTTTTAACAGGCTATATTTACTTGGCTTTAAAACTTCTAGCTTCGCTTCTTTTTTTTGCTTCATATTTTTTATATTTCTGCGCTTCTGATGATTTTGGGGTAGTTTATCCCTCTCTAACCCACAACGAGGGCAGGTCGCTTTTTTATTTTTCGATTCGCTCCGGAAGACTATAGGGATGGAAGCGTCTGGGCTCTTCTCGACTTTGTGTGATAATTTTTGCTTATAGAATCGTGAAATGTTTACTGGGAAAGACTTTTAGGACTATTTTGCTGAAGAAACTATCAGTATAGACCCCGTTTCCACACAGAAACCAGAAGAGCCGCGTCTGCGGCGGGCGGACAATGGGAGTTCTCTGAGTTACGATTGACTTTCTCGGAAAGCTGCTCTTGAGATGATTGTAATTCTTTGAGATGCTGCTCTAGCTGTTCTATCTTCAAACCTCACCCCACTACTAGCTGTCTGACGCTGGCGGTCGGTTGGTCTGACCCAATCCTCTGCGCCAATTCCTGGTATCAACCGTAGGTGTTTCTCATCCATAGGTCTGAGATTACCAGATTTCGTTCCCCTCTGAACGGTTACAGCAGATTTTTTCTGGAATCAAAAATCTCCTCATGTATTAAGCTATATTACGACCAAATTACATTCGTGACCAGATTGACTACAATGGAAAACGAGGATGGGTGGCCTGCTTATAGGAATAGGGATGAATTCGAGTTCGACAATTCGTTGGCAAAAATCGACATCAGTTTGTCAGTGATTTCCCCAACTAAGCAATTTGCCCTAGTTACCTTTATCTGGAGAAAAATCAGCGGCTTTGGCATAGAGCGAATCTCAGTGTGATGGTCAGAAAGTCAAAGCCAAAGCAGATAAGTATTTTTCGGTCAGCCTCTCCAAATCCTTGCTAGTTACTGGCTGGTGCTGACTAGGGGCTGTTTGACCGTAAGTGTTGAAAACATGAAAAAATAAGATTTTCTTTGAATTCAAGGAGTTGATCATGGCTAGTAATATAACTCAACAGGGAAGCTTGACTCTCAATGATTTTATCTTTATACAAGGAGCAAATCCCACCAGAGCAGATGAATATCTGGTCACTTTTACTGCTTTTAACCAGCCCGTGCAGATATCTTTAATTTCTGCTAACAATACCACTTATGATCCTATCGTCCAAATTATTGATGCCAGAACCAACACAATAGTTGCCAGCGATGACGATAGCGGTAACGGCAATAATTCACTCATTGCTAATTTTCTGCCCCAAGGCGGAGTTGTTTATAAAATTCGAGTCACCAGCTTCAATACTATTAACACAGAGATCGAACATCCCTACACCTTACAGGTTAACTCTGTAGTGGGCGATGTGGTGCTTGAGGAAAGATTATCGAGCTTCGGCAACCCCCAAACAGGTCAAGTGGTTACTTTTCAGGGGGTATTAGACAGCAGAGACTATACTTTTCCCTCTCCTAGCACAGCTGCACCCTCTTTGGCGGATGAATATAAGTTGGCAGTGACTGCCTTTAATCAACCCATCCAAGTATCACTTACGTCCTCAAACACCGGTGTTTACGATCCCTTCCTACAGATTGTCAATGCCAGAACAGGGGCTGTAGTGGCTTTCGATGATGACAGTGGTGACGGACTCAATTCTTTAATTGCCAATTTCTTACCGCAAGGTGGGGTGGATTACCGGATTCGGGTAAGTAGTTTCAATACTATCACGCTGCCGCAGACCAATCCCGCCACCTATACATTGCAAGTTAGCGCTCAAGTGGGACAGGCAGCCGTAACCCCAAGAGTCCCCGGTATTATTCCTCCACCCAATACCAGTCCGCTAACCCTGACTGGTGACACGGCGCAAATCGCCTACGTTGTCTATTATGGACGACCAGCGGATAATGCTGGACTCGATTTCTGGGACGAAGCCTTGACGGATGCGGGTATTAGTTATTCTCCGAGACAGGGAGATCTATTAACTGGATCTGAAGCTGGTGCTTATAATCAAATTGTCAACTTTTTTGGCACCTCGCCCGAAGCTGATAACCTCTTCGGTGGATTGAATAATCGGGACAAAGTGAATAAAGTTTATAACTTTGCTTTTAACCGTAACGCAGAACAAGAAGGTTTAAACTTTTGGGCAGAGCACCTAGATAGTGGTGCCATCACCCTAGCTAATTTTGCTCTGGAGATCGGATTGGGTGCCCAGGGCGACGATATTATTGCCCTACGCAATAAACTGACCAGCGCCGATCTGTTTACGAATTCACTGGATTTGCCCGAAGAAAGGGCGGCCTACTCGGGCGAAAGTGCGGCACTTTTCGGACGCAATTGGCTCAGTGATTTCGGCACGACCGTAAGTACCCAGGCTTGGGTTGATGCCGCTATCTCTAGCTTAGTATCTATCTAGGGCGGGCTGAATATCAGTAGAAGCTTTGCTAGAAAAGGGTTTTGGTCTTTTTTTACCCAAAAAGTGCCAGAAACAAACGTTGAGAAATCGAAATAGGGACTCAAAACCCTGGCACTTTTGTGAGCGATGGCGAAGGGTTCCGCTTTGCAGTACGCGAGGTCATTCTGTTATTCTGACTTCCCCGACCGACGACCGACTCGGAGACTGATGACTCCTAACCCCACCAGCCAACTTTTTCAGCAAGCCCTAGATATTCTGATACCATTTTTCTAAAGTAATGGCAGAGATAGTTAATTACCCTCACCCCCCCCCAACCCCCCCCTGACAGGTGTAGGTATTTTACAAGTAAGAGGAAGGGGAGTAGTAAAAAGCGTCAACGGGGGTGGGAGGGAAAGAACTCCAACGATGAAGGTGAATCGACAAACCTTTTAGTAAATCAGCAATTAGGGTAATAGAACCCACATTCCGCACCCTAGTCGGTTGAAACCAACAGTTGCTCTAGCCCTTGTATAGCTGGACTTCCCCCATACAGAAATACTAAAAAATCAACAAAACCCTTACTGCCTGGAGCTTCTCAGAAAAAATTGACAAGCCGCTACTGGGTACATTTTTCGCTTGAAAATGGCTGTACCGTTGACTGTATCTGGAGTAGAGCGATTCCGTAGAGTTGGCTGTATAGTGATCGCTAACCTCATTGTAACAGATGGTGTCATTAATCTCTAGAGTCAGCGATTCCCTCTGTAGCCATGTTTTTGATGGTTTTCTGCCCGGAAACAAGCTATAATGGTCGAAAGGTCAAATTTGAAAATTTTTGCCTCAAACCCTATCAGCGTAAGGACTTCAGGAGTTTGTGTCCAGTAGTCCATTAGTATTATATGGCTTTAACTCAGGCTCTATAAGACTTTTAGCCATAGCTAGTATGTTTATACGGGGGAAGTCCAGGTATAGTAAGACTTTTAGCGATTACTAAGAATCGTGAAGTGTCACACTCTAGTCAGCGCTCGCCAGCTTAATGAGAGTCCATCTCAATAATTTGGTATCAGAGCTATCAGATTTTTAGCGCCAATTGTGCATCTGCTGGGCAAACAAATTAGCCTGTAATTCAGAGCCGGCAATCGTTTTGACGATTTAGATAAAATTTTCAATGTGACACTTTAGGGTGCGGAATGTGGGTTTGTTGTTTAGCATTGTCTTTCGCTATGCTCCTCTAAATCTCTAGCTTGATTTTCTCGCCATGAGTGTGTGACTGCTCACCTCTTTGTAATAAACCTACACCTGTCAGGGTGGGAGAGGGGACTATGATGCCTGCCACGAATAAGGAAAAATGGTATGACCTGATAGCAGCTCAAGAGCTTACTTTTGTCAGAAGTCCTATAATCTTCTCAAAGCAACGATTGGATCTAATTTAGCGGCACGATGAGCGGGAACAACACCGAAAATCAGACCGATGGCACTAGAAACTCCTAAAGCGAGAATTATCGCAGGGATTGAGACACTGGTGGTTAAAGCGGCAAAAATTCCCGCTAGATACATTCCTTGAATGCCGACAAAAATCCCGATAATTCCGCCAGTGGTGGCTAAAATCACCGATTCAATGAGAAATTGACCTTTTATATCCCCTTCTTTGGCTCCTAAAGCCTTTCTTAACCCGATTTCTTGGGTTCTTTCCGTGACTGACACGAGCATAATATTCATTACGCCGATTCCCCCAACAAAAAGGGAAATACTGGCGATCGAGGCTAACATTCTAGTTAAACTATCGTTAGTCTCTTTGGCCATTTCTAAGACTGTGGTTTGGGGGAAAACCTGCACATAATTCTCATCGCTGACCTGATGACGCATTTGCAGCAGGTTGCTAATCTGAAACTGAGCGGCTTTAATTTGGGCAGAGTTTTTGGCCAAGACAGAAATATGAGTCAGGGGAATGCCATAGATAGCTCTGCGGCCTTGAACCTGATTAGACATGGTAGTTAGGGGAATTAAGGCTCGATCGTCCTGATTAGCCTCAAATAAGGAGCCTTTCGCCTGTAAAACTCCAATGACTTGAAAACTAAGATTGCCGATGCGAAGATTTTCGCCGACGGGATTGCGATTACCAAAGAGATTTTTAGCTAATTCCGATCCCAAGACAATCACCCGATTATCCCGTTTCAGGTCAGATTCCATAATAAATCTACCTTTAGACAGTTGACGGTTACGCACATTTAGGTATTCGGCTCCCACCCCAATCAGGGGGCTATTACTGGTTCTATTACCGAAGGATAAAATTCTTTTACCGCTCAATTCGGGAGAAATGGCGGCAATGGCGGGAACTTGAGATGCGATCGCTTGAGCATCTTCGTAGGTGAGAGGCCGGGGATTAGGAATTGTCCGCCGGACATTGCGCGAGGAGGTGGAAACAAATAAAACATTCGGTCCGAGAGCTTCAAACTGCTCGAGGGCGACTTTTTGCGCTCCTTCACCCACCCCCACTAGGGCAATGACGGAGGCGTTACCGATAGCAATTCCTAGCATGGTCAGACCACTACGCAGTTTATTGCCCATCAAAGCGGAAAAAGCCATTTTCAGGTTTTCTAGCATTTCCATGGTTGGTTACATTCAGTGATCAGTAAACAGGGATAAAGATAAAGATAACTAACTAATTAACTTAAAACTTACATCTGATAACTGATAACTGATAACTGATAACTGATAACTGATTAGCGGGTAGAGATTTGGAGCGTTTCCGGTTTGCTTAAATCGCCGGTAATAGTTAAACTGCGCCGATTAGCGTTGAGATGACGGACAATTTTATAGATAGCTTCAACTTGGTCACTAGCGCCGATTTTGGCCGCTAGAGTGGCTAGGTCGAGAGAAGTTCCCGTTTCCCGAACAACTTGCACGATTTTTCTTTGTAAATCCAGAATAGAAGCGGCGGCTTTTTTCCCTGCTTCTACCCCGGGTTGATGGTAGGCGTTAATATTAACTAAACTAGCATAGAAACTAACGGCCCGTTCGTAGAGGGCAATTAAAGCCCCTACCTGACGGGGAGTGACCTCTGGGATAGTGATAGTGATAGAGTGACGACTATTTTCGTATAAAGCTTGTCGAGTACCTTGCAGTAATCCTGAGAGGAAATCGCCGGCAGTGGAGCCAGTTTCCACTTCTATCGAATCTCCTTGCCGGTCTTTTAACACTTCAATAAAAGTGGCGAAGAAATTGGGAACACCTTCTCGTAATTGTTGGACGTAGGCGTGTTGGTCCGTAGAACCTTTGTTACCATAGACGGCGATCCCTTGGTACACCTTATTACCATCGAGGTCTTTTTCTTTACCGAGGGACTCCATTACCAATTGTTGCAGATAGCGGCTAAAGAGATAGAGACTGTCTTTGTAGGGCAGAATCACCATATCTTTCTCTCCCTTGCCCTTGCCCTCATGATACCAAGCTAGAGCAAGTAGGGCGCTAGGGTTTTTTTTCAGGTTATGGACGCGGGTGGCCATGTCCATTTCTTTGGCCCCGGCTAACATTTCATCAATGTCGATACCCTGCAAAGCGGCCGGGAGAAGACCGACGGCGGATAGTTCTGATGTACGACCACCGACCCAATCCTGCATGGGGAAACGAGTTAGCCAATCTTGGGCGTATTTGTCTAGTTGGCTACCCGGCATAGTGACGGCGACCGCGTGTTGCGGAAAGTCTAAATCCAGTTTTTCGTAAGCGTTGCGGACCTCTAACATTCCGTTTCTCGCTTCGGGAGTGCCGCCGGATTTACTGGTGACGATAACGAGGGTGGTAGCTAAGGGTAAATGGGCTAGGGTGCGATCGATACCTTTGGGGTCGGTATTATCAATAAAAGCAATCTCTAAGGGGGGATTAAGGGGGGATAGAGCCTCGGCAACGAATTGGGGACCCAAAGCAGACCCCCCGATGCCTACACAGAGAATATGGCTAAATTTTGCCCGATTGGGCGGCTTAATCGCTCCGGAGTGAATTTTCTTGACAAATTCTTTGATCTGTGCTATCGGTTCGGTGATTTCGTCCCGCAATTCCTGGTTAGGAGCGAGTTCAGGAGCGCGCAGCCAGTAGTGGCCGACCATACGCTGTTCGTCGGGATTTGCGATCGCACCCTGTTCTAAAGCTGCCATATCTTGGAAAGCACGCTCGAATTTTGCTTCTAGACCTTTGAGAAAAGCCTCATCGAAGGGAATCCGACTGACATCGAGATAAAGTTCTAGGTTAGGGTGATAGTATAACCAATCTTGGTAACGTTGCCAGAGTTGCAGATTATCCATAAAAAAAAGCGAAATTTTTGTTTAATTACTCGTTTAGGGGAGATAGGATTCTATCCTCTCCAATCATCATACAGGTAGTTTTAGACTAGAAGATGACGGTTAAGCATATATTAGGGGTTGGCAAAATACTAACAGTGACGGACAGTGACGGAACTATCCCCTAATTGTTCGGTTTGCTGGTGTTGGCTGTTGATTTTTTAACCTGTCCTATGGCTATCTACTCATCCCCTCTCAAAATCGGTAACTTAGAAGTGCATAGCCGCGTCTTGCAATCACCTTTATCCGGTGTCACCGATTTAGTTTTTCGGTGCTTGGTGAGACGCTTTGCTCCTGATTCCATGCTCTATACCGAGATGGTCAATGCGACAGAAATCTCCCGGCTGCAAGAGTTACCGCAATTGATGGTTATCGGGGACAAAGAACAACCAATTAGTATGCAATTATTTGATTGCCGTCCCGATTTTATGGCTGTGGCGGCGGAAAAAGCGGTTAAAGAAGGAGCGATGACCATCGATATTAACATGGGTTGTCCAGTTAATAAAATTACTAAAAAAGGCGGCGGTTCTTCGCTTTTACGACAGCCAGAAATTGCCGAGCAAATTGTTAGGGAAGTGGTGGGAGCGGTATCGGTGCCGGTAACGGTGAAAACTCGCTTGGGATGGAACGCTCAGGAGATTAATATTATCGATTTTGCCCGTCGTTTGGAAGATGCGGGAGCGCAAATGTTGACCCTGCACGCACGCACTAGGGAACAGGGTTATCACGGGCCGGCCGATTGGCAATGGATTAAACGGGTGAAGGAGGTTTTATCGATTCCTGTCATTGCTAATGGTGATATTGTTTCTGTGGAAGCGGCGATTAATTGTTTGGAATTTACCCGGGCCGATGGGGTGATGTGTTCGCGGGGAACTCTCGGTTATCCCTATTTGGTGGGGGAAATCGATTATTACCTCAAAACAGGCAAAAAGTTGCCGAAACCTACCTCTATTGACCTGTTAAGCCTAGCTAAAGAGCATTTACAGGGGCTATGGCTATACAAGGGACAACGCGGTATTTGGCAAGCCCGGAAACATCTGGCTTGGTATTGTCAGGATTTTACCGGTGCGGCGGTTTGGCGCGATCGGTTTTCGCGCATCGAATCCCTGGCGGAGGGCTGTGATTTAATTGATAGAGCTATTGCCCAATTAAACCTTGAAAACGAGAATATTTAGTGGGACTTAGGCGTTTTCGGTCAGCAAAAAAGGCTCAAACCATTACGGGACAAAGGGTTAACCTCGATTTATGATTTTCCTTGATATATCTGGGTTTCAGCGATTTTGGGCTTCTCGAAGTAAATCCCAAGCGGGGATTGGAGTTGAGGCTTTTCTCGATTTGTTTTTTGTCTAAGTCCCAATAGGAGATCAATTGGACAAAGAAGTTGCTGTAATAACAGTTATTTGTGCAGAAAAGTGATTAGTTTTGCTTGTTCCAAGGTTCTGCCTTGGAACATATCAAACAAATTTGGCAGCGATCGCCCTTGACAATCACAAAAAGGTTAGAAGAACAAGGAAATAATCATCCTGTTGCTTGGCTACGGAATATGGCGCAACAGTTGGGGACATATCTCAACCGTCAAGCGGGAACTATAGAGGAATATCAGGGGTTTTTATTAGAAGTATTACAAGCAGAAGCAGAGATTAATGATGGCCGTGCTATAATAACTGACAACGATTATTATTATAAAAATATGCAGTATAAAGTCAGTCTTAAGCAAACAGAAGAAGGATATGCTGTTTGGTGTCCCGGTTTACCCGGCTGTGCTTCTCAAGGTACAACAAAAGAAGAAGCTCTCAATAATATTCAAGATGCTATTGTGTCTTATTTAGAAGTTGCCGAGGAATTGAATCAAGGTGTAGAATCTTGTTATGTGGAAGTTGAATTAAATCATGCCTAGTCTTCCCGGAATTAATCATCAACGAGCCATTAAAGCCTTTGAAAAAGCAGGATTTAGGATTGTTCGACAGGGTAAACATATTACAATGACTGATGGAGAGCATATCTTAACAATTCCCAGAGCTAATCCAATTAATGCTTATACAATGGGAACAATTATTAAAGGTGCCGGAATGTCTATTGAAGAATTTAAAAAACTTTTGTAAAAGCATCGGATTAAGGTTATGGACGAAAAACGCACCCAAGCTTATCTAAATATCATCGAGTCGTTCTCTCGAAAAAATCACAGTCCATCACATAATCACATCAATCACAGTACAGACAATGGATGAACAACGCGCCCAAGCTTATGTTAATTTAATTGAACAGTTACTCGCTTGTACTGAGGGTGAGGAACCCAATATCCTGCAAGCTAATCAGGAATTGATTGACCCCGAATTTTTGCAGATGATGGAAAACTATGCAACAGGGTTAGAATAATAAGGATACAATAACCATGCAGATTGATTTAACACAACACTTTGGGCAATATCTCAACCCTCAAGCCAGAAATATAAGACCTCTTGCATAATTTTTTTATGGTATAATATAAGGTTTTGCTTTTTTCTCAATTCTTAGATTGAAGTGGAAAAAAGAATAAAATGTGATCTTAGGTCAGGAAATCATCTATAATTTTGCTATG
>Ga0209990_10004387_pt1 | contig 9957 bp, 4 predicted proteins | sample NOAtaG_6_FD_187304 | JGI IMG/M metagenome (GOLD analysis project Ga0209990, IMG submission 187304) | Freshwater lake microbial communities from Lake Erie, under a cyanobacterial bloom - NOAA_Erie_Diel5S_2200h metaG (SPAdes) (version 2) | ecosystem: Environmental > Aquatic > Freshwater > Lake ...
GGTCCGCAACTCGATCATGGCCGACAGCGACCGAACCGCAACGTCGGAGTTGCTGTTCGTCGATACCAAGGCCTCGACCGAGCTGGGCATCCGACTGCCGGGGGGGCCGGTGGGCCTGGCGCTGGGCATCGAGTGGCGTGACGAGTCGATGAAAGATCGGCCCAGTGCGCTCGCCAGCTCCGGCGGCATTCTTGGTCAGGGCACGGTGTCCGTGGACGGCAGTCGCACCAGCCTGGCGACCTTCGCCGAGGCTGCGCTGCCCTTGACCAAGACGCTGGAAGGCAGCTTGGCACTGCGCAACGACAACTACAGCGACTTTGGCAACGCGCTGACGCCCAAGGTTGGACTGAAGTGGAAGCCCTCGGCCTCCTGGCTGCTGCGCGCCAACTGGGGCCGCGGGTTCAAGGCGCCTACGCTGCCGGAAATCTCGCCGTCGAAGGCGTATTTCTTCACCACCATCACCGAGCCGTTGACTGGCCTTTCTTCCAACATCACCGGCGCCATCGAGGGTAACCCGAAGCTGAAGCCGGAGAAGTCGACCTCGTACACGATCGGTGCGGTGTTCGAGCCGACCACCGACCTGTCGTTTGGACTGAACTACTACAAGATCGTGTGGTCCGATCAGGTGGTGTTTCCGGACTTCCAGGCGATTGCCGACAATCCCAACGACCCGCGCAAGACGCTGTTCCCGGCGGGTTCGCCGCAGGCGGGGCAAATTGCATCCATCAGCGCGGGCTATGAAAATGCGGGCCGTATCGCTACCAGCGGCATCGACTTCGACACGCGCCTGCTCCAGCGCACCACGTTCGGTCGCTTTACCGGGCGCCTGTCGACAACTTATGTCGACACGTATTCGGTCGGCGGCACCGAGATCGCCGGTAACCAGTTGGCGGGCCTGCTGATCAACGCCATCGGTATGCCGCGCTGGCGCGGCAACCTCGGCGTCGACTGGGATCAAGGTCCGTGGGCGCTGACGGCCAATGTGTTCTACATCGGTTCGCACCGCAAGGACTTCGGCAGTGGCACGCTGTATGCGCCGCCGCCGGCTACGCTGCAGATTCAAAACGGCAGCATGCCGCGCAAAGTGGAGTCGTATTACACGGTCGATCTGACGGGCAGTTACGCCATCACGCCGCGCCTCCGGGTGGGCGCGGCGATCCTGAACGCTCTGGATCAGCATCCGCCGTTTGACCCCGGCGTGTCGACGACCTACTTCTTCGACCGTACGCTCTACAACGTGGTGGGCCGCACCTTCCGGGTGGGCCTGCGCTACACGTTCGAGTAACTCGGCACCGCGAGGCGTCGCTCAAGAGCCCTGCCTTGGCAGGGCTCTTTCTATTTGTGCGCCAAGGAAGGTCATCCGTCGCGTCGGCCAGACGGCTCGTCGCAACAGGCACGCGCAGGCCGGGGCGACGGCCCAACATGTCTCTATTGCAAGGATCTTGAGGGGAGTGTTCTCCATGTTTCGTCTGCTTGTTCTCTTGTTCGCCACGCTTGTTGGCGTCGCAGCGGCGCTGCCTGTCAGCGCACAGGAACCGCTGAAGATCGAGGATCTGTTCAGGCCCGCGGCCTACGCCAATCCCATCTTGTCCGAAAACGGCCGCTACTTCGCAGTCACGATCCCCATCAACGAGCGCCGCAATCTCGCCGTCCTGGACCTGGAGACGGGCAACGCAGTTGGCCTGACCAGTTTCAGCGACTTCGATGTCATCGACATCAACTGGCTTGGCAACGACCGTCTGACCTTCAGCCTCGGTCAGGCACGGTCGCCGACCGGTCCGGGCCAGTTCCAGGGCGGGGGCCTGTTCGTTGTGAGCCGCGACGGCAAGGAAACCCGGAAGATCAATGGCACCGTTCGAGAGGCGCAGCAACTGAACCGCATCTATCGGAACCTGGAGGTGTATCGCGCGCTGCCGGGCAATTCGGAGGAGTTCATCGCCCAGGGTAACCAGCGCGATGCCGACTCCATCGACCTGTATCGCGTCAATGCCCGCACCGGTCGTCTGACTCTGATCACTGAGGACCGGCCAGCCAATGCCCAGAGCTGGGTGCTGGACCGCGAGTTCACGCCGCGCGTGGTGACTTCTTGGATCAGGGACACCTTTACCTACGTTGTCTGGTACCGCAAGGATGCCAAGTCCCCCTGGGAGGAGTTGACTCGTTACGACTTTACGAAAGGCCCGACCTTCGTGCCGTTGGTATTCGAGGATGACAATCAGACGATGCAGGTGGCGTTCAACGGCGGGAGGGACACCATGGGCGTGTTCCGCTACGACCCCAACTCCAAGAAGCTGGGCGAACTGCTGGCAGCGCACCCGAAGTTCGATATGGGTGCGAATGCTTTTGGGTCGACAGTCCCAGGCGTAATCACGGACCTCAAGACGCGCAAGGTAGTGGGGTACCGGGTCGAGGCCGAGAAGCCGGAGACCGTGTGGACCGATCCGGAATACGCACGCATTCAGCGCACGATCGATCAGGCGCTGCCCGAGACCGTCAACACCTTCCGCCGCACGCCTGACGGCAAGCGTCTGGTGGTTACGGCGCGTGCGGACCGGCGTCCGGTGACCTGGTTCATGCTCGACGAGGAGAAACGCACGCTGCAGGAGTTGTTCGTCAGCCAGCCCTGGATCAAGCCGGAGATGTTGGTCGAGCAGCGCCCGTTCTGGTTCAAGACGCGCGACGGGCTGGAAATCAACGGCTACGTCTTCCTGCCCAACAACCGCAAGCCGGGCGAGAAGCTGCCGACGGTGGTGCACATCCATGGCGGCCCGCAGGTGCGCCCCGACACCTGGGGCTCGGGCTTCGGCTGGCTGGAAGGGCAGTTGATGGCCTCGCGGGGCTACGCGGTCATCGTGCCCAACTTCCGGGTGACGCCGGGCCTGGGCGGCCGCATCTTCTATGCCGGCTTCGGCGAGATCGGCCGGCGCATGATCGACGACCACGAGGATGCCGCCAAGTGGGCGATCGAGCAGGGCATCGCCGATCCCGAGCGCATCTGCATGTCGGGCGCAAGCTACGGCGGCTATGCCACCTTGATGTCCCTGGTGCGCTTCCCGTCGACCTTCAAGTGCGGCATTGCCGGGCTCCTCATTGGCGACATGGAGTTGCAGTTGACCTCGCCCTCGACTGACTTTGCACGCTCCCGCTCATCGGTCAACTTCTGGTTGCGCATGATTGGCGTGGCTCGTACGAGCGACATCCCGCGCGAGATTTCGCCGCAATTTCTTGCCGACCGCATCAAGCAGCCGCTGCTGATCTACGCCGGCGCCGACGACGTCCGAACGCCGCTGGAACAGACGAGCCGCATGGTGCGGGCCCTACGCAGCGCGGGTAATCCGCCCAAGCACGTCATCATCAAGGCGGGCGAGGGCCATGGCTTCGGCAAGGTCGAGAACAACGTAGATCTTTACAACCGCGTTTTCGAGTTCCTCGACGAGCACATCGGTCGCCGCAAGTAGCGCCCCCTGAGCAATCCGAAAGCGGGCCTGCGGGCCCGCTTTCCGTTGGTGCGCTCGGCTCGGCCGCTTCCGCTGATCGCCGGTTACCCGTGTACCGAACCCTGGCGGGCTCGAACAGCCGCTCGATGCGGCCGATTAGCTCGGCTGGTGTCGCTGTGCGGGTGGGTGGATGGGCTGTATCAGCCCGACGGCAGCCGTGCGCGAGCGGTCATCACTTCCGGGCGCCCATCTGCACGACAGTCGACCATGAAACGCGTGTATGTCCGCCGACCTGGTTGCCGCCGCTCCGGGCAGACCCCGCTTGCGCGGGGTAGAGCGGCCGTCGGACGCGCGCCAGTGAGTCATGCGCATGTCGCAAGGCATCGCGCCAGCAGCGCCGACGGGGCATACGGTAGCCAACGAGGCCGGGAAAGCGACGACTCCAGCTTGGTGAGGACGCCCTCGGCGCCAGCCATACCGGGTGCGCTCCTGCCCGCCGGACGGCTTGTGTTCCCCGGGAGGCCGAAAAACCGTGTGGGTGGCACGGCGGCGTGTCATTGCCGGGCGCTTCCGGCCACGCATCCGGCTGACTCCGCTCAACCAGGCATCGGCCGTCGAGCCGCAACGTGGCAAGCGCGTTGACGGAAATTTTCACAGGCTCCCAGGGGATTGCCTGTGGGATAGAAACCTTGAGTACCAGTCTCTCCCGGCAGCCCAAATCCGACATGGCCAAAGCCCATCGCCGCATCGCTGTAAAAGCAAACATTGACATCTAGGAGTCTGTCGGACTTTTGCATCGGTGGGCGACGAAGTTTGAGCGCGGGCGATGTGGATGAACTGCGGGCAGGGACAACGGAGTCGGTGCAGAGTCGAGACCACCGCGATGAACCGATTTGTTCAAGCTGATCGCCACACTGCTTACCTGCTGCCGCCGTCGATTGACGAATGGCTGCCCGAGACGCATCTGGCGCGGTTTGTGGTTGAGGTGATCGAGCGGTTGGACTTGAGCGAACTGATCGGCCGGTACGCGGGGCGCGGCTCGGCGGCGCACCATCCGGCAGTGCTGCTGGGGTTGCTGATCTACGGCTACGCCAGCGGCGTGCATTCCAGCCGCAAGATCGAGCGGGCCACCTACGACTCGGTGGCGTTTCGGTTTGTGGCGGCCAACACCCATCCGGATCACGACACGCTGGCGACGTTTCGGCGGCGGTTTCTGCCCCAGGTCGAAGCGCTGTTCGTGCAGGTGTTGCTGCTGGCGCGCGAGATGAAGCTGCTCAAGCTGGGACAGGTGGCGCTGGACGGCACCAAGGTGGGAGCCAACGCCAGCAAGCACAAGGCGCTGTCGTGGGCGCATGCCGAGAGAATCGAAGCGCAGTTGCGCCAGGAGGTGCAGGGTCTGCTGGCGCTGGCCGAGCAAGCCGATGGCAGTGCACTGCCCGACGGCCTGGACGTGCCGGCCGAGATCGCCCGGCGCGAGACGCGACTGGCGGCCATCGCCCAGGCCAAAGCCAAGATCGAGCAGCGCGCCCAGGAGCGGCAGCGGCGCGAGCAGCAGGAGCACGAGGCCCAGTGTGCCCGGCGCGAAGCGGCGCGCGCTGCGGGCAAGAAGCCGCGCGGACGGTCGCCCGCGCCACCGGTGCCTGGCCCGCGCGCGACCGATCAGGTCAACCTGACCGACGAGGACTCGCGCATTCTGCCGGCGTCCGGAGGCGGTTTTGTGCAGGGCTACAACGCGCAGGCGGCGGTCGATACGGCGACGCTGCTGGTGTTGAGCACCCACCTGACCCAGGCCCCCAACGACAAGCAGCAACTGGCCCCGGCGCTGGAGCGACTCGGAGCACTGCCGGCAGCGCTCGGGCAGGTCGACACCGTGCTGGCCGACAGCGGCTACTTCAGCGCGGCCAACGTGGCCGCGTGCGAAGCCGCGGGGATCGTGCCGCTGGTGGCGCTCAAGCGCGAGGCGCATCACCTGCCGGTGCTGGAGCGCTTCGCCGAGGATGCGCCGCCGCCGGCGACCGACGATCCGGTGGTGCGCATGGCGCACCGGCTGGGTACGCGCGCGGGGCGGGCGCTGTATGCGCTGCGCAAACAGACGGTGGAACCCGTCTTCGGCATCGTCAAGCAGGTGATGGGTTGGCGGCGCGTGAGTCTGCGCGGCTTGGCGCAAGCGGCGGGCGAATGGACCCTGGCCGCGCTGGCGTGGAACATCAAGCGGCTGCACGTGCTGCGGGCGGCGTGAGGAGCGTCGAAATGCCCTCTGCGGCAACCTCATGCATCCCCACAGCCGCCGGTACCGTCGGCACTGAAGGCTTGCGGCGCCGCGCGACCGCGACCAAGCGCTCGTCCCCGCAAAAAAACCGCGCCCAGCCTCTCTGCCGAACCGCGCAACCCGCAAGTCCGACAGACTCCTAGGCAAGACCAACCCGACGACCAACGACTACAGCGCCGGGGGCCGGGTCATTCAGCAGACGATGCCCGACGGGCAGGTCTACCGCTTCGCCTACCAGCTCACCGGCGCCTGCGTGCGCAAGCCGCTGGGTGGCGGGCTGTACAACCTGTGCACCGGCGCGCAGTGCCCCACCGAAGACAGTTGGGAAGCCGCCGCCGCCGGCTGGGAAGTGCTCGGTGGGCGCATCGTCGGCACCACCGTCACCTACCCGGACGGCTCCAGGCGCACCTGGCGCTTCAACGCCGCCGGCCAGACCAGCCGCTTCGTCGATGCGCAGGGGCAGACCACCACCTACGACTACAACGACCGCAACTGGCTCGCCAAGATCACCGACCCGCTGGGGAGGATCACCCAGTACGACTACGACGCCGCCGGCAACCGCACCACCGTGATCGACCCGCTCAAGCGCATCACGCGGATGAGCTTCGACACCAACTGGAACCGCGTCACCACGACCACCCGCTACAACGACCCGACCCCGTTCGGCGAGGCCAATGCCCAGACGTTTCGCACCGCCTACGACGTCATCAAGGGTGTGCCGATCCGCGTGACCACGCCGCTGGATCGCCGCACCGAGATGACCTACACCGCCCGCGGCCAGCTCGAGACCGTCAAGAGTCCGCTCGCCAACACCACCCGGCTGCGCTACAACGATGCCGGCGACGCCATCGCCTTCATCGACGCCCTGGGCAACGAGACTGCCTTCGGCCATGACGGCGCCGGCCGCCTGACCCAGTTCACCGACCCGCTGGGCTTCAGCACCCGGGCCGAACTGAACGGCATCGACCAGACCACCAGGATCACCGACGCCCTGAGCCAGGACACCGCACTCGCCTACGACCCTGCCCAGCGGTTGGCCTCCGTTACCAACGCCCGCGGCAACGCCATCGAGCGTTACACCTACGACGCCGGCGATCGCCTGACCCGCCGCACCGACGCGCTGGGCAAAGACACCGTCTACGACTACGACAGCGCCGGGCGCCTGGAGCGCATGACCGACCGCACCGGCCGCATCACCCGCTACACGTACGACATCCAGGGCCGGGTGATCGCCATCGAGCGGCCCGAAGGCACGCAGGCCCTGACCTACGATGCGGTCGGCCGCCTGACCCAGATCGCCGACGAGACCGGCAGCCTGCGCTACGAATACGACGCCGCCGACCGCGTCACGGCCGAAGTCCACACCGTAGGTGCGCGCACCACCCGCATCGAGCACACCTACGATCCGCTGGACCGCCGCACCCGCCGCACGGTCACGAGCAGCAGTCCGGACGGCAACCTCGGCCCCGACATCACCGACTACGGCTACGACCTCGACAACCGCCTGACCGAAGTTCTCTACAAGGGCGACGGCAGCCGCACCGACCGCACCACCTACACCTGGGATGCCGACAGCCGTCTGACTGCCAAGACCCTGCCCAACGGCATCACCGTCAATTACACCTACGACGCCGCCAGCCGTCTTACTGCCTTGGAGTACCGCAAATCCGACGGTACCGTGATCGAGCGGCTGACCTACGACTTCGATGCCAAGGGCCAGATCGTCGCCCGCGGCAGCGTCAATGCGGTGAGCCAGACCGAGACGGCACTCACCGCCGAGTACGACGCCGCCGACCGCATGACGAGTGTGACGCTCGCCCCCGGAACGCCGCAGGCCAGGACCTACAGCTTGGCCTATGACGCCGACGGCAACCTGACGGACAAGACCCATACCGCCGACCCGGCCGACCGCACCACCTTCACCTGGGACAGCCGCCAGCGGCTCGCCCGGCTCGACGCCCCGGGACTGACGGCGACCTTCGCCTACGACGTGCTGGGCCGGCGCACCGAGCGCAGGATCACCAAGGCGGGCGAGCCGGCCCGGATCACCCAGTACGTCTACGACGGCGCGCAGGCGGTGGGCGAGTTGCGGGTGGCGCAAGGCCCGATCACCGCGCAGGCCACGAGTCTCATCACCGGGCTGGCGCTGGACGAGGCCCTGGCCCGGGTGACGCGCACGGGCGCCGGGACGCCGGAGCTAAGGGCCTTCGTGACCGACCACCTGGGCAGCGTGCTGGCGCAGGCGCGCGAGGATCAGTCGGTGGCGACGAGCTTCACGTACAGTGCGTATGGGGAGACGGCGGTGGCGGGCGAACAGCCGGCTGACAGTCTGGGGTACACGGCGCGGGAGGACGATGGGACGGGGTTGTACTTCTACCGGGCACGGCACTACGACCCGGTGATGAAGAGGTTCACCCAGTCCGATCCCATCGGGCTGGCGGGGGGCATCAACACGTACTCGTATGTGGAGGGCAATCCGCTGATGTACACGGATCCTTTCGGGCTCCAATCGATTCCTTCACCCAACACCGGAAGTCCGAATTCGCGCGGACCAACAATATGCAACGGTCGCGACTGCTCTGAGCCGCCCTTCGATCCAACGGCAGGTGGACCTCGTCCGGGCCCTCAACCGAACCGAGATAGAACGATTCCCAGAGAGCCGGGGCAGCCCGCACGCTACGAAATGTGCGAAAGCTTCAACCTTCTGAATCGGCCTTGCAAGGCATGTGTCGACGCTGCTTGTCGATTTGCACCCCAGTACTGTTGCGACGTTGATTTGCGCGGCTGCTTCGCTGAGGCGGCTGGTGATCCTGACCGAGTGAACCAGTGCGTGAGCCGTCGCGCTACGTGTGCCTATAGGGGACGCTGATGAGCAAAGGGCATACATTTTTGGGGTACGTCTTCTTGGCCGGGACCCTTTTTCTTTGCTTGGCCGTCTTGGCATTTGTTGGCGCATCGCCATGGCTCAATCCAGCGGCGGTTTTGCTGGCTCTGCTTGTTGCGAGATTGTTTCTCCGTAAGCCCAACCCACTGCCAGTTGTTGCCCTAGTTGCTATAGCGACGGGACTTTTTCCGTTGGCAGTGCTACTTGCCATTGGTCGGACGAGCGGCATATCGCCCTTGCCTTATCTCGGGTTGCCCGAGGTACTTCAAATGACGCTTCCGACTCTCGTTGCTGCTGGGCTACTCCCATTGATCTTTCGCCGTCCATAAGGTGTTGCGGCGGCTTGGGTCGGAGCTAAAGGGGGCATCAACACCTACGCCTACGTCGAGAACCGCCCAACCATGATGGTCGATCCGCTGGGATTGAAAGGTTGGTACTGCCAGCGTCCGCTTGGCAAGCTCCCCGGCACCCGGGGGCCACCGCTGTTCAACCATCAATACCTCTGCGTGACCCGTGCTGATGGTTCCGTTTCTTGCGGCGGGCTCACCACCGATGGCAACTGGTTGTCTGGAGAGCCGCGCTTAACGCGGCCAGACGAGGACTATTACGACCCGAAGTCCTGTAAGGAAGTTGATGATGACAAGGACCAGTGTTTCGAGCAGTGCGTCCTTCGCAACTTCAGCAAGCCGAACAAGCCACGTTACGGAATCGGGCCGCTGACTGACTGCCAAGAGTATGCAGACGATCTCTACTACGGTTGCAAGATACTTTGCAATATTCTCAAAGGCGGCCGGTGATGCGCGGGCGATTAGCTCAGGCTCTATTTATCGCTGCCTGTGTTGGGGTAGCGTGGTATGCGTGGTCATCATGGTCAGACGCTTTGCCCCAATACAAGAATGAGGCCCTGACCATTCCAACGGTCTTGCTGTATGCGGTGACGCTCCCGGCAAGTTTGGCGGTTCAGTTGATCTACACAGGATTGGCGCTGGTGACGCCTATTGATCGGCTTGATGCGGGCACGGCATTCTTGAATTGGATGTTTAAGACGTGGGGGCCGCTGACCGTGGCCGGGTACCTGCAGTGGTTTGTGCTTGTGCCGCGCTTGGTTCGGTACTGGCGTGGCCGGAGCGCTGCCTCCTCTGTCTGAAAAGCAAAACCCGCCCCAGCGCGATCGGCCGGATCCGGTTCTCGATCCAGTTGTTGTCGGCCGGCAGATTGCCGTCGCCCAGGTAACGGGTCAGCGCGGTCGTACCCGGACGGCTCCAGGCGCACCTGGCGCTTCAACGCCGCCGGCCAGACCAGCCGCTTCGTCGATGCGCAGGGGCAGACCACCACCTACGACTACAACGACCGCAACTGGCTCGCCA
>Ga0209990_10004389_pt1 | contig 9955 bp, 6 predicted proteins | sample NOAtaG_6_FD_187304 | JGI IMG/M metagenome (GOLD analysis project Ga0209990, IMG submission 187304) | Freshwater lake microbial communities from Lake Erie, under a cyanobacterial bloom - NOAA_Erie_Diel5S_2200h metaG (SPAdes) (version 2) | ecosystem: Environmental > Aquatic > Freshwater > Lake ...
GGATGCAAAGTAAGCGTGAAGGCTAAAGACGGTGTTAAAACTATTGAAGCGGACATCGTGTTATCTGCAGTGGGTATTCAGGCGAATATTGAAAACATCGGGCTTGAAGATGTTGGTATTGCAACCGATAAAGGACGTATCATCGTGAACAAGTGGTACGAAACCAATATCCCCGGTTATTATGCGATTGGGGATGTTTTGCCAACTCAAGCACTTGCGCACGTTGCTTCTGCGGAAGGAATTACCTGCGTAGAGAAAATTGCGGGTATGCACGTTGAGCCGATCGACTATAAAAATATTCCGGGATGTACATATTGTCAGCCGGAAGTAGCTTCTGTGGGTTACACTGAAAAAGCAGCAAAAGAAGCCGGATATGAAATCAAAGTTGGGAAGTTCCCATTCTCTGCCAGCGGTAAAGCAAAAGCAGGTGGCGCCTCTGACGGATTTGTGAAATTGATTTTTGACGCGAAGTACGGCGAGTTGCTGGGCGCACACATGGTCGGTGCTAATGTTACTGAGATGATTGCAGAGATTGTAGCAGCTCGTAAGTTGGAAACTACAGGACATGAAATCATTAAAGCAGTTCACCCACACCCGACGATGAGCGAAGCAGTTATGGAAGCTGCTGCTGCTGCATACGGAGAAGTGATTCACTTATAAGGACAGGGCATAAATATGAAAAGGTCGGAGCAATTCCGACCTTTTTTATTCCCTATTATTTCGTTCGACTACTGCGTAATCTGATTCACATCGGAATACATTACTTCCCATTGATGTCCGTCAGGATCAGCGAAGCAATCGTAATACATCCAACCGTGGTCGGCGCTATCACGATAACGCGTGCCGCCATTCGCCAAAGCAAGCTGCACCATTTCATCCACAGCTGCGCGACTTTCCACTTCAATGGCCAGTAGTGTTTGGGTAACTGAATGATCTGCAATTTTTCGATTCGTGAACGTTCCGAACAATTCATGCGTAATCATCATGGAATAAATTTTCCCTTCCTGCAACACGAGACACAATGCTTTGTCATCAGAAAACTGCTCGTTGAAGGAAAAACCAAGCGCCGTCCAAAAGGCGCGTGTGCGGGAGATATCGGAGATAGGAAGGTTGACAAAAATGGATTTGATAGACATGGGTAATGGAGAATTAATGTTTGGAATTAAATAATGGTAAGGATGAAGGTGTTTATAAATAAACAGGGACAGCAGCTCATGTTCGACCCTCAGCCAACCATTTAAATGGTTGGCTGCAAGTTAACCCAAATGCAAAAAACAGATAGTTGATGTTGAAAGATTCAACCCGTCTTTCACACTCATTAATGATTCATTGTACTTATCGCATCCTCCAGCTTATCGCTCATTGCATACGGAAAGTCCTTTATTTTCCAAGCCTACCTCTCTTCCGCGCTTTCCTCGTATCTTTGCACCCTAAGAATAATACAACATGTCAACGTTTTCGCTGAATACTATTGAAGAGGCTATCGAGGAAATTAAAGCCGGGAAAGTGATTATTGTGGTGGATGATGAAGACCGCGAAAATGAAGGCGATTTCCTTACCGCCGCAAGAAATGTTACTCCTGAGGTCATCAACTTCATGGCTACTCACGGTCGTGGTTTGATTTGCGCGCCGATCATCGAAGATATGGCTGATCGTCTCGGACTTGAACTGATGGTTAACTCTGCCAACACGTCTTTGTACGAAACGCCGTTTACGGTTTCCATCGATCTCATCGGACACGGCTGCACCACAGGAATTTCCGCACACGACCGTGCTAAAACTATTCAGGCATTAATTGATCCTTCTATCAAACCGGAAGAGTTTGGCAAGCCGGGGCACATTTTCCCGCTGCGTGCTAAAAAAGAAGGTGTGTTGCGACGAGCAGGTCATACCGAAGCGGCTATTGATTTTGCGCGCTTGGCAGGATTTGAACCTGTTGGTGCAATAGTCGAAATCATGAACGAGGATGGCAGCATGGCGCGCTTGCCTCAATTGATAGAAATTGCGAAGCGATTTGATATGAAAATCGTTTCTATTAAGGACTTGATTGCGTACCGACTGCGTCATGAATCCAACATACAACGTGAAGTGGAGGTGGATTTACCTACTGCCTTCGGTGATTTCAAAATGGTTGCATACACGCATCTACCGACACAGCAACAGCATTTGGCTATTTATAAAGGTTCATGGACTAAAGATGAAGGTGTTTTAGTGCGGGTGCATTCCTCTTGCATGACGGGTGATATTTTTGGTTCCTGTCGTTGCGATTGCGGCCCACAATTGCACAAGGCAATGGAACTCATTGAACAAGAAGGAAAAGGTGTAATTGTATACATGAATCAGGAAGGGCGCGGCATTGGATTATTGAATAAATTACGTGCATACAAATTACAGGAGCAAGGTCGTGATACGGTAGAAGCTAATCTTGAATTGGGCTTTCAGATGGACGAACGTGATTACGGCGTTGGTGCACAAATATTGCGTGATTTGCAGGCTTGTAAAATTCGTCTCATGTCCAACAATCCTCGAAAACGTGTGGGATTGATTGGTTATGGTTTAGAAATAATTGAAAATGTAGCGCTGGAGATTGCCTCCAACGAACATAACATCCAGTATTTGCAAACCAAACGCGACAAACTGGGGCATTCTCTGAAACTGGACAAGTAACTATTATTTCGGAATACTGTCAGCAGGAGTCGGTTTAGGTTCCTGTTTTTTATTGTCCTTTTTCGGAGGTTTTCGATTCGGGTTGGAAGACAATAAATACGCCTTGTATCGCGCAAATAGTTCAGCAGATGAATTAAACTCTTCTTTATACATCACAGCAACACCCTGCGTGTAAGGTGCACTGGCGTTCAACATGGTATTATCATTAAAACGATTGAAGGCACGCAAACGCACACGTCCATCATCCGTAACCTTATACTCCGCATTGAAATCTCCGACAAACTGCCCTGTGCTGTTGGCAGAAGTTGAATTGGGATTAAACAAACCGGCGTTCACATCCACAATGAGCTTGTTATTCAGCAATTGTGTACCCATATACAATTTTAGTTCTTGCGGCGATAAGTCATCATTTGGACGGTATTTTACACCCACGTTGACATCAGTGGTAATTTGTGATAACCAGTTGTTCAACGTTCCTGCAACGAAATTACTGAGTAGTGTACTGCTACCACCTTCAAAATAATTGTTCTGCGCTGATCCGCCATCCCGGTATTCCGACGGCATCATGAAACTATTCAAAACCATAAGCGACAAAACCTGACGATTACGTTCCAATTCTGTTTGCATGTGCGCATTTACAGCTTCTCGTATATTCTGATCAGCTGTCGGTAAAACTATCGAGAATCCAACGTTCGGGTTCATCAACATACTATCCAAATGCATGATCACTTGAACAGGATAGTTTCTGCTAAATGCAGGATTGTTTGTATCAAACGGGAAGAAAGGCTCTACAGACGCATTAGTTTTGTAAATCGCATCAGCATCAATGATAGCCTGATAAGGATCGCCATTCCAGCGAATGCTTCCACCTTTGGACAATTCGAACGGTACGAAAATTACATTCTTCATGGTAAACAAATATTCGCCTTTATCAAGTGTATATTGTCCCTTAATTGAAAAATCACCCGATTGACTGATATCCATTTTTAAATTTCCTTTGCCGGATGTTTGCATTTCATCACCAACAGTTTCGTCGAATATTACGTTAATGTTTGCATCCGGGGTTATTTCTACATTCAAATGCAATTCCAAAGAGTTACTTCTCAATTGTGATTTGCTTTCGGTAGAATCCTTAATTAAGGTCTTATCAACAAAGCTGATAAATTCATTCGCACCTACTTCACTGGTAGATGTCATGGGTACATTAAATACCGAACGCATTGGATTTGTACGAACAGACTTGGTCCCACCTAAAGCCGTTTTGGCATTAATGTCAATTCGTATATCACGATCCACAAATCCGAAAATGTTCATGAACCCTGTTGCAAAAACACGCCCGTAATACAATTCGTTATCACTGGCTTTCGTATTTAGGATCATGAAATTTTTGAATGCCAAATCGAAGTCAAACTGAAAATCGGTAAAGTTATTGTGATACAAGTGACCGTAAACTGAAGCAGTATCTCCATATTCATCGGTAATTTTAAAATCAGGAAAATAAATGGCATTTTCTTCCATGATTATTTCCTGCTTCACTGCACGTACCCAAACATTAAGATAATCAATATTCACTTTTCGCATTCCGGCCATCAATTTACCGGTAAATAAAGGCTTCTTAAGCTCTCCGGTCACACGAATCTTACCATCAACATCACCCACCACTTGACTACAAAAATCTTTCAACAAAGGCTGCAACATACCCAATTGAATATTCGTTAACTCCACCTTAATATCCAACTGATTCAACTCTCGCTTCGGATAATAAAAACCACTAAACTGTATATTATGAACCGAGTTCTGACGTCCGAAAAAACCGTTTAAAACAATGGCTTGAGTAATTGTAGACCAGGATGATTTCACTTCCCCGTTACCGATATGCTGTTCATTGACATACAACTGCTGAAATTTATTATAACTATTAATTTCAATTGTATTATAAATGTTACTTAAACCCGATGTTCCGGTGACCAAACCTTTCAGGGTTAATCCATCAGCAGCAGTAAAATAATTCAAATGGGACAAATTAAAGTTGGTAAATCCAACATGCAGTGTATCAACAGGATTTTCAGCAATAACGCCGTTCAAGCTAATATCTTGTTGACCGGAAGTAACCAACAACTGATTGAAAGAAATTGTAGTGCCATCAATCTTAAAGGTATTACGCGCATTAAATTGCCATAAAGAATCATTCAGATACAATTCTGTATTTCGTATTCCACCCGATATTATACCGCCTGAATCTAAACGCAAAACCACCCCAAATTGTCCTTCATTGCGCTTATTTCCCGTATTTCCATATTGTCCAAAACTGTTAATACTATCACTACCGCAGGTTGTTTTGATATTCAGCTTCTGAATGCTGATACTATCGCTAATTCGTATGGAACTAATCTTACCCGATAGTTCCAGACGATTCTGCACCGGTTGCAATACAAAATAAAAATCGTTGAATTGTGTGCCGTTAAATTCTATTCCCTGACGAGACGCAAAATTGAAATCGAGATGTTTCTTCGGTTGATTAAAATTACCGTCTAATGTAGTTCCGGGTTTGATGTACAAGTCCGGTAAAATAGATTCCAATGATTTACTATTGCGATTAAATCGCACTGACCACATAAAGTCTGCAGGTTGAGGCTGTTTACGAGCGCCCTTCTTCATTTGCGCAGGTTGGAATGTCTCCGGCAGATAGGATGACATCACATCTGAAAACGCCTCACCCAATTGCAACAATTCAAACTTACCGGAAATCGTGGCATCGGCAATATCCGAATTCAATACGATCCTCCTGGCTCCGTTACCGTCAAATCCCATACTTAGTACAACATCATCAACGTGATAGTTTTTCGATTTCTTCAAATAATTTACGTTTCTCAATAACAACGAACCGTCTATGTCATCAACATTACTACCGGTAAAATTCATGTCCATTACACCGGAAAGTTTATGAACTTCTCCCTTCTTCGCATAGCCGATTTTATCTAAACGAATGGAATCTATTTTTGCAGTAAAGTCAACAACAGCTTGTTTAGGACGAAAATCAACGGTACCATCGTATTGCAACATTGCTGCAGGATCGCGCATAGTAAATGCTCCTGTAAAAACATTACGTGCCAAAACAGCAGTATCTATTGTAATTGCAGAATATCGGTAGCCATCAAAAACGACACCGGTTGCCACTCCGTTTGAAACTGCAGCCTGCATTGTCGATTGTCGTAATCCGAATCCTGATATATTTCCGGAAGCACTTGCCGTTCCCATTCCGTCTATGGCGAAATACTTTCCAATATCAAACTCATCCAAAGTGATTGCACCTTCGTATTCGTATTCGCCATCAGTCTCGCGCCGCAACATGGAAACATCCTCCGCCTTTACGGTTCCTATATCCGATTGCAACGTAGCATTCGCAATAAAATCTGTAAAAAATCCCTCGAACTTTCCTTTTACTTTAAAGCGTCCCAAATATCCAATGTTTTCAGGAATTTCCAATGTTTTCCCTTCGTGGAACGGTTCAACAGGAATGGTTAATAAATCAACACGGCTTGTAAAACCTTCAACGATTTTAAACTGCATGTCAGTGGTTTCAATATCAGGTAATCCGTTGAAACGGAAATCGCCTTTAATGTGGGTGTGTTTACCGTAATCGATCACCAAATCTTTACAACGCAGAGCAACAACACGACCATGCGCCTCACCCGACATGGTTACAAATCGGTCAATACCCATTAAATCAGGCGCATAATATCCGAGGTCTTTAAAATGCACCTGACTGGTATCAAATCGAGCATGCATGATTACTTTATCTTCAAATTCATCTTCAAATTCATCGAATGTTGCGTAATGAAAACCAATTCGACCTTTAATTTTTGAATTTGGTGTTACAATGCTTAGATCATTGAGTTTGATGAACGTATCAGAAGCTACCACATGCGTATTCATACCCAATAACTCGAAGCCGCACTTTTCTTTGGCTTTCAGATCGTGCATGGTGATTTGAATAGAATCGCCTTTCGGATAAATTTCATCAAACGTGGTGTAAATATTCGTCACACGAATATCTTCGAAATCCATTCCCCGATCTTTGTCGCTCCAACGCGTATCGATATAAGCAACGGTGCAATTTTCAAGACGCACTTTTCCAATATTCACATCCCAAGGCGATCCGGAATCAGTTTTCGTAGTATCTCCGGAATCAAAATATCTCACGATAAATTTGAAATTCAATCCTCGTTCGCCTTTGTACTTCTTGAGTTTCACTACTGCATCCTGCAACACCACATCATCAACACTCAACTGTTGTTTACCATAGCTAAAACCACTCATGTCCACTTTAATCTTACCGGCATTCAGCAACGTATCCTGATGCAAGTCTTGAATGTAAACGCCTTCCAGGACCGCATAGGTAAACAATTCAATGTCCACACCTTGCACCGTGATGGTAGTCTTTAATTCGCCTGATAAATAATTAGCGATTTTACCGGCAGCCCATGTTTGTCCACCCGGCGTTCGCAAAATGAGATAAGCCACCAGCAAAAGAAATATCAACGTACCGAGGGTCCAGCCCAAAACACGGAGACTCTTTTTGATAATTTTGCGACTTAATTCGCGGATTGCCGACATTCGCACAAATTTAACGATAATGGCCCTGATTCTGGGGATTGAATCTTCCTGTGATGAAACAGCAGCTGCCGTAGTGAAAGACGGCAAATTGCTTGCCAATATTGTGGCCGGTCAAGACGTGCACCAAAAATGGGGCGGCGTTATTCCTGAACTAGCCTCCAGAGCGCATCAGCAACAGATTGTGCCTGTTGTTCATGCAGCATTGCAGCAAGCAGGCGTGCAAGCTAAAGACATTGATGCCGTTGCAGTAACACGAGGCCCGGGACTTTTGGGCGCGTTACTGGTGGGCCTTACTTTTTCCAAAGCCTATGCTAAAGCGCTCGGTATTCCGTTAATTGAAATCAATCACATGCAAGCGCACATGCTGGCACACTTTCTAACAGAAACACCGCCATCATTTCCCTATTTATCATTAACAGTTTCCGGAGGACACACGCAGTTGGTCATTGTTCATGACACGGATCGTTTTGAGGAAATTGGCGCTACTGTTGACGATGCTGCAGGAGAAGCATTTGATAAAACGGCCAAAATACTGGGTCTGCCTTACCCAGGAGGCCCATTAATCGATAAATATGCCGAATTGGGAAATCCAAAGGCATTTAAATTTCCCGATGCACGCGAAGACCAACTGAATTTCAGTTTCAGTGGATTAAAAACAGCCGTGTTGTATTTCGTGCAGGCACAACAAAAATCGAATCCCAATTTTGTGGAAGAACACTTGAACGATTTATGCGCCTCCATTAGACACACCATCGTTCAGTCGTTGTTGAAAAGGGTTAAAGCAGCATCAAAACAAACCGGAATTAAAAATATTGCCATCGCCGGTGGAGTTTCAGCTAACAAAGGGCTACGTGCAGCGCTAACGGAAGAAGCTGCAATTCAAAACTGGAACTTATTCATCCCTCCTTTTGAATATTGTACGGACAATGCTGCAATGATTGCTATTAACGGATATTTCAAATATTTGAAAAAAGACTTCGCCTCATTCGATTGCGCCCCTCAACCCCGTTATAGCGTATGAGTTTATTGAAAGGCATTCGCAGCACATTTGGTCCGCTTTTTCAAGCACAACAAGAGGATGATCGTAAGTTTCACCGAAAAGCGATGCTGTTGTTTATCTGGTCCGCAATTGCTTTAACAGCCATTCGTTACGTGGGTAGTTCCGATCTGGTATTGCGATTTTTCTCGGGATCAGATAGCGCAATAGCTGAACACTTTCGGTATTACTTTGGATTAGAATCGCCCAACGCCCGCTTTTTTGAATTGTTGTGGTGGAGTTCAGTCATTATAACCGTGTACGCTGTTGTTCCGTGTTTCATTATCAAGTTTGTTTGGAAAGAACAGATACGCGATTATGGATTAAATATCAGCGGAATGCGCTATGGCTGGGGATTGTATCTGGTTCTATTCCTTATCATGATTCCCTTGGTGCTATATTTCGCCGGAACACCGGGATTTCAGTCGCGCTATCCATTTTATAAACCTGCGTCGGGAGACGATTTGTGGCCATGGTTCATTCTTTGGCAACTCGTTTATTTTATTCAGTTTGGGGCACTAGAGTTTTTCTTTCGTGGATTCATCACCTTAGGTTTATATCCGAAACTCGGCATTTATGCTGTTTATGTCATGATGATTCCGTATTGCATGATACATTTTGGAAAGCCGCTTCCCGAAACCATTGGAGCCATACTTGCAGGTTTAGCGTTAGGAGCATTGAGTATCAAAAGCAGATCAGTATATTGGGGTGTCGCAATACATTACGCAGTTGCCATAACCATGGATCTCGGCGCATTGTATCGCTCCGGATTTTTTAATAATTAATTAAAATTATATAATATGAAAAAAGTAATTACCAGCTCCGGAGCCCCTGCTCCTATCGGACCGTATTCTCATGCTGTAATGACCGGCAATATGTTATTTATTTCGGGACAAGTTGGCAAACATCCTGAAACAGGAGCCATTCACAACGAAAATATCGAAGCAGAAACAACGCGTGTAATGGAAAACCTTAGGGCGATTTTGAGCGAAGCCGGCATGGACTTTACACACGTGGTTAAAACAACTATTTTTTTAACTGATCTGAATAATTTCTCTAAAGTTAATGCCATATATGGCTCCTATTTCACGGCTGATTTTCCGGCGCGTGAAACGGTTCAGGTCTCCAGACTACCGCTGGATGTGAATGTGGAAATTTCCATGATTGCAGCGAAATAAAAGATGTGCGGAATAGCGGGAACGATGAGTTTAAAGGGCGAATTACTTTTGCCCGAATCGCGTATTCCCGAAACGTTGCAATCCTTGAGACATCGAGGACCTGATGGATCAGGACATTGGAAAAATGATACGATTGCACTGTTTCATTCCCGGTTATCCATCATTGATGTAGATCCCCGTTCCTCCCAACCCATGTGGAACAAAGACGGTACAGCTGTCATCGTCTTTAACGGTGAAATCTTCAACTATCGTGAATTACAGCAGCAGTATAACATTCAGTGTTCCACACAAAGTGATACTGAAATTTTACTACACTTACTCGATCGTTTCCCGGCTAATCAAGTACTTCAACAACTTACCGGCTTTTTCGCATTCGCCTATTATCGAGTTAAGGACAACGAACTGCTGCTAGCCAGAGATCGTTACGGCGAAAAGCCACTGTATGTGCATGAAGATC
>Ga0209990_10004390_pt1 | contig 9954 bp, 21 predicted proteins | sample NOAtaG_6_FD_187304 | JGI IMG/M metagenome (GOLD analysis project Ga0209990, IMG submission 187304) | Freshwater lake microbial communities from Lake Erie, under a cyanobacterial bloom - NOAA_Erie_Diel5S_2200h metaG (SPAdes) (version 2) | ecosystem: Environmental > Aquatic > Freshwater > Lake ...
TTGTTTGCCAAAATTCATTACTCATTTTCTGCCCCTGTCTTTAGTAAAAGTATTGCTATAAGTAAAGTGTTGACCACTGACAATATGAGGATGTATTCAATCACTTCTGGTCTCCTTGATATTCATACAGTCCATCTTCTTGTCTGGCATATACGTGCAGGGAATATGGCATTATTTCTGGCATTAAAAGAATTTTTGGATAGCTTTCAGGAATTTGGACTACCTTGCCATTGTATGGGCCACCAATTAAAACGCTATTCATTCTAATTCCCAATCACCTTTGTATGAATAGTTTAATCCATATTCTGGGGTATAAACACAAATCTCATCAGGCTCCAGATACTTAACCTGATTTTCTGAGGTAATGTGAAACATACGAGTACCCTGGGGTATGGCAGTCTCAGCATCCATATTCTTCATAAGATTAATAAATGTATCACGCTTAGCTATTACAAACATGGTTATATTTTACTCCAAATCTATCAGCCTGTCAATGGTATAATTAGGTATGGATAAGATTAAGACTGATGTTCAAAACGCCAAATGGCATACCCTTTGGCAAAAACGTATGGCAGAGAACAAGCCACGTGAGGGCGATTATAATTTTGTAGTATGGAAAAACGGTTCTGAAATAATTATAGAGCCGTGGAATAAGTCAGTGCCACCATCAATATATACCAAAGGACAATGGGTAATGCTAGCATCAGACTATAGAGAGGATAACAATGGCAGGTAAGAAGGCAAAGGGAGAGAGAAACTCCAACAGGCAAAATGGCAAGGCAAACAAAAAGAGGCCACTGGTGTTTGATCCAGAAAAAAGAAGGCTTGTAAGAGCAAAATAGCATTTTTTGAGGTATATAATAGAAGTATGACACAAAAAGAAATTGTTGAGTTTTCTACTTCTGGATCTAAAACCTCTGAAATAATGCAACCAATAGTTCAAGAACTACTTCACAATAACCCAGATGTTACATATACTAGAATTAATTATGACGAAGAGCCAGACCTAGTAAAGGCCATGATTGCTTCTCAGCCACCAACAATTAGTCCATTTTTTGTGAGCTTTTACGATGGCAAGATGTTTGCCAGTGCTGCTGGATTAATTTCTGCAGATGAGCTATCTAGACTATTAAAAATCTAGGTCTGGAAAAACTGTCTGTGCTTCATTGCAATTTAAGCAATAGTGCGTATAGTCTTTAATAACGGTACCGCCAAGAACAACTTCATCTCGTCTAGATGCCTCAATCATTTCAGGTGTGGGATACCCATAAACTATTGGCACCATAAAAAATTGATTACAAATTGAGCAGACCATTAATTAATTTTATCATATAAATACAATATAATTGGCAAATGATACCTATTTTTTGGAAATGTCCAAAATGTGGTATATCTATTAGGGCAGAGCAGACTGATCAAATCCCTGCTATCATTAGCACACATAACTGTGATACAATATAAGAATGCTAACACATTCTCTAATTACCCTTTCAAGCAGCAATGTTACAAGAGTGTCTCCTGCTGGCGTTCACTCTGGATGTGACGTAACAGTACAAAATGTTAATGATACTGGTTACATCTACCTTGGAAATTCTGTAGTATCTAGCACAAACTACGGTTTTAGAATTTTGCCAAATCACTCCATTTCTTTTGAGCTTCCTGGAAAGGACGCTCTTTATGCAATCTCTTCTGTTAATTCTATGAAAGCAGCTGTTATGATTACCAATCTTGAGAGTGGTAGCTAATGGCTAGGTTTACCCACCCAGCATTTGGGGATGTTGGTGGACTAACCACTGAGATTAAAACATATTCTCCAGTGTGGTCTGGAACTGGATTGGCTTATACAAATACTCCAACAACTGGGTCATACATTAAAGTAGGTAACTTTGTAACTGTACAGATGGATGTTATTTTTACTAACGTTACAAACTTTGGAACTGGACAATATTCTTTAACATTGCCAGTTGCATCTCAGTACCACACAGATGTTTATGGCGGTTCAGTACATAAGATAACAAATCAAGGAACAGACCACTATAGTATTAAAGGTCACTTGGTTCCTGGTAGCACAACCTTCACTCTTTGGATAATTGGTAGCAGTGCTGCAGATGCCCCGTTTGATCACAACACTCCAGTAATTATTGATACTGATGACAAATTTCATATGTCATTTACATATATTTGTCAATAAGTTATCAAACTGTAATAAATTACTTGATTTTTACTCCCATACAGGAGTATAATATATCATCAACTTAATAAGGAAGTGTTTATGACTACTGTTTATACAAAGCCATCGTGCGTTCAGTGCGATATGACTAAAAGATATATGGATAAGAATGGTATTTCTTACAATACCGTGGATATTACTGAAGACCCAGATGCATTAGATTTAATTGTTGGTATGGGATTTTCATCAGTACCAGTAGTCATTTCAGAAAAGGGTACTTGGGCAGGCTTCCAGCCAGATAAAATTAATCTTTTAGCTGCTTGATTTTTTGATTTAGTTAGTGTAAAATTAATATATGAGCCTACCAGACATTGACTATGAATTGAGAGATGTGGGACAATTTGAGTATGGTGTTGATCTAGCAACTCCCAGAACACCACAAGATATGCAGTTTGTTGCAGATGCATTTGCTGCAGGACAAGCAAAAGAGCGAGCCAGAATTGAACAAGCTTTAATTAAAGAATCTTCTGGTGGTCACTTAGATATTGCAGTTTTTAAATTACAGAAAATTATTAATGAGCAATAATATTTGGGAAGAACTCAAGTCTATTAAAAAAGATCTTGATGCTATTGAAATTCAACTTAGTATGAATAAAGAAGCTATTGAATCTATTGAAATGGAATTAAGATTTTTGCAAACAGAATTAGATTATGAATCTAGGGGTAATAGCTCAGCAGGTTAGAGCAAACGACTCATAATCGTTCGGTCCTGGGTTCAAGTCCCAGTTACCCCACGCCCCTGTAGCCCAATGGCAGAGGCAGCAGACTTAAAATCTGCCCAGTGTCAGTTCAAATCTGACTGGGGGCACCAAACATGATATAATTAATAATATGAGTATAAATGCATGGGGCAGAATTAGCCCAAGACGTAGAGAAAAAATGCAGCAGTTATCTGGTGAACAGGCTACGGCTGCAACCAAAGAAAAGATTGAGGATCAAAGGCGTAAACGTTATGAGCTTCAGGAATCTAAACGTGCCCCAAAAATTCAGGTAGATCAAAAAATAATTCTTTGGGCATGGCTTATTGGTATTGCTGCAGCTTTTATATCATCTGCAATCGTATCCTTTAATGGTATTACATCTGTTGCTACATTTGTTGGGCTATCCCAAGCCTGGATGGGCGGACTATTCTTTTTCTTTATTGAGCTTATGTATCTTTTATTTTTAATTGCATATCTTGTGCTTGCATCCAGAATAGATGAAGAAGGCAAGCCAGAAAAAACTGGCGGGGCATTAATTGGAATGATAGCTTTTGGTGGCATTGCTGTTCTTGCCAATGCATTCCATACTTTTGATTTCTGGGAGTGGGCATGGACAGAACCACGCATGTGGGCTGGTATCACACTAAGCGTTGCCGCTCCAATTGCAATTATTAGTGCATCTAAGATGGCATCTAGGGTTGTATTTGCCAAAGCAATTAAGCTTTAGTCCATACTGTATAATGGTATTACTATGATAAAATTAGCTATTGCCGTTCCTACCCGTGGAAGACCTCATAATTTATTGAGACTTGCAAATGCACTAAAAGAAACTTGCACTGTTGAGTATCAGCTTTTTGCTCGTATTGATAATGACGATACATCATCATATATGGAACTAGAAAATACAACTTATCTTGTTGGGCCTAGAATATTTTATGCTAAATCAGTTAATGAAATTGCACATAGGGCATTAGAAGATGGCTTTACACATATTGCAATCCTTGGTGATGATGTTTTACCTGAAACAAAAGGCTGGGATAAGACAATGATTGATTCTTTGTCGAATCTTGGAGTGGCATACGGTAGTGATGGTCTAGAACATTTACATGGACAAGATCTTCCAACGCACGTGGTTGTTCCAATTGAAATGTATAAGCGTTTGGGCTGGATTGCTCTACCAACACTTAGGCATTTATTCTGTGACAATGTTTGGAGAGAGCTTGGAAAGATGACTAATTTTATTTATCATCCACAAGTGAAATTATCTCATTTACATCGCTGGAATCAGAAGGCCCCAGATGACGAAATTTATCAGCAGGCAAATGATAAGCGTAAGCGTGAGCAAGATAAAAAAGCATTTGAGACTTGGAAGAATGGGAAAGGCCTACAAATTGCCAAAAAGGCTTTATCGCAACAATGATTCAGGGTGTTAGTTGGCTTGATCCCGTCGTTGATACACATAAAAAATATTTTATAGAAAATGCTTTTAGAATAATTGATGTTGGATCTCGTGATGGAGATGATGCTCAATGGCTTTTATCACAATTAGGGAATGAAAACGAGTGCAAGGTTATTTGCATAGAGGCAAGAGAGGGTGCAGCTCTTGAAATTAAAAACAAATATCCAAACTTTATAGTATTTCAAACGGCGGTTTCTAATTTTATTGGGGAGGCCAAGTTTGTACAAATGAATGACCCAGAATTCCTTGGTTCATCGTCTCTTGAGCTAGTAAGGGCAAGTGCCTATCCAACAGAAAGTACAATCATAGATGTTCCAGTAACAAGATTAGATGCCATAATTGAACCAGGAGTAATTGATATTTTAAAAATAGATGTTGAGGGACATTCTGTTCCAACAATTGAAGGTATGGGCAGCCTAATAAAAGATGTTTTAGTTGCTCATATTGAAACTGAAACTCCTGAAAGGTCTGCTTGGGGAGAGCCATCAAATAATTTAAAAGTTATTGAAATTATGCAAGATTTTGGATTTTCTCTAGCAGATGTTAGCTATCAGTGGGGATGGAGCATTCAGGACCAAACCTGGATAAATACAAAACATGAAAGATATAGGAGTTAATAGATGACAGTTGTTGCATTATCGCATGGCTATCCGCCACTTTGGAATATGGGTGGAGAGGTCTCGCTTCACAGAACTATGAAAGCAATAAGAGAAGAGTCATATGTTTTAACTAAAACAGATAAGCCATATACTTTTGAGGGCATCAGTGTGAGACAAATTAACACCCCCAATGTTTTAGATATCAATGCTGACCCAATGCCAATAGCCAAACAGCTACAAGAGCTAAATGCAAGGGTAGTTATTGGACAAAATGAATTATCACTACCAGGAGTTCTTGCTGCTAGAGAGATTGATGCAACATCAATTGTTAATGTTCATACCCCCCCTAGATATGGCAGTGGTATTTCAGCTGCAATGCTGCAGTCCGACTATGCTATTTATAACACAAAGGCTGCTGCCAAAGCATGGGGTGAACCAGATGCATTTGTTTTACATCCCCCAATTAGCCCCCTTCCTAAAAACATTAGCAATAGTGGTGACGCTTATACGCTTTTGTCATCATTAACAAATAAGGGCGTTGGTGTTGTTATTGACCTAGCAAAAATGTATCCAAATCAAAGATTTATCATAGTTAGATCTCCTGCAGAACCAACCCATGGCCTTAAGAATATTGAAGAAATAGTTGCTAAGATACCAAATATAGAGCTTCACCCACGAGTTGCTCCAGAAAATGTGGATATATATTTAAAACAAACCAGGATATTGCTCGTTCCGTCTAGATATGAAACATATGGAATGTCTGCAATTGAGGCTGCTGGCTATGGTATCCCATCAGTTCATGTTGATACTCCTGACGTGAGGGAAGGTATTGGTGGTGCGGCAATACTAATAAGACCACTCAATCTATTAGATGCACAAAGAGGAATTAATCAAATAGAAAAATACTACAATAAGTTTAGCGAAATTGCAAGAATAAGGGCTGAAGCAATCCACGATCGTCAAAAAATTGAGCTGGAGCAGTTTGCCCATTTAATTGAAAACATTAAAAAACCAGATAGCACAGGCTCACGAAAAAAAGCAATAACCTTAGCTACTAGGAAGTATTTTTAATTCATATTGTGAAGGAATACAAAACATATTCTTTAGCATTTTTTCATAAACTTCCGTAAAAGAACTATCTTGTGTAGAAAAAAATGGATATTTAAAACTCAGATATTTGTAACTTTTAAAACTATATTTGGAATCTGAATAAACTTTAACATCTTGTATTACTTCAATCTCATTATCTGATAAGAACCTGTTTCCATAGTTTGACCTCCACATTACATTTTCGTTAACTATTGTCGATAGCTTGCTTTTACTGATAAGCATTGGTGCATGTGTTTCAAAATCTAGCGGGGTGTCTTTATGCTTCTTGCAGTGTCTCAGTAAATGATTTAGCCTTCTGATGTATGGTGAATTAACGCCATTTGACTTATTAAAAACTATTTTATTATGCAATGTTCCAGATGAGTATGCTTTTATAGCTGGAACATATCTAACAAAAAAGAAGTCATCATTCATAATAACTATTTCATCTGGTATGTTTGGATTATCCATTATTGCAATCAAGCTATTTTTTACATTTTGAAAAGCATCTGCTACTTGCTTAATTGGTATAAAATTTCCAACATACCAGTCTGGCTTGCCCCCAACAACCCAGACAGTAGAATTTGGGTAGAAGGTTTGAACAGAGCGTAGCGAATATCTAAGCTCTTCGTTCTCTCCATTTCTACAAATGTATACAAATACTATTTCTTTTTCCAATATAACTCCTGGTATAATTATAGCGTATGGTCAAATCAGCCAAACAGAAGAAACAACTATATAAGGTTTTAGAAGAACTTCACCTTTATAAAGAAAAACACGGCTGTGCTGACTGTAGAAACCACTTTCCACATTACGTATTAGAATTTGATCATAGACCAAAAGAAAATAAAGTAGATGTTGTATATAGGGTGCTAAGAACTTATGGCCCAGAGGCTGCGTGGGCCGAAGTAAAAAAATGCGATGTGGTTTGTGCAAACTGTCACAAGATTAGAACATACAAAAGGGAGCAGCAAAATGAATCTTGAACAAGAAATTAGATCTATTCTATTTGAGATAGGCAAAGAAATTAAACTATTAAAAATAGATGACGACAATATTGTTATTGATATCGATTATGAAAGGTATGTTGATAGACTTAGGCAGCTCTTAGAGTCTTCAGCTTGTGACCAACAGTAACATCCGTTGGCTTACCATCTCTGTATAGGGTTATAACGGCCACAGGATCGTTTTCAGAGGCATTTAAAGTAAAGTCGCTGTTTGGTACGTTATAAGTTCCACTTCTGATTATTCGTCTTATTTTACCCGTTGCCCTGCCACCAGATGAATTCCAAGATACCATAGAACCTACACCAATAGCCTTAAATATATCAGTTAGTGATTCTGATGTTGTCCAATCTTTACCGAAATCAGCAAACAGAGCCTTGTCTTTCATTCTATTGACAATACCACGTGACCAGCTAAAACCTGCATCTCCTCCCCATGCATCCCACATAATACGACCATTGGATGGATTGCTTGTGTTATAAAAGTCTTTACCCTTCTTGTCTACCTCATGGCGAGAAAAAAACGAAAACATTCTACGCACAACACTTAGTGACATTGATCTACCTGCAACTATATCTCTTGCACGACCCCAGCCTACTGGAGTTCCCGCCCCAGTTGCCTTGCCCTCTTCTTTCCAACGCAAAGCTCTACGTGCTGCCGCCTTCATTCCAGAAGTTGGTGTAAAAGTTTCTGCCTTAAGCATAAGCTCAAGCATGTCATCATCTACATCCTCTGGCATATTGTGTCCCTCTAAACTTTCAAGTTTTTGTGCGTCTAAATACATCATACCAATACTGTATGCTGTTGGTTCCCAAGATCCATCTTCTTCTTCATAAATGCGAACAGACATCGCTGGATTTTCTGGTGGCATAGACTCAAGTGCATATTCACTTCCAGGCGTTCCAAGAGTTCCGCCTTCCCACATAATGTGTTCTACCATTCCATGTGCAATCCCCTCAGTGGTTTGTCCCATAACAAAGTCACCCTCAACAATTCGCTCATCCATTTTAGATATTGGAACACAATTTGGAACCATTTTTCCATTTTTTCCTGGCTTCATTCCACGCTGCGTATATCCATCCCAGCATGGAGCAGCCTTATCTATATTTCCTTCAGACTGATTAATGGCATAAATTTGTCGTGCTGCAGCTTCTTTTGTTTTGTGGCATCCCATTACGGTGCCGTCATCTTTTAGGGCAGGGTAGCCAGAACAGCCGTACGATCCCTTGGCTCCAACATGATATGGCATACAAACATTATAGCATGAAAAATCCCCATACAGAACCTACATTAGGCCAGGGGTCAAAATGGGTAACTAATCCATCCTAAGATAACGGCCTTGCCCTGTATGGGGACTGTTTAATTATATACTATTCAATTGAAATCTTTTTAGGCTTTTCCTCATCTGGTATATTCCTAACAAGATTAATGTATAGTATTCCATTATCTATTCCAGCCTTGTCTACCTCAAAATATTTTGGTAGAGTAAACTGACGTATAAACTTGCGACCAGCAATGCCCCTGTGCAGATATTCTACATTTGGATCATCCTCTGGACGCTCACCCTTAATCGTAAGGGTATTGTTTTCTACAGCGATGTCAATATCTTCTTTTCGGAATCCAGCTATCGCAAATTCCATCACAACCTTATCATCAGAATGCCTGATAGTGTTGTATGGTGGATATCCTGGCTTGCCATTTGATATTGTTTTTCCAGATACCGCATCAAATATTTGATCAAATGCGGTAAATGGGTCTGAGAGATAGTATCTCATTGTGTTGCGTGTCATATATTCTCCTTCTTTAAGCGAGTTGTTGAGCACTCTCATTAGACGAGTGCTAAATATATTATATCAAAAGAAAAAGCGGTCTGCAACATTATGCAGACCGCCAATTTCTATTTATTTATGCAACTTCGTTTGTCTTTGCAGAGCCACCGCCAGAAGACTTCTTGGTTGTCTTCTTAGCTGCTGGCTTCTTGTCGCCAGTTGCCTTCTTGGCTGCTGGCTTCTTTGCTACCTCTACAGCTGCATCTTCAAGCTTCTTTGTAACTGAAGACGTTACGGCCTTTGCTACTAGACCAAAAGCTGGGTCCTTCTTGTTGACCCAACGTAGTAGCGTTGGAACGGCAGAAGCCCATAGTGCATTTGCTACTAGTAGCCATTCAGCCCCACCAAACTCTAGTGGAGATGCAATGCCAGTGCTTCCCATTACAATTGTAATTGCACCTAGCACAGATCCCAAAAGGTTTCTTAGATAGGACTCAATCATTGCCTTATTCATATTTCTCCTTATTTATATTTACCACAATACCTCTGAAGCGATCATGCCAAAATGCGTAGTGCACATTGGTAATGATCGTTTTTCAATTGTTTTGTATACACTAGAAACAAGTTCATTACATTTAGAAATACAGCAAACTGCAGGCATGTTATTTTTCATTGCCTGCAAGCTTTTCTCTATGTCTGTTTCTATCTTCAAAGGTAACATTTTCTCTTACTATTCTACCATACCAGCGTTTTTGGAGGGTAGAAACTCAATCAGCCTATGATAGGCTTTGTCTATTTCATTTTCTTTGCCAGATTCCATGGCTACATAAAGAGCCTCAATAGCAGCCTGAACCTCTTCAATGTATTCGTAGGCACTGTTTCTGGAATCTGATAAAAACTTAACAAAATCATTTTCTATGGCTGGGCCATTGTTTACCAAAATAGATAACCTATCAACTTCTTCTGAAAGAACAGTTTTATCTACAAAAAATTGTGTAACAAGCGACAAAAGTTTTGTATTCTTTAGTTTTAACACAATCAAAAAGATAGACAAAATCACTACTAACAATACTAGTGACGCAATTATTATAATTTCTGTCAA
>Ga0209990_10004399_pt1 | contig 9926 bp, 6 predicted proteins | sample NOAtaG_6_FD_187304 | JGI IMG/M metagenome (GOLD analysis project Ga0209990, IMG submission 187304) | Freshwater lake microbial communities from Lake Erie, under a cyanobacterial bloom - NOAA_Erie_Diel5S_2200h metaG (SPAdes) (version 2) | ecosystem: Environmental > Aquatic > Freshwater > Lake ...
AGACTACATTGGAAAGTAAAGGACTCAGCGGACCACCCTGCGGTGTTCCTTCGTCGTTGTCCACGCGTGTGCCATCTGGCAACACCACTTTGGCTTTCAACATCCGATGAATCAGTTGAAGAACACGGCCGTCGGGAATCTTCTGGGCCAAACGACTCAGAAGACGTTGGTGGTTGACTCGATCGAAAAACTTCGAAAGGTCGATATCCACTGTGACGGTATATCCCTCCGAAAGATACCTCTTAGCTTGAGCCACAAGGGTCTGAGCTCCGCGTTTTCGACGGTAGCCATGGGAACTGTCGTGAAAGCCTGTGTCGAAAAGCGGCTCCAGAATCTGAAGACACGCTTGCGCGACAACCCGGTCAATCACATTGGGGATACCTAGACCTCGATGGCCTCCGTCCGGTTTGGGGATCCAAACGCGGCGTATGTCTCCGGGTTGATAGGTTCCTTTCAGTATTGCATCTTTCAGTCGTGCTAAGACCTTGTGAGCCTGGTCGACCACTTCTTGGATGCTGACTCCATCGATTCCGCTAGCTCCTTTGTTGCTAGCCACCTTCAGTAATGCACTTGCCAGGTTAGGCGTTCGTGCAATACGCAACAGCATCGGCTCAAGAGCCGATGCCTCGGCGTCTGGTTCATCTGTCTCCTTGAACTTCGATCTAAACTGCAAGTACTCCCGCCCCACAAGTTCGCTTGCGTATCGGTCCGCTTCGTTTGACGCGGTTGTAGCCTCGCATTCTCCACCTGTTGACACCTTTTCGAAGTCCAGCTTCTTCTCAGGTGCTCGGTCGGTTTCAAAACTGTCGGTAAACTCGAATGTCAGTTGACCTGAACCAGAACTTCTCAACATGTCACCCCCTTCGCTCCACCGGCATTGCCCGGCTTCGATACTACTATGAGGTGATCCGACTTCTCTATCGACGTCAGGCAATTGTCGTTTCCTTCGTTTGCCTTACCGGACGATTCTGTAGGGACGTAAATCCCTACGGAAACGCCGGATCTCAAGAGCTCTCTTGGGGTAAGGTTTAGCAATGTCTCGCCGCACTCGCCTTGCATACTCCATGGGAACGATCGGATATTGGGCGTCGTGATGCACCGCACACTAACCCATCCCACATAGCCTGTACCAAGGTTCACTTTCGTTCGATGCTGCGATTCGTATACAGCTTCCATCTCACACTTCCTCGCGGTCATGCAACTGCTTTCACTCACGGTTACCTCCGATAGGCCCCGTAAAGGACTCTCACCTTCAATCAATAAACCATGCCCAACGCACAGTCTCAATGCGCTCCGCTAGCGCTGCGCCAAGTGTGAAGACTCAATCATCTCCAAGCCCTACCGCTACCGTACCTGGCAAGTTTGAATGTTATTCCTTGCGGCTAGTCAACGTCGCTTGGCTGCCGATCAAGTTCACTAAGCAAGTCCGCTTCCGGCTATCGCGGGCGCTGCGATGAACGCTTCGAGCCGTGTTGGCAAGGCTACGCCGCTCGCAAGTCTCGGCCGTAATGATTCCAACCTCACTCGCAAGGTTTCGCTACATCGATTGATCGCTTGTTCGCAGAGCCTCACTGCGCCATCATCGATTTCGCTTGCCGTCAATGCGATCCAAGCGGGGAACGCTTCCAACTCAACTCGCAAGGTTGTTGGGGCATACACTTCGAGCGGGGCCGCTTCCGCCGATTCTCAACCGTGATCTGCGGGCGGAACTGCGCTTTTGATGTACGGCGATGAGGGCTGAACCCAGCTTACTTGCCTTATCGTTCTTTTGAAGCATGGTTTCATTCATTGGCCAATCGCCCTCCAGAATCGCCGAACATCAACGCTTCGCCGCCGCCTTGCAACAGGGCTGGCGTGTTCCGTTCGGGCCTTTGGGGGCCCTCACTGCGCCCCTCATAAAATCGGAATTCGACTTCCTGTCTCATCGGAACTCTCGCGGGCCTCCTGCCCTGGCTACGGCTACGCACGGTCCTACGGGCATCGTGCCCTCCAGACACGCGGGGGATGAATCGTCACCGCGAAGAGGATGCATTGGAACGGTCACTTATCCTTCGACCTTTCAAACTTCGGCATTCACCTTTTGCACTTCCGACGCGGTTCCTCATCATCCCCGCTCGTGCTCCGCCTTCGCTGGGCGGGACTCGCTACGCTCGGTCGGACACGATCCGGACGCCGCTGGGTTTTTTGCATTGGAGAATCACTTAGTGCGCTGGGTTGATTGGCTTCGATAAACGTTACTCGCACTTCGCCGCTTCGTGTCCGTATCGTCTCCGACTGGCATCCTTGCCATCCCGCCCGTCTTCAGCTCGACGTCCATGTCTCGCTATCTCAGTTCTATCATCTCTGGCCAACGCGAACGGCCCTAGTGATTCAAGCGGGGGACGCATCCTGCTAAGACCTTCCGATGGCATCGTGCCATCGGTCTTCAGTTCAAACGTTCTCGACAACGCAACGTATCATCGCGCTTTGAGCATCACGCATTGAGACATTTCATGAGGTTCCGCCGGGCTTGAAGCATTATTACTTCGGCTACGTCGCTTGCCCGGCGGTTTCGAGACGGGTCTCGCCACGGTTTAATATGTCTTACCCGTGAATCGAGCCATCTCTATTTCGCGGTTCGCTGCAAGATACGCTTCTTGATTTCCGCTTTCAATCGCGGTCGCAAGTGATTCGGTATCTCGAACTAGATTTTGCTCCCAATCGAAAAGTTCCTCTTTGCTCTTGGCAAGTTGCCTAACTATCGCGATTGATTCGTTTGCTTTTGCCAAGTTACCGCAGTACGCATACAAAGACGCAAGTGAACTTGCATCTAGTATCCGTTCCGTTGCTTGCGCAACGAACATTTGTATCGTTTCTGTTACGTCAAGAGGCTCTGTGATACTTGGGCGAAACTCGCCTTGCATCGCGTTCAATACGCTTTCGTGCTTTCGGTCGTGATCGCGAGGTAGTATGTCGCGATTCTTGATGTCCAAAAACTGATGCAGAGTCGCACCACCTTGCATGATAAGCATCGACACTGTCATTACGGGTCGATATGCACCTGAACGAAGATTCTCGAACCAAACCTGCTGAGCAAACGGACCACTCAACCGGAAGAAGCCTACTCCATCTTGCTTGCTCCAATCTTCGAATAGTAGTTCATACGAAGCAACGTAACGCCGAAGCTCGGCTTTCGTCATTGGTTTTATTTTGATTGCCATTATGGGCGCACCGGAAGTACGGGGACATTAGGACCAAGACCAGCACCATTCCGAATCTGATTTATACGATTTGGAGAAAGAATCGCATTCCCAAACTTATAGTCAAAAATCGCCGTTGGATTGTTGAGAGGGCCTTCAACAACATCAAGTCGAATTGTTCCCTTGAGCGGAACTCCCTCGCGCCAAGGAACGCCGTTCGCATAGCGAACTTCAGTCGAAAGACCGCGGCTGCCAAACATCTCTTGGTAGCGAGTTAAAAGGCGATCCGCGTAACCATGCTTCAACGTCCCTTCGACGCTCCCAGTCGTACTCAAACCTCGTCGTACGCCCCAAGCCTCTGCCCGTGTTGCGATATCCTGAACAAGCTGACCGTTTGTGCGTTGCACTGCACTACTTGGGGCAACTGTGCACTCTAATGCAACTCCCTCCAAGACGTCGTAATATCTCGTTGCGTTTATTGGGTTTGCGTCGAGATGCTCGACGCTTTTTGCAGTGAAGGACCCGGAGACCTCGGCGCGACTTTTTAGGCCTACATGGCTCGCGCTCGATGCATTTGCTGCCGAACTGAAGAGCAGCGCAGACGCCCACACGATCATCGTACCGATGACGCCCATGGCCAATGAATTTTTCTTTTTAGCTGCGCTTTCCATGCTGCCTATTGTAGCTCGGCGCGACGCCCAGCGTAAGCGCGCTTCTAGCAGCTAACTAAGCAGCTAAAAGAAGAAGCTACTTAGTCTTTTTCTTGATTGATCTTTGAAGAGAACGCGTAAGCTTTGAGCGGATAGCGTTAAGCGGCTGGCTTTGTTTCGCCTTCGGCGGTTGGTGGGTCGCCTGGCTTTTCTTCGTTCGCCTTCGGCTTTTCTTCCTCAAGCCTCTCGCCTCCAGCCTCCGGCCTGTTCTCGCTTCGCTCGTCTTTTGCGGGGTGAGTTGCTTCGTGAATCTCTTTCAACTTGCGAATCGATACTTGCGTGTAGATTTGCGTTGTCTCGAGCTTGGCGTGGCCTAGCATGGCTTGGATGAACCGAACGTCTGCGCCGTTCTCTAACATCAGCGTTGCCATCGTATGACGGAACAGATGGCAGGAGCCACGTTTTCCAATGTCCGCCGAATCGACGTATTCGCGAACCATTTGAGTTAAGCGGTTCGTTGTGAACGCTTCGCCCAAGTGTGTTAGGAACAGAGTTGAATCGTTCGGGTCGATGATTAAACGCGGTCGAACTTCGCTGGTGTAACGTTCGATCCATTTGAGAGCACGGTTTCCTATCGGAACCATTCGATCCTTCTTGCCTTTGCCTTGTCGAATCATGATCGTTCCGCGATCCGAATCGATATCGAAGATGTTTAGGCCAATCACTTCCAGGCGTCGAATGCCAGTTGAGTAAAGCGTTTCGAGTATCGCTCTATCACGCAAGCCTAGCGGGTCGTGGATGTTGGCTTTCGCCAACACCGCTTCCGCTTCGCGGATGTTCAACACGTGCTTGGGCAAGCGATGTTCAAGCCGTGGTAGCTCGATGTCGCTGGCAGGGTTGTAAAGTAAGTAATTGTTGCGAGTTAGCCATTTGAACCAAGCTCGTATCGGAACCACGCGGCCATGTTGTGAACGGAAGCTTAGCGGTTGGCCGTCTTTCTTCTTGTGGTGGTACAAGTGGCGTTGGTATCGCTCGAGTATCGGTTTCGTTACCTCGTTCGGTCTCGTGATCCCGCGTTCTTCGGCCCAGAGAATGAAGTAGTTCAAGTAAACTTGCCGGTTGGTTACGGTTCGTTCGCTGTAGTTCTTCACTCGCAGCCATTCGAGGAACCGCGCCAGAAGCACGGCCATGCCTTGAGGGTCGTTGGGGTTGCCTACTTGTGTCGGTGGTTTGTGATCGCCTTTGCGTCCCATGGTTGGGGGCTCCGTTGTTAGTTAATGTCTTTCTAGTTGGTTGGTAATGCGAACGGCTTCTTGATTCGTGCGAATCAAGAAGCCGTTTTGGGTTTGCTTCGTTTTGTCGGTATGACTATGACGAGTTGAACTACGTTTGCTGGTTCATTTGTGGTGCCTCCGTATTAGTGGTTGTTGGCATTGGAACGATGAATTGGCCTTCGCCGTTGTTTTCACTCGATGAACTCGATGTTTTTTCAGTGGATGACCCTGTGTTATCGCTGTGTTCTTGGGGTGATGAACTTGGCTCGCTCTGTGATGAACAGCCATTCGGGTGTGTTGAACTTGGTTCCATCGGACCCGTCGTAGTCGTAATCGGTTGCAGTTTCGATGGGTCGATCAGTCCGCAGATGGTTGGCTGACCTTCGCGCCCGCGACCATCGTAAAGAAGCTCGTATTCGCTTGCTCGTGCGCCCGCGCGATGGGGAATGACGTATTCCATTTCAAGCAGTCGTTCGAGATGGCGTTTGATGGCCGTTTGGCTCCAGCCCAACGCTTCGCGTAACGTGCGACGACTGAATCGATATTCGGCTTGTTCGATCTTTTTGGCTTCGCATTCTCGCCTCGCCCATTCATACAGTTCACGAAGTAGCCTTCGTGTTTGGGGTGGCAGTTCGTCAATGCTACGGCCAAGGACCGCTTCGGCCAGTGTGTTGGCTATCGCGATATCTCGCGGAGTTACTTCGATGTATTGAATGGCTCCGCCATCCGCGTTCATCGTGTGAACCGGCCTTTGGTATTGATGTAAGAGCGCAACGGCTTCGATGAGTGTTAGGTATTTGGTGTGGTCTCGCCTTCGGCGGGTTTGGTCATCGAGGAAGTTCAATTGGTCCGCGTAGTTGTTGACTACGGCCAACGGCCTTAGTAAACGCTGCGCGTTTTGATGTAGCTTGACGATGGCCGTTTTTTGTTGCGATGCGCGAAGGCCAACGATTGTTTTCGCTAAACGTTGTTGCCGTTGAATGGCTCGCGTTTGTTCGCGGTCTTCGTCGACCGTCAGAACCAAGCATCGGTTCAAGAGTTCTTCGTCAACGTCGATGGCTGTTGTCGTCAAGAAGATCATGACGGGACCTTCGACATGGTATTCTTGCGTTTCCATGCGGCCCGTTCCTGGGTCTTTGCCTGTTGAGGCTATCGTAAGTTGGCCTTCGCTTTGCAAGAGTTTTAACGCATAGGACGCTTGGCGAATGCCTTCTTCTTCGGCGATCGCAAGGACTTTGTTTTTAAGATTCATTCCGCCCATGTAGAACAAGCTTTGGCCGGTCATGGCCGAGTAGGTTACTTGTTCTTCCCCAGGAAGGAAGCGAAGTATCGCTTCCATGAGCGATGATTTGCCAGCCGCCGAAGAGCTTTGAACCATGATGGCTAGCGGTCGGTCTAGTTTGCGGCTTGTCGCCGCTAAGTAGCCAACGAGTTTGTTGGTTCGTTCGCCAACAACGCCGCAGCCTTCGAAGTCATCGAGAATCTTATCGAGTAGGTTTTCATCCTTGAGCAGCGCCATGGCGGCCGCTTTGTCTGCATCGGTGATTTCGATCTTTTCTTGCTTGATCGCTTGAGCGTCCGAAATCGTTTTGTCTTGCAGCTCTTCGAGCTTCAAGAGAACTTTGCCGAGGTCGCGTTTGATGGTTTCTTCGTCAATGAGAAGTTCGCGGGCCGCTTCTTTGATGAAGATGCTTCGTTGTCGCGCTGCGTAGATGTCGAATGTGTCGATGTAAAACTGTTCCGCTTTGCGGACCAAGATGTTTACTTTCAACACGTCGAAAGCCAAGTTCTTTTCGAGTCCTCGAACGCGGTAACTTCGGTTACCGATGGGAATGACGATTTCATTCTCGCGGATCTCTGCTTCGATGGTTGGTTTTGGAGCATCGGGTATGCGGGCTTCTTGCGGTTGTTGTTTTGCTACGGTTGGCACCGTTGCCGTTGGTCCACTCGCTGACGCTTCGGGTTGTGATGGTGTCGCTGGCTTTGCAGCTTCGGCAGCTAAAAGAGAAGGGTTGTTGCAGGCTTGAGGCGTGAGGCTGGAGACTTGAGGTTCTGCAGCTAACCCCGTGCTAGCGCACTGGGGCTCATTTGGATTTGGTTTTGCTATAGCCTCTCTCGCTATCGCATCGCGTGCATCCTTGAGGAAGTTGGGCGTTATCGTCGTAATGGTTGGTTCTGTCTTGTCGCCGTTGGCGATCCATTCTGCATTGCGAATGGCTAGGCCCAATGATGCATGGCCTGGCTCGCCGTTATCGCGTCCCATCTTGAGCTTCGATGCGTATTCGTTTGCATCTTGTCCGCTCGGGAACTTCACTCGGAACGCATCGATCCCAATCGCATTGAGTTTCTTCGAGAGTTCATCGGCGCTGTGGTTTCCGGCGTTGTCGTTGTCGAATGCTATGAGGATGCGCCGAATGTCGCTGTTTTGAATCGCATCGAAGAGTTCATCCGTTAGACCGTTCGTTCCGAACGTGCATGTTACGTTGCGATAACCTGCCACCCAGAACGTGAGCGCATCGATAATCGATTCGCAGAGAATGATTTCTTCGTAGGCTTTTAAAGCTTCGCCGTTGAAGATGCCCGCAAGCGGGCTTGGCAAGTAGAAGTGACGTTGTTTGGATTTGCCGCCGTTGTCGAGTCGTCGCCCATAGATTTGAACTATTTGGCCCGTTGCATTCATGAGCGGGAACGTAACGCAACCGCGAAGATGTTCATGGCCGGTTTCTCGGAGAATGCCAACGCGCTCGAGGCCATCGCGAAGTGTGGAGCCGGTTTTGTTGCCTTGCTTCGGTGGAATGCGTAAACCCAAGCTACGATCCACGAACCCGATTTTGAATTTGTCGATTAGCTCTGGATGTACTAGCCCGCGTTTCTCGAGGTACTCGAGTGCATCGGGGTTTTGCTTCAAGCGGTCATGGTAATAGTTGACCGTTGAGAGAAGTAGTTCTTGGTCGTTGCCGTTGATGGGTAACGGGCATTCGAGTTTTCTTGGGTTGCCGAATTTGGTTGGCGCGTTGACTGCGTCTTCTCGGAGAAGATCGACGGCATGCAGGAACGAACATTTCTTGGCGTGCATGACCCATTGGATAACGTCGCCGCCGGTTTTGCATTCGCCGTTGCATATCCAGACGTTCTTGTCGCTGTTGACGCATAGCGAAGGGTCTTTGTCGTCATGGACCGGACAGCATCCGATCCATTCGCCGCGCTTCGATTCACGACGCTTGAGCGTGGTTCCACTGCTTTGAATGAGTGCGACGATATCCGTCTCGCGCTTGATCCTGTCGATTTCCTCTTGGTCGATTCTGGCCATGATTGGTACTCCGAGGGTAGAATTTCATGGGAATCTTTCTCCCATTTTGTTATTACCATACGGAATGTGTTTCTTGCCGTCAACTATCTGTCTTAGGAGTCTAAAGCCTTGATCGATTCGAATTTGTTTCCCGACTTAGGTTTTGCCACCGTGGCCGAAGAGAACCGCCAGCCAATTACCGAACAGATGAGGCAGATTGCTAAACGAGTTGTTCGCGCGCGACAAGAGAAGGTCGTAAGTCAACGTGACCTAGCGGAACGGCTTGCAATCAGTCAACCAATGATGAGTCACTACGAACGCGGTGAACGTCGAATTCCATCGGACTTGTTGGCCGATATCGTTGCCATACTCGGCGTTTCCGCCGATACATTGCTTGGAACCGAGAAGGCATCTAAATCATCGCCGGAGATGACGGACGACATGAAGAAGCTTTGGAAGAAGTTCCAACAAGTGCTCAAGCTTCCCGAAGACGATCAACGAGCAGTAATCCGACTCATCAACTCGGTCGCTAAAGCTAAACCTACACGATCGAAGGTCTAAGTCGATTCGAACGTGAACGGTTCTAGCTCTCTTGGCCATTTACCGCGTCCGGGCTTTCCGATGATTGGTCGAGTAGGCGCGGGGGATTGCCCCCCCGAACCTCTCACAGAACCGGACTAGTGGACCACACATCCGGCTCTTCACACTGATATCATTCAAACAACAGAAGTTGCTTGATGACCGAGTCCTTAGGCGGATGTATATCCAGCCAACGATCGTACAACGGAGTCAAACGCTCAGCGAACCACGCATTGCGGTAGGCCTTGTTTAACGCCGGGCTAATGCTACGAGCCCATGGGCTGCGTATTTCGTAGCAGGCCTTCGCTGCACTTTTCGCGGTGATCCCAAGTCGTATTAGGTGACGGTAGAGATAACGTGGTCGTTTGAAGCGACAGGCCAGAATCTGTCTCAGACGCCTACGAATATGAGCGTCTAATTCCTTGAAAACTGTCCCTGTCGTCGCAAGACGGAAGTAACCGAACCAGCCGTTGAGATACGTACGAATTCTCTTCAGACAACCCTCGAAAGTGCCGCCAAGGTTTCTTGGAGTTAGATCCCGTACTTTCTTGTCGACATTCTTTTGGGCTCGCTTCGATATCCCTATTCGTATCTCCCCATCGTCTTTCCGTTTAAGATGAAAGCTTAATAACGATACTCCATTAGAGGACGTACTTACTCGGCTCTTATCTACATTAACGACTAAACGAAGTCGCTTCTCGATGTACTTCGTGACCGATGTCATCACACGATGGCCAGATCGCTCGCTTCGCACGAAAATGCTGAAATCATCAGCGTATCTTACAAAACGAAGACCTCGACGATCCAACTCCCAATCCAGTTCGTCTAAGACTACATTGGAAAGTAAAGGACTCAGCGGACCACCCTGCGGTGTTCCTTCGTCGTTGTCCACGCGTGTGCCATCTGGCAACACCACTTTGGCTTTCAACATCCGATGAATCAGTTGAAGAACACG
>Ga0209990_10004401_pt1 | contig 9923 bp, 19 predicted proteins | sample NOAtaG_6_FD_187304 | JGI IMG/M metagenome (GOLD analysis project Ga0209990, IMG submission 187304) | Freshwater lake microbial communities from Lake Erie, under a cyanobacterial bloom - NOAA_Erie_Diel5S_2200h metaG (SPAdes) (version 2) | ecosystem: Environmental > Aquatic > Freshwater > Lake ...
ATTGTTAGGATCGCCATGAACACACCAATGGGCGACTGTTTTGAGTGAACAGCCAATAAACTCAGCTATTTCTCGTTGAGTTTTTCCGTCGTTTAGCAAGAGAAACATTAAAATTCTTTCCCTAACCTCTGCTCTTTCTTCTTCTTTAAGAGCTTTTTGTAAGTTTTTCTTTTCTTCTAAGTCTAGGAAATCTTTGGCTGGCATAAGTAGGATTTTTCTCAAGTTACTATTTCTATTTTAGGTGGTTTAAGTGCGTTTTAGCTTAGTAGTTTCGGGCATGGATACTCCTTGAGAGGTGGTGACAGGATTGGGAATTTGGGCGACGGGGATTACCGGTTCGCTAGTTGCGGCACTCAGTTCGAGATTTTGGCGTTGAGCCTCAGGGGTTTCGGGCGTACCACCGCAGCCACAGCCCGATGCTTCTACTGTTGCTTGGGTTTCCACAGATTCGGACATGGTTTCTCCTGTTAGTTGTTGAATTGCCCCAGAAATGTTCAACACTCCGGCTAAACATTTTGGTTCATTTTCGCTGTCGGCATATTGGCAGGGGAGCGCGCTTTTTAGTATCGCTTCCCGGACTGCGTGAGGATTGGGGGTTTCTCCTCGCTGCACCTGCAAGCTGAGTAATAGGGCGGCTACTCCGGCCACAATGGGCGCGGCGAAGCTGGTCCCACTCAGTTGCACAGTCCCGCCGCCTGGTTTTGCCCCTAAGATGTTTTCTCCAGGGGCAAGGATGCCTTGACTTTGGTAGGTTTCCCCCCAATTACTAAAGTCGAGGGGATGCCCTCTAGCATCAACAGCACCCACCGCTAGGACGGCGGGAAGGGCTGCCGGAACTTGCAGGCATTCACAGCCATCATTGCCAGCAGCGGCAACGATAAGAATATTTCTCTCGTTACACATCTCGACGGCGCGAATTAGCCAGTCTTCGGCTTCTCCCATATCAGTGAGGGCACCGCCGCTAATATTAATCACTTTTGCCCCTTTTTCGGCGGCTTGTTCAATCGCCCTCGCTAAATCGAGTTGGGAGAGTTTGCGGTTATCGTCGGAGAAGACGGGTACGAGTAGGCCTCGACACTGGGGGGCAATGCCAGGGATTTCGCTGTTGGGTTGTCCGAAGATGAGGCTGGCAATATGGGTTCCGTGAGTGGACATTTGCCCCGCGGTGGCTTGATGCTGGACGAGGGTGGGTAAACGGGTTAGGTCTGCCCCGTTAAAACAGGAGTGGTTAGTGTCAACTACACCATCGAGAATGGCGATGGTTATTTCTGATGCGCCTTGGGTTTGTTTTTGTAGTTCTTTTAGTCCTGGAATCGAGAGAATTTGAGTCATTTTATTAATGATTAGTGAATCAGAGTAAGTTAGGTGAAAAATGAGGTTAAAAATTAAGTTTAATAAACCCGATCATGAGTACCAATATCAATTAGAATGATTACTTCTTTTTGCTCCTTATCATTAGTTTCTGGTCTTTCTAAAGAAAATATAATTCTACAATCATAACCACAAGAACAAGCTTTTAGTCCTAATAATTTTCCTTGTAATGAATGAGTGGCTAACTGAGGGGTAAAAATATCTTCTTGCATTAGCTTTAATGTTTCAATAATTTTTTGTTCAAGTTGAGCATTACGCTTGACAAATTTACGAAATGACCGTTTAAACTTCTGTGTTGCAATAATCTCTTTCATTCATCTTCTGTTAATAGGGTTTTTAATTCATCAATAATATCTTCTAAAGGTTGCGGTTTTAATTCTCCTCTTTGAAAAGCTTCCCTCGCTTCTTTAGCATTTCGGGCTATTTCGTCTCGATAGGATTCTATCATTTGATTTTTGACAATTTCTATTAACATTTCTCTCTGTTCAATAGGTAGTTCATTAACTGTCATAAGAGCTTGTTCTAATGTCATCATAATTTATCCTCTCTTGATTGTTGTAATAGGTTTAACGGTAGCTGTAATCTTGGTATTTCCTGTCGTCAAAAAATGGGTAATTCTAAACTTTGTAGGGGTTCTAATTCATGTTTTTTTGATTCTCTTTTGGTTTTCATCATGGTAAATCCGACCTAATTGCTCTTGATTCTCCATCGTACTACCTCTTTTTTGCCGAGTCAATAGTTTTTGAGTGAATTTGTGTTAAGTTTTTGTTGAAATCATTTTCTCCGGGAGAAAAACCTACTTTTAGTCCTAGAATAGTTGGGAGGTTAGTCATTAGTAATTTTCTCAGCTATTTGTAATAGTTTTGGCGAGGGCAAAGGTTTATTTTCTTGAGTATATATATCTACCAAATCTTCTCAAACTTCTTGGGCATTATCAATGGCTTCTTGATAGGTGTTGCCGTGAGTGCGAGCGTATTTTCCCCATTCGGGTAAACTGGCAATATAGGCATTATCTGGTTCTTCGTTACTTGGTATGGTTCGATAGGGGGGCATAAATCGACTAAATCCTTATCTGGCAAGAGACTTAATTGATTAGTTCGCTCTAGATAAAAAACAATTGACAAAAATCGCTAAATGCCTTTCTCTATAAGGGTTCCATCCCTTATAACCCCCGTCCATTGCATAACAATTACCGAAGAGCCCATTATCTTCTTCAGACCAAAGAATTAAAATGCTATATTTCATGATTAATCATCTCCTTGCTATTCCTAATTGCAAAACTTCTAAAACCTTGGCTAAATCACCAGCTAATAAAGCATCTCTATCTAACCATAGTCCAGGGAATATCTGGGAACAAATTATCCCTTCTGAGTTCGGTTCAAGTTTAATATATTCTTCATTGGTTAATCTAAACCAGTCAAATTCTCCATCTTCGACTCGCCAAACTAAATATTCTTGCACTTGGTTACGACGATAAACATTGAGTTTTTGATGTAAGTCAAGGGAGACGGTACTCGCAGCAATTTCGACGATTAACTCTGGCGCACCTTCGACATAACCATCCTCACTAATCGTTGATTGTCCACCATTTTTAATTCTTAATAGTGCATCGGGTTGAGGTTCATTGTCCGCATCAAGACGTACCGTACAATTATCGCCTAATTGCAGATTGGGAGTAAAGGCTTTATAGACACTTAGCCAACCTATAATATCAGCATGGGGTTCACCATGGTTCTTAATTCTGAGAGGAGAAGCCATAATATAAACAATTCCTTCAATCAGTTCTGCCTTTTTCAGATTTGGCATAGCATTATATCTACGCTCAAATTCACGACGAGTAAGCTTGTCTCCATTTTCTAGGCGTGGAATTGTTTGAGGAGACTTGGCTAAGGTAATGGGTTCGACGGTAATCATGGGGGTTAATTTGCCTAATTAAATACTTGAGAAACTTTTAAATTGAGTTGATTAAATATAGAGGATTTTACTAAGTCATCATTGCTAAAATTACCAATTTCTGTATAAGTATTTTCTCTTAATTCTAAGACTAAAATGGTTTGAGTTTGAGGATCAACTATCCAGTATTCGGGAATCCCACAATCTTGATATTGGCTTCTTTTAGCGATGTAATCTCTCTCTCTTTGGATTTCTCCGGGGCTAACGACTTCAATGACTAATAAGGGGGGTGCCATGGTAAGAAGAATCGTATTTCTCTGGGAGAGTAATTGAATATGTTCTTCTCGAATAATGGTTAAGTCAGGGTAACGGTTTTTCGGTTCGCCTCTCACTTCTAATTCTAAACCATGTCCTCTGACTCTCCGATGTCCAACAAGGGAGGCAAATTTGAGAAAAAGAAAGTTAGCGATTTCAAAGTTAAGTCCTGATTCTGGCGGCATTTCTACCAATTCTCCGTTAAATAATTCATAGTGTTCCTCTGAATTATCCTCATAATGTAGATATTCAGCGAAGGTTTGAAAGCGGGGTTTTGTGGTTAACATAATTTCTCATCTCTTTTTGTTGTTTAATTGATTTTTATGGCAACCAAGAGCGATCTAGTAATTGTTCTAGTGAGTAAGGACATTGAGAGGGAAAAATCACAGTATTCACTGTTTTGATTTTGACAAAACCTAACGCATCTTGGTAGATCGAGTTTAATTCTTCCTCTAAATAATTGTGGAGATTGGCTGTCATTTTTCGCCCTAATTGAGTACGGAAGTTATAAATTTCTTCCTGCCAATGAATTGTATTATATTCTGCTTCCTTTGTCCAGTATTGCAGTAATAATAAATGGCGGATAACCTGTTCTAAAAGACTGGCTACCGCATTTTTCTTTTCTTTGCCCAAATCCTCTAATTCCTCGATTAAATGTTCTAAGTCTAGTTGTGAAAATTGATGATTTCTGAGTAGGCTAACGGTTTCTCCTAGCCATTGAGAGTCATCAATCTCATAGAGTTGTTTTAAGTCGTGAATTCTTTGCATCATTGATGGTCTCCATTAGCTGTTTTATCGTTTTGACTGTCTTGACATCAGAGAAGTTTCGTGGTTAACATAAAATTTACTCCATTCCAAAATACTTATAATAGTAAAGCCTAACGTTTTCGATTCTCGTTTTTTCTAATTCTTGTTGGGCTGTGCCTACCCACATATTCGGTAAAATATCTTGATGTTGACAAAAGCTGTGAACTCTTTGGGCGGTATCATTAAGCTTAAAGTAATTGATTAAATTCTGACGATTTTTGAGAGAGTAGTAAAGCACTGGGTTATTATTTGCTTTTGATAAACCTGTAAAAAATAGATCTGATGCTTGGAGAGGTTTTAAGGCTGATTTAGGAAAATGTTGCCACACTTGATTGATGGTTTCTGGTTTGAAAAAATCATCTTCTCTAATCTCGGCATAAATTTCGATTGCACTCTTACCATTGAAATAAAAATCAAACCCAATTAGGTGAACAAACCCACTGAGATAATTACTATCAGCAACACCGTCACTTAAAACAAAAGCGGTTGCTAGTTTTTCGGGATAATCCCCAATTCTGATGTGCATTTTTAGACTAGAATCGGCAAGATTGGTTCTTAAGTCAATACCAGCAGTTAGGACTTCTAGCTTGCTAAAGTCAAAATTATCTCCTAAAAATCCCTGTAATAAAGAATAATCTAATTGAACACCCACACGGTTCTCCACTTGCTGAAAAAAAGCTAGAGATTGAGCTAGATATTTTTGCCACTCTTGAGCTTTATCTTTAAAAAAGAGCAAAAACCTTGAGGCAATCAGTTTATCCAATTCTATCTTACAAGAGGCTTCAATAGTACAATCGCCCTCAACCCCCATCACGAAATCTTCAAACAGCCGCAAAGGATAAATCGGCTCAACATCGAAAGCTTGTTGATGGTTACGAATAAATTGTAGCCTTTGCTCTTTGAGGGAGCTTTTTTGAATGTCAGCAACTATCATAAATTTCAAATTTCGCTTAAGAATATGCCAAGAAAACCTCGAAATTTACAAGCTGGTTATTCCTACCACGTCACCACACGCTGCAATAACCGAGAATTCAAATTATCCAAGCGGGAATGCCGGGAGGTATTTCTTTATGCCATCAAGAAGGCTTTAGACAAACACCAGTTTAGGCTTTATGCTCTCTGTATCATGTCTAATCATGTCCATTATCTCATTGAACCTGCCCAACCTGAAGATTTACCCAAAATCATGCACTTCCTCAACTGGTACACGGCGATGTGATCCCCCCGCCTTCGGCTTCCCCCCTTATCAAGGGGGGCTAGGGGGGATCGCACAGGACACTTTTGGGAAAAGCGGTATTTTGGCGATGGTTTCCCTCCTTCAGATAGAGAAAGGGCGTTAAATACCTTACGTTACATTCACGGCAACCCGAAAGCAGCAAAAATGCGTTCTGGCTTCTTCTATGATTTCAGTAACTACGGCAGTTATGAACGTTTAACCGATGACGGCTTAACTCAATGGCATCCTGCTTTTCTTAAACTTGGTGACAGCTTAGAAGAATGTGCCAGAAAGTACAAAGGCTTTTGCCAGAAATACAAACCCAAGGAGAAGAACACCGCTACCCGATAACCCTGGGGGAGTAAGCTATTGGCAGGGGTTCATCTCCCTGAATCTAAATCTTTTAGCACTCCTCAACCAAGGAAAAGGGAGACAGCAGAAGAGCAAAAACCTGTACTCCCCCGCTCCCTCTCTCCCCTGCTCAAGAAGCTTCTCCCCGGGTTCCAGGTATCCGAAAGCCAGGAATTAACTAGGGTTGTAGGTCAATTCCTTGAGGCAAACCGTGCGCCCTGGCAAGGAGAAAAAGTCTTTTGACATTTTTTGAGGTTCGTGCTAGAATCAGGGGGATTACTCTGCGTCGTCTCCCGCAAAAGGAATCCCATGTGGATTGTTACCCCAGAAATGGGGGCGATCGCATTGCCATCACGAGAGACGGTAGCGGTATTTTCCCGTTGGACAGGAGCAGCGTTGCGGGGTGTCAGTTTTTTAGTTTTCATGGGGTAAGTCCGACCTAATTTTTGTCGATTCCAACCGTACTACCTCTTTTCTGCCGAGTCAATAGTTTTTAAGTGAATTTGTGTTAAGTTTTTGTTGAAATCATTTTCTCCAGGAGAAAAACCTACTTTTAGTCCTAGAATAGTTGGGAGGTTAGTCATTAGTAATTTTCTCAGCTAATTGTAATAGTTTTGGCGAGGGCAAAGGTTTATTTTCTTGGGTATATATATCTACCAAATCTTCTAAAACTTGGCTCTTCGTTACTTGTTATGGTTCGATAGGCGGGCATAAATCGACTAAATCCTTATCTGGCAAGAGACTTAATTGATTAGTTCGCTCTAGATAAAAAACAATTGACAAAAATCGCTAAATGCCTTTCTATATAAGGGTTCCATCCCTTATAACCCCCGTCCATTGCATAACACAAACCGAAGAGCCTAAAACTTCTTGGGCATTATCAATGGCTTCTTGATGGGTGCTGCCGTGAGTGCGAGCGTATTTTCCCCATTCGGGTAAACTGGCAATATAGGCATTATCTTCTTCAGACCATTGAATTAAAATGCTATATTTCATGATTAATCATCTCCTTGTTCTATGATTATTGATGATTTGGCTCTCTCGACTTATATGAGGTAAAATGTGATTATTTATTACATTATAGTGGATTGTTTCAGCTAATTTGGTGTATTAGAAAAATGCTATAAATTCTATAATCTAAGACTTTAAGCCGAAATCTAGGCTCTTCTCGACTTTGTGTGATAATTTTTGCTTATGGAATCGTGAAATGCTTATCGGGCAAGACTTTTAGGGCTATTTTGCGGATATTCTATCAGTATAGACCTCGTTTCCACACAGAAACCAGAAGAGCCAAATCTATTGCCCTATTTTAGTTGAAACAGTCCACTAGGAGTAGATTAGTTGATTAGTTGCTTACCAAATTACTGAAGAATAGAAACTAGCTATTTTTTGATCTGCGGTGATAACATTTGCTTTATCTCTTTGGGTGATCGCCACAACTACTCTATCTACCGGATCTCGATGTTCCCATTTTAACCTAACACTGTCGAGCCAAATTTCCTCATTGATCGGGATAATCCGAACAACATCAGATTTTTTTAGAGTTGCAATATAATCATCTATGTTCACTCCTAAATCTAATTTGCGGTTGTTAACCTTAATGGCTATTTCCCAGATTGCTGTTGATGGTACTAAACCATTTTTTTGCTGTTCCATCTGTTCACAAGCTTCCTTGGCTTTTTGAGAAAGTTTGTCGGGATCTAAACTCCACCAGATTAAGGCGCAAGTATCAAGAACAATTTTTATACTTCCGTCCATTCTTCGGTTGTTGGGGTAGTTAAATCTTCAAAATACTGAACCTTGCCTCGCATATTCTTAAACAATTCCGCCGTTGAATAACTTTTTTGATAGGGAGAAATTCTCGCCACTGGTTTAGTCCCTTCTGTCACTAAAATTTCTTCTCCTTGTAACTCCACAATTTGCAATAATTCTAGTAAATTAGCTTTTAACTGAGTTTTGTCAACAGTTTTCATAAAAAAATTTTCCTTGGTATCCTATTGTGAATCTAAATCTTCTAGCACTGGTGAGCCAAGGAAAAGGGAGACAACAGAAGAGCAAAAACCTGTACTCCCCCGCTCCCCCTCTCCCCGAGCAATGCTTCTCCCCGTGTCAGGTATCCGAAAGCCAGGAATTAACTAGGGTTGTAGGTCAATTCCTTGAGGCAAACCGTGCGCCCTGGCAAGGAGAAAAAGACTTTTGACCTGATTTGAGGTTCGTGCTAAAATCGGAGGGATTACTCTGCGTCGTCTCCCGCAAAAGGCAGTTCGTACCACTCTTCACAATTGCCATTCCCATCCTCTCCCACACAAAAAGTTCCCCAATCAAGTTGAGCGATCGCATTGCCATTACGAGAGACGGTAGCGGTATTTTCCCGTTGGACAGGAGCAGCATTGCGGGGTGTCAGTTTTTTAGTTTTCATGGGGTAAGTCCTCCATTATTGTTGTTGAGTTCAGTCATACCACCTTTTTTCTGCCGAATCAATAGTTTTTAAGTGAATTTGTGTTAAGTTTTTGTTAAGCTTAGATCAGCACTTGTCAATATTTTTGTGAGAATTTTAACCTTTTGATCCAAGATTCAAATTCGTTGTAAGATGATATGTAATCAGAAAGTTATTCTCATTATTTCTTGAGGTCTAAAAAGATGACAAGAGTTGTTACCCTAGAAGATGCCTTAGAGATAGTCAAACAGCTTTCTCCTCTAGACAAAGTACGTCTAATTGAAAAAGTGACTCCTGATATTAAACAACAGTTAGTGGTTACTACCCATCAACCTCGTAAATCTTTGCGGGGATTATGGCGAGGTGCCAACATCAGTGATGCAGATATCGCTGATGTAAAACAACAGATAGGAGCTAACTTTCCTCGTGAGGATATTTGATGAGTGATGCAGTGACCGATACTCATGCTTTGATTTGGTATTTAGAGGATAGTCCACGCTTGAGTTCTACAGCTAACCAAACATTTGAACAATGCGATCGCGGTGAAATTGTCATTTATATTCCAACTATCTGTTTAATAGAGATAATTTATCTGCAAGAAAAAGGACGTATTGCACCTGAACTAAAATCCCAATTAGATGCAGAGTTATTAGCTGGTAATAGTGGGTTTATCTTAGCTGATTTGACTGCCGAGGTTGTCAATGTTTTGGCGACCGTATTACGAACTGCCGTACCTGATTTACCTGACAGAATAATTGCCGCTACAGCCTTTCACCTTGGTTTACCGCTTATTAGTTGTGATAGGAGAATGCCTCTTACAGGTATCTCTTTAATTTGGTGATTTGCGATTAATTGAGTCAGTAAATTAGCTTTTAAACTGCGTCCATTGTGGGAACTGTAGTTTTTTGAAATACCTTCTAGGGATAAGTCCCCCTTTTGAAGGGTAGGGCTGATTCATTCTCCGAATCTAATTCTTTTTTTGCTACCTTTAATCGCTTATGAGGTAAGCAAAGCACGACGTTTTTAAAAATTTTCAGCTATGTATTTCGAGAAATCGACTAAAAACGTTGCCAGATAAGGACTTGAGAGAATGACATTTGAGAGAATGAAACGACCCTACCTTTTGAAGGGGGATTTAGGGGGATTACCCAATAGGATATCTAAAAATTATAGGTTTCGAGTTAGACGGGGTTTAATTGAATTTTGTCAACAGTTTCCATAAAAAATTTTCCCTTGTATTCCAATTTTTTATCGTATGTCAGCTACTTTAAAATAATAGTAGATCATAGATCTAATGAGAAAACCTCAACCCGATAACCCTGGGGTAGTAAGCTATTGGCAGGGGTTCATCTCTCGAAACAAGGTTCTAGCACTCATCCCCAAAAATCTAAGTCTCGTTTAGGTAATAAGCTTTTACGCATTTAAGTTACATTGACAGCATTACCCTTATTTTTAAGTTTTCTACTCCATTTAATAATCAATCCCCCTTCATTTAAAAGCTGATTGACTACTTTTTCCAGTTCTTCTTTATTT
>Ga0209990_10004408_pt1 | contig 9915 bp, 5 predicted proteins | sample NOAtaG_6_FD_187304 | JGI IMG/M metagenome (GOLD analysis project Ga0209990, IMG submission 187304) | Freshwater lake microbial communities from Lake Erie, under a cyanobacterial bloom - NOAA_Erie_Diel5S_2200h metaG (SPAdes) (version 2) | ecosystem: Environmental > Aquatic > Freshwater > Lake ...
CCGATCGCTAGTCAATATCTCAATATCTAATTGTTGATATCGCAATCCATCTACAGATTTTTTATTAGTCAGAGACAACTGAATTTTGGGAATAGTCATAAGCGATCGCCGTCGCAAATTGTTTGACATAAGTTTAGACCGTAAAAGCTTAAATAGGCTAAATAGTTCAGAATAGTCAAGAAAGTTCAAGAAAACGAATAGAGAAATCTAAATAATCAGGATTACCTCGTCGCATTAAATTTTTTCTGGATTAACCGATATAGGTGATTAGATGACACTTTATGGCATTATTGAAGATGGGTATTCAATTTAATAGCTAGTAAGAATACCTAGTAAATACTCATGGCAAATGACATCACCGCAATTTTTCAAGGTGCACCAAATCCGCAGATTTTGCATTGGTTAGTACAAGGAAATCTTGCTAGTAGCATGAGTCGAGCGATTCGATATTGGGTGATATTAGGAATGATTTATCGGGATCGCCAACTGCCTGATCTATTTCGATATCCAGATTTGCGCGATCGCCTTTATTCGTCCCAACATCCCACTTCTGAAAAGCTGAAAGCAGAGTCTTTTATCAACGGTTGCAGCGATCGTCATTGCATCTGTGCCAATTCCTTGAGTCATTGGTTACAATCGACCGAGGCAACAAAAGCGCAACTGCAAGCACTAACAGGCTTTGATCAACAACAATGTGCTACCGAACTAGCACAATCACCCTTTGCCACCGTGCATCGTTCTTTGCGGGGAGACTTAGAGAAATTAGCTCAACTAGGTTGGTTAAAATCTTGTTCTAGAGGGGAGTTTCAAGTTTTACCGATCGCTCACTTGCCGCTGCCACCAGTGGATACCTATTGGGAATATAGCCAAACCAGAGAAATATCGCAATTAACCATGTTGAACTCATGGCTCAAGCAAAATCTGTCGCGGCAGCAATGTTTAGATCTTTTAGTTGCTCTTGAGACCATCTCGATTGTGCAGCCCAACCTAGAAATATTACTGGATTCTCTATCAGAAATATTGATGGCTGAACAAGAAAGCGATCGCATCCTATCGGTTCATCAAAAACTACCGCACACCTTTGTCAACTTTGATTATATTCTCCCTCCTGAAGTGCAAGATCGGATAGATGATTATCACAAACAATTAGAAGACATTTGGCATACAACAGATAGCGGTGTAATTCAATTTGAATATGAAATGATAACGCCCAAGATATCAAACTTTCATCAATCTACCCTAGATCATCCTATCGAATTCTCAAAATTTTTGAGCAGAATTAGCCAAGTGACTGTATATCCTGTCTGTATTCATTACTTACGCCGAGCTAAATATCTGAGCGCCTACGGTATCGATCCTGAAGGTAACATAGCTTGGCATAATTATCGACTAGATCGAATTACCTCAGAGCGTTTAAAAGTTCTCGCTTGGGGCGATCGCCAAGTTCCAAAACAACTTAAGCAACTACGCAATAGCGGCAAACTTCCGACATCACAAGACGTGGAAATAGAACTACGCAAAGCATGGGGCTTCAAATTTTACGAAGAACCACAACTGCTACTAATCCGCTTTTCCGAAGACTTTGCCCGATGGTATGTGGACAATACCGTGAGGCATCCCACATTTAAAGCGATTCCCTATACCAAGATTAAATCATTACTGCAAAGAGCAGTTCCTAATGCCCATGAACGAGACACAATTTTGGCATTTTTAGAACAACGGAGTGCCAGCGATCGCTATTATCACGCATGGATTCGTCCCAATGACGTGAATATCATCCAAAGATTGCGGGACTGGCGACCCAATGGCGAGATATTAGCCCCCATCTCCCTGAGGCAAAAAATGATTGAAGAAGCAACTCAAGAATTAATACATTATCTACCTGAATGGCGGTAGAGCATAGCCTAAACTATGTCATTGATACTTTGGTTAAATCTTGGGTAGACGGGGTGCGAGCTTCCGCATCTACCTCTAATCTAGTAAATTCGCTCGACTTGCGATAAGTCCTATAACAGTGATGAATTCTTCGTTTTGACGCGAGTATAGAGTTCTTCCATGGTTTCGATAAAGGAATTATCTTTATGCCAAAATGGTGGATAATCGCCTTGTTTTTTGATCGCGATCGCCGATACACTCGCAGGAGTAACAAAGGGAACTGCTGATGGTAAGCGCTTGTGTCCTTGCCAAAATTGTTTGAGAGTAGGGGGTTCGGCGATCGCTATGGTTTGCGGTTTGGTGAAGTAAGAGGTTGATGGTTCTGGGGCAAGAGTGCGATCGCCCAATTCTGAGGCTAGGGCTTTACCGAGGGGCGATTTGAGTAGTTCTGCTTGCAAATCTTCTTTGGATATACCACGCATCTCGAATAGCAGAAATGGATCTTGATCTAGTTCACCAGCAAGTCGGTAACATAGCCCTGCGATATGTTTGCAAGGATTGGAATAGTCGGGACAGGAACATTCCGTATGAAAATCTTTGCGACTATAGGGCAGTAGGTGTTTCCCGACGGCGGTAAAACTATCTTCAATATTTTCAGGTACTTCGTTAAGCAATAATCTGGCGACTACACTTGCCTTGGAGGACATATTGGCAATAATTTTTGTCCAGTCTTTGGCGGCGATCGCGGTCATATTTACTTCAGTCTCATAGAGTGGTTCTTTATAAACTCCAAAATAAGGATTGACATTACCGCGAATAGTTGCCGTGGCGAGTCCTTTGGTGATCTGAAAATGGAGAATTCGACTGTCTCCAGAATAGGAACGACCGCGTTGGAGTCTACCTGAATCGGTGAAGGATTCGAGGGCGCTAATGAATTCTTGACCCCACCATGTGCGACTGTGTTTTGCCATTGTTTTACTCCTAACTATTCCTAAATTTGTAAATGATTGCTGAGAGAAGTACAGCAATCTTATCTAATCCATAATTGCATTCCTATTCAAGGCGATAAGTTGCTTGAACTTGTCGTTATCTAGCTCCGTGAGCCAAGACTCATCCGCACCAACGATCGCCCCTGCTAGTTTCTTTTTGTCCTCAATCATTTGATCGATGCGCTCCTCTAGGGAACCGATGGTGATGAATTTATGGACAAAGACATTATTCTTTTGTCCAATCCGAAAGGCGCGATCGGTGGCTTGGTCTTCAACGGCGGGATTCCACCAGCGATCAAAATGGAAAACGTGGTTTGCCTTGGTGAGGGTGATGCCGACACCACCAGCCTTGAGGGAGAGAATGAATACCGATGGCTCCGTGTCTGGATCTTGGAACTTGGTAATCATCCGTTCGCGCTTATCGCGATTTGTACCGCCGTGAATGTAGTAGGTGTTGTAATGCAGCTTTTGGCGGATATATTTTTCGAGCGCATCACCGATTTCCGTAAATTGGGTAAAGATTAATAGGCTTTCTCCTTCGGAAATTACTTCCTCCATCATTTCTGATAGACGACTGAGTTTATGCGATCGCTCGGTTGTAAAATCGCTACCATCTTGCAAGAACTGGCGGGGATGATTGCAAATTTGCTTAAGCTTGAGCAATGTCGAGAGAATTAAACCTTTACGCTGAATTCCTTCCACTTCATTGAGTTGTTTTTCCACATCGCGTACCACTACTTCATAAAGCGAGGCTTGTTCTTTTGTGAGGTTGGTATAGAGCTTTTGTTCAATTTTATCGGGCAGGTCTTTAATGATCGATTGATCGGTTTTAACGCGCCTGAGAATAAATGGTTCAACTAATTTTTTGAGAACATTTGCTTGAACCTGATCGTTATTTTTTTGAATAGGGGTTTCAAAGGATTTTTTAAACTGGGCTTCTTTTCCCAAATAGTTGGGATTTAGGAAGTTGAAAATTGACCATAAATCTAGCAGGCGATTTTCAACGGGTGTACCTGTAAGAGCAAGACGATGTTTTGATTCTAGCTTGAGAATTGCTTTGGTTTGAGCAGCTTTAGGATTTTTGATATTTTGGGCTTCATCAATCACAATCCGATGCCAGTTGACGGAACTAAATAGAGCTTCGTCTTTGCGAATGAGGGTGAAGGAAGTAATGATCAAATCATGGGTTTGATACACTTCTTGAAAGGCGGTAGCATCTTGCAGGCGATCGCTGCCGTGATGCACGATCGCCCGTAAATGGGGCGCAAATTTCTCGATTTCCTTTTGCCAATTGCCGACAACGGATGTGGGCGCAATCAGTAACGTGGGCGGAATCTCATTTACTGATGCAAAGGCGGGAAGAACTTTTTTGGATTTTGCGGTTTTTGCTGATTTTTTGGCTTTAGTTGGTTCGGTAACTTCACTGACGGCGGCTCGCTCATTCACCAATCTGGCGATAATTTGCACCGTCTTACCCAAGCCCATATCATCGGCTAGACAACCATTTAAACCTAGATTTTCTAAATATTGCAACCATGCAACGCCACGTTTTTGGTATTCGCGCAGAGTTCCATTTAGTTGAGGTGGATTTTCAATAGGTTCAAATTGCTGCTTGTCTTGCAACTTTGAGAGCATTTCGGCAAGGCTACTTTCGCGATCGACTTCGTAATCAGCATCAGTGGCAGTTAGCTTCATCAGGTCAATCAGACTCATTGCCGATGAGCCTTGTCCCTGCTGTTGCCAGAAGGTGAGCATCTCTTGCATTTTGTCGCGATCAAGTTCAATCCATTCACCACGAAATTTGACTAGGGGCGCTTTTGCATTGACTAGCTGTTCCCATTCCTTGACGGAAATAGTTTCATCCCCGATCGCTAATTCGTATTGATATTCTACCAATTGATCAAAACCAAAGTAGCTCTTAGCTTGAGTTTTAGAACTGGTAGCACTTTTGCCAGATCCTTTGAGTTTGATTTTGGCTTTGCGCCTTCCCGCAGGTGTCCACCAAGCAGGCACAACGATTTTGTAACCCGCATCTTCTAAAACCCAAGCGGATTCTTTGAGAAATCCAAAGGCTTGATCAAGATTGAGACTTAGACCGATGGGATGATCGGTTTCTAATCCTTCCCAAATTGGTTTATAGATTCTAGCAGCATAGCCAAGATTTAATAATAAATTTTGTTCAAAGTTCTTGCCAAACTGCTTTTCAAAGGTCTTCTTTTTGGCTGCTGTCATTTTCCAATAATCCGCTAGAGGCAATTTCAGAGAAGGATCTTGTTTTGGAACAACTTGAAATTGCAATTGCCAAGGTTCTGTTTCTTTGATGGGTGCTTGTAGTTGAAAGCAGAGATAGAACGAGGAGTCAGACTGAGTGCGAATAATTTTTTGTCGCCATGCTTGCCATTGCTGATACTCCTCTAATGATGCGTCCTTAGCAATCATCGGATCTCCAAAGCGATTATCAGAAAAATCTAAAGCTTTGTGAAGTAAAGAGTCAAATACTTGTTTGTCAAATTGAGCAGTCGATGGGGTATGCGTGATAATACTATGCAGTACTGATTCTGAGAAATGTTGTAATAGGGTGCGGCGATCGCTAAATAATGGCTGGGAATTAGGCTCACTAAATCCTGCAACACAGACGAAGGGCATATATTCCACATACTGCTCTAATTCTTCGCTATATTGTTCTGAAACAATTTCCCAAGCAGGATAAATCTCAAATTTTGGAGCCTGACTGGTTGCTTTTTTAGATTTTGCAGAAGCTTTAGTTGCTTTCGTGGCTTTAACTTCAATTTCTCGATACTTGAGAGCAGGAATATATTGATCTTTGAGAATAATCTGTTTGAGGGCTTGAGTGTAGTGATACCAAAATAGTAAATCAGAACCTAACTGAACTTCCGCAAGATTATTGATGGTGATAAAATGTAAATCATTCAGTAATTTAATAATATTTATTGCTCGTACATATTTATAACTGTCAGTTTTAACGGATGTAGTCACTTGATAACAGTCAATTTGCCAATACTGTAGAGCGAAGTTTTCAGGAATTTCAATTTCTAAATATCTTGCTGATTCTAGGGACGGTAAGGGCTTATTTTCACTTGTCGGCAAGAGAAAGTATTTGGGAAAGATAATTTTTTCTTTAGGAGAATTTTTACTAATATAGGGATTAGTTATTTCTTGCAAAAGCTCATCTTTAATCGCTAGCTCGTTAAACAGAAATGGTTTTAACTCTGATTCAGCTAAACTTGCAGGATGTCTTGGCAATCCATTCTCAACCACTTTTGCCGACTTGGATGATTTACGTTTGGCGATCGACTTCGGTTCCGTTGTCTCTATCCAAATACAAAAATTACCTGTCTGGATAAAGTTATCACTATGATCGGGAATCCAAGTGCCATGCAGAATTTTCATAGTTTTTTACGATCAGTTTGCATCAAAAGTTTGTTCAATTTAATAAAGTATACTCAACAAAATATATAGCAAAATCTAGATTTTTTGCATTATTTTGGTTGTTAGATTTTTTCTATAGCCATACTAAATTGTTTGTGGAAGAACACCCCGAGGGGATGTTCTTCCACAAACCCAAAAATCTACAAATGATCTAGGATCGCTATACTGCCATTTGTATGTACGTATAGCAATCCTAAATCAGTTGTAGAAACTACTTACATCTCATTTAGGACTGCTATAGAAGATACAATTACCTAAGTATCTAGCCAGAATTTCCTTGTCATCAAAATCATTAATATGTCTAGTATAAATAACCAAATATTTTTAGAAAATAAGTCTGAGAATGAGTATATTACTTATACTAGATGTCTTTTCGCTTTTATAGAAACAGTCAAAATTGCCAATTTATTAGATCGAGGAGAAACACTAGAAAATATTCATGATTTGGTACTACAAAAAGATTTGTTGCAAATCCGATCGCTTGCTTCGCGTAAAAGTAGTTTGAGAATCATTTTAAAAAGGCTCAATTTATTATCAGAGCCGTATATTCAATTTATTGCGAGTGATAATATTGATGTGCAGCGTTTGACAATATTTTGGACAATATTGAGAGAGCATAGATTACTTAGGGAACTAATTAGAGAAGTAATTATTGAGAAGCTGTATAGACTAGAAAGAGTCATAAGCGATCGCGATTTACAGGATTTTTTTCTGACTAAGTATGAGCAACAGGAAGCGATTAAAAGCTGGTCAGAATCTACTTATCAAAAAACTGCCAGCCACATTGTCACCACATTGGTAAGAGCAGGATTACTCTATCCAATTCAATATCGAAAGCAATATGAAATTCGTCCTGCACCTTTACCAAGGGAATTGCGAGATCAATTGATCGCTGATGGTTGGGAACATTATTTACTGTTGATGCTAGATTTTCATCAGGTCACAGCTAGGGCTTTAAATACGGCATCAATGGGATCTGTGTAAAAAGAAGTCTGGAACTTGGTAAATAGTTCGGGGGGAACGGTTGGCAAATCGATCGCACTGGTCATGGGTAGCAAAACCCTCTTTACGCCTGCATCAAAGGCAACTTGTAAACTTGCAGCTAAATTACTCACAGGGGTAATCGTCCCACCGAGAGTCATTTCTCCAAAAACAGCTAATTGAGTTTGCACATTACGGTTGAGGGATGCGGAGCAAAGGGAAATAAAGAGAGCTAGTCCTCCGTATTCTGGTGTCCCCACTCCTTGAAGGTCAAGTAGTTGTAACAGAAAATCCGATCCGTCAACATGGATTGTGCCGCTAACCCGTTTCGCATTGGCTTTAAAGTAATTGAACGCGATATTAACGTTGTCCCGCATATTGTTGGCGACACCTGTTCTGACTAATTTACCATTGCCTGTGATTGCTTGCAGTTCGATTTTGAAGATACCGATCGCTTGGTTATCGCTGTTACTATCACCACCACTAATCAGATAGAGATGTCCTGCTGGCAAAGCATCTTCACTGACAAGGGATATGCCACCTTGTTCTGGTAAGGAAACAAAATGCTCTTCGAGGGTTTCTAGATCTATATAGCTGAAATGGACATCATAGAATTCCATGCCGCCAATTTTTTTGAGTTGTTCTTTAATTCGTCGCCTTACTCTGAGGGCATAGACAAGTACTTCCCGCAAATCTTCTTTGTTAAAAGAACCATCGGGAAATAGTAATTTTAATAGTCCAGATACTGTTTTGCGGACGGCTTGGACATCGCGCTGTTTGAGGTTATTGCCGAAACGGAAATAGGGATCGATCGCATCGGTAAAACTACGCTTCCGCATCTCGCGCAACCATTCTGCGAGATAGTCCACAATAAAGCCGTAGCGATCGCTAAAATTTTCGGGACTAAACTTGGGGATTTCCCATCCAGGAATATAGGCATGAAAGCGATCAAAGAAGGCGGTATCGATCATTACGGAGGGGAAAGGGGCTAACAGGTGGGAAGTTTTGACCAGTGATTCGACGCTTTGATTAATATTGCCCACGAATACCATTGAGGCTTGAGCGCCAATTTCGGCTTTGCCACGGGCAAATGAGCCTGAAGCCATGTAATCCTTCATAATTTGCACGCCATCGTTATCGCTAAAGTTAATTCCAGCAACTTCATCGAAGGCGACCACATCGTATAAACCTACTAGTCCAATCTGGCGGGAAGCCATGTTATAGAACAGATTTGCAACTGTAGTTTTTCCACCTGAAACGAGGATAGTATTTGGTGAGATTTCTTTGTAAATATGGGATTTGCCCGTTGAGCGAGGTCCTAACTCACAACAGTTATAGTTATTTTCGCAAAGAGGAATCATCCTTGCGAGTAAGTGCCATTTTGCTTCATCACTAAAGGTCGTTGGTTCTAGTCCTGCCGATCGCAATAATAGTTCTATCCATTCATTGCGGGTAAATGCACTGCGTCCTGCCAATAATTCTTGAATATCAATATTTGGCATTTGGATTGGTTTGAGGCTAGCGAGTAGAAAAGGGCTAGGAGATGCGCCTGACTCGTATTCCATCTGCACAATGCACCAAATACCGCCACTGAGGAGTTTCTGGTTTTGAGTGACGATTTCAGGTTCAACTTTGACCGATTTTAGCCCCAGATTGGTAAATGATGCTTGATAGATATCGGCTTTTTCGTTTAGTTTAACGGTGAGGCGATCAATCACAGTAAAGCGTCCACGTTCGCGAATTTTTGATTTTACGGATTCGGCTTCGTCAGGACGGACATAGTTTTCAGAAAGAATTTTTTTGACAGTTTGAATACCCTGCTCGATCGCTCGATCATCATCAGTAGCACAGTACATTCCCAGTAGGTATTCCAGCACATACACAGGCACACTTGCCCCTTCTTTGAGCCTTTTGGTGAGGTCTTTGCGGACTACTCGACCTGCGTAGACTTGGTTTAATTTAATATCTAGTTGATCCATGATGTAGTTATACCAAATAAAGAAATGGCTACGCCATTTCTTTATTTGGAAAACCCAAAACGGGAGAAGGGGAGTAAGATATTTTTTCTGGTTCCCCACTCCCTCGATGGGAGAGGGGCTAGGGGTGAGGGAGACCCTTAAAAATCGCCAAAGTCGTTGGAAATTGCCAAACTTACTGTCCAAGCTTCCCGCAATAGTTCACTATCATCATCGCGATCGCGAATGATTAGATAGGCGCTAACGGGAGGATTGCCGACGGTAACGGTGAGGGTTTGGGGAAATTCACGTTCTGTGGGTTGAGGGTGATCGCTGTTTAGTTCTATTGCTTTGATATCGGTAATGGGGCTGTTGGTTTGTGGATCGTAGAGAGCGACCGTAATGCTACGCGATCGCCATCTACCAATTACAGGATCGGTTTGTAAGATGGAGATGCTAAAGCGATTGTTAGTAACACGACGGGAACGTGCATTGATCTGCACACCGACCTTTTGAATGCGATCTTCATCACCTTTTTCAGCGCGTTTATGGTGATAACTAATTACAGGCACGCATATTTCCTGTAAGCTTGCGCCGCCATGCACAAATTGCGATCCTCCGCCTTGTTTGGCAAAGCGAAGATTACTGCGAGGAATAACTACGCG